>Ga0315915_1010439_pt1 | contig 10292 bp, 7 predicted proteins | sample MpolbnodulesMG_FD_207738 | JGI IMG/M metagenome (GOLD analysis project Ga0315915, IMG submission 207738) | Medicago polymorpha root nodule microbial communities from Los Angeles, California, United States - branched nodules | ecosystem: Host-associated > Plants > Roots > Nodule | place: USA... | reverse complement strand
TTTTGAGATCCTTAATGTAGTCATAATCACTTGACATTGAAAGTCCTATATATAAATATAATAATACATCATTTAATTTTATTCCCTTTGTTCATTCTGAAATGGAAAGAAGATAACATATTTCTATATCAAGTTATTACATGAACTCGATCACCCTAAATCCGAGAAAGAAACAAAAAATATAAATAAATCAAAATGTACACTAATAAGTAACATTGATAAATCATAAAGGAAATTACAACAAATCTTAACTAACTCATCTAACATTTGCATCACAAATAATGAGCTTCATATGTTGATTCTCATTACTATCAGTCACAATCCAAGAATCCAGTACTCCAAATCCTATTTTTCAAATGTCCAAATCATTTTTGAGATCCTTAATGTAGTCATAATCACTTGACATTGAAAGTCCTATATATAAATATAATAATACATCATTTAATTTTATTCCCTTTGTTCATTCTGAAATGGAAAGAAGATAACATATTTCTATGTGATCAATTTTTGTATCATCAAATCAACCTGATCTTAAATGCACAAATTACTGTATCATCAAATTTTTGGACCTCAGTGATATGACCAAAACAAATGTTATGAATTATGAATTAACATAATAAATAAAAAGTTTAATTGCATTTTTGCCCCCTATCTTTTGTCAATTGTGCGATTTTTCACCCCATCGTTTCAAACGAGCTATTTTGCAACCTCTCTTTTGCCTCCTTTCTGATTTGATGGTCCCTCGTGTTTTAAGTGCTGATGTGTCCCATTTTGATGACGTGTCTTCAATTAATTTGTTCCAGGTGTGTAAATCAATTTTTTTTTTAAAAATGAATAATTAGAAAGGGAGTCACGTGTTTCTCATTCCTTTGATCTTCTTCTCCCTAACCACCATCTTCTTCCTCTTTTCTCCTTTGTTCCTCCATCTTCTTCCTAATTGCTCGTTTTCTCCTTTGGTTTTCTCGCTGATTTTGTTTCTGTTCCTCGATTTTGAACCGTTTTTGTTCCTCTTTTTTCTCTGGTATCTCAGAATCATGGTTGGTTCTAGATCCGTTTCTTCGCCATTGACTCACTCGTCTTTCTTTTCCTACAGTTGTTGTTAGCCATCGTTTCAGTCTTCTTCGCCTTTCCACAATCATTGTTCGTTGTTGTTTCCTTCATCTTCACCTTTCCACCTTCGCCATCAAGATTAGGGTGATAACAGCAGGTGATTTGCAAACAGAAAATTATGATTTCGTTTACAGAAATGAGAACGGGATGAAATGGTTTAGATGATTAGGGTTTTGTTTGAGATGAGAAGAACAGAAAGAGATTTGCAATGAGAAGCCATGGGAGAAGGTGAGAAGATAGGGATTCTGGTTTGGGGGGTGTGGTGGGAAATTTGTGAGGGTGTATGAGAAGGGTCACGTGACTCCCTTTCTTGTAAATAATTTATTCAATTTTTTATTTTTTAAAAATTCAATTTACACAGATGGAACACATTAATTGAAGACACGTCATAAAAAATAGAATACATCATCACTTAAACACATGAGGGACCATCAAATCATAAAGGGGGCAAAAGAGAGGGTGCAAAATAGCTCGTTTAAAACGGTGGGGTGCAAAATCGCACAATTGACAAAAGATAGTGGGTAAAAGTGCAATTAAGCCTAAATAAAAATGTTTAAAATATTTTCTGAAGGTTAAAAATGTTAAAAAATAAAAGATATTTTTTTTTTTACAAATACTATATTTACTCAATAACGTTTATTTTGTGTAACATGAATAAAAATCTGTATCATCGTATAAATGACTTGTTAAATATTTGAATAGGAGAAACAATTTAAGGAGCCTAAAATAATAACATAAATAATATCAAAATAGTTGGTTTTTTCTATTTCAATTATACTCTATAACAAATTTCGTTATTAGAATACCACATTTTTGGTGTCTTTCAAAATGATAAGAATTTATATTATATGATATTATATTTGTTACATTGTTGGTGTCATGGAAACATATATGTTTAGTTTTTTTGAATAAGAAAAAGATATGCATAGTTTGTTACAATATAAAGGTGCAAAATATATATATAAGTATAATTTTTTTTGGCATCTAGACCTTTTTTGAAGAAAAGACATCTACAATTTTAGTTTTAATTAAAATCAAAATTTTATAAAAATAATCATACGCATTATGCAACGTCAAAAAAAACTATACGCATTAGCGTAACAAAAAAACATATACACATAAAGTATTACTCTAAACGCTAATGTATGTGTGTGTATATATCTGTGAGGTTGAAGAAAGAAAATAAAAATATTTGGTATCATTAAATGACAATGTGAATAAAAATATTTGTGAGGTAGTGATGATTAAACGATATTGAAATTAAATATATAAGTGATAAAAAGATAATAAAATTCCTTTGAAAAAAGGTAATAAAATTAAATGGGACCTCCTTAAAAAATATAAAACGGAACTGTTCAAAAAAAATTAAATGGAAGAAAAATACATATTGAAATATAATATTAAAAAATAAAAGAAAAAGTTCCAAATGTGAATTGAAGAGAGATGCTTGTGAAATAAATTGTCGAGGAGTAGTTTTTTGAAGTAGCATTCAACAATTTTTGACGAAAACTCATTCCATTCAATTTTGTGCATTAAAAAAAGTACCTTTTTTAGTAAGCACTTAATTGATATTGTATTTGGCCTAACTTCTCCTTAAAAATGTAGAGAAGTTGAAAAAAACCCGGGTGAAGCGGTATCCTAATCTCCCACAACGGCAGTGTAGAAACAACTGAATTTGTGAGAAAAAACTTGGAAAATAGTTAAAAATAAAAAAATTGGAAATTAGTTAAAAGTTTTTAAAAATATAAAAATTGGAAAGTAGTTAAAAAAATCGGCGAGGTAGCACTCAACCAAGCAACACTAAAAAAAATTATGTGCATTAGCTTAACAAAAAAACAGAAAGACAGACATAAAATATTACTCTAAATGTTAATGTTTGTGTGTGGGTATATTCGCGAGGTTGAAGAAAGGAAATAAAAATATTCGATATCGCTAAATGACAGCGTGAATAAAAATATTTGTGAGGTTTTGATGATTAAACGATTTTTTTTTTAAAGATAAAGAAAATTGTAGCAGCAGCTACAAAAAAAAAAAGCAAAACAAGAACAAACAAAAGAGGGGGGGCAACAAACAAAAACCCTCTAGGAGCTAACAAAATCTAAAATTAGGAAGACCTAATTTATTCTTAGAGAAGTCTAGCCCAATTTGAGAAGGCAGCTGGGTAAACCAAAAGTGAGAAGACAAAGATAAACCAATGGTAGCTAACTGGTCAACACAAGTGTTGCCTTCTCTATAAATATGAGTGATATTGAAATTAAAGTAGGACAATAGATGCAGGCAGTTGTCCCATCTGTTTTGGAGATGCCAAGGAACGATCTTAGAAGACTTGAAAGACAAAAAAACTAGCATGGAATCAGTCTCAAGCCATAAGTTGCGCCAATTCATACAATGAGCAATTTCAATAGCTACCACAACACCAATGAGTTCAGAGTTGAAGGCGGAATTGATACCAAGGTTTATGGCAAAGGCTCCAAGGAAATCTGAAGTTGAATTTCGAAATAGACCCCCACAAGCAGACTGCCCTAGATTGCCTAAGGAGGCTCTATCAGTGTTGCATTTGACCGAGTTAAAAATAGAAGGGTTCCAAAGAACCTCTTTGATGGTAGGAGCCTTTGGAGGCTTAATTATCACTTCAAAATGCTTAAGAATCACAAAGTCATAGATAGAAGAATTAGCAGCAAGCCTAGTGTTGTTTCTAGAAAGGGAAGCACTTGAGATAATCATGTTGATGGTTGATCTGGAATTAACAACCTTATCATTAAATCTCTTTTGATTTCTACAGAACCAAATAGCATAGAAGCAATGAATGACCGCAGAGAGAATGACAATTATGTAATGAGGTGACCAATTTCTGTCACATAAACTGATCAGGTCCAAATAATTAGAAGTGTTACAATTGATATTCAAGGTAGTGGCTAACCAATTGCAAATTACCAAGGAGAAAGAGCAGTTTAGGAACAAATGATGAGCGGATTCTTCAGATTTATTACACAAATTGCAGATAGAAGGAAGGTGAAGCCCTCTCTTTGCCAAATGATCATCTGTTGAAATTTTACCATGTATAATTCTCCAAACAAGAAGAGATTTCGATGGAGGGATGGCAGCATGCCAAATGGATTTGGCCCAACTAACAAACTGAGGCTGAGAAGAAGTATGAAAAATATAGGCATCTTTGAAAGAGAGATTACCATCACGGGATTTCTTCCAAATTAGCGTATCCTCTTTAAACATGTTTAGAATTGTTGTCATTCTGAGCATATGCTAAATAGGAGGATAAGCTAATAAAATTGATTGAGGCACACTCCATCTATTTTCATGTATGAAAGAAGAAACCTTAGATTGCAGCAAGTTGTGAAGATGCAGGGGAATATTGAGAGCTGTAACAAGGGGTTCACCACACCAAGTGTCTGAGCAGAAGTTAAGTTTCTCCCCATTTCCAATTTACCAAATAACATTCTCAGAGAGGTTGTTGAATTTAGGGCTGAGCAGAACAAACTAACCCGCCCGAAAACCGAGGTAACCGAACAGTTATAAGATGTCACGGGCGGGCCGGGTTGGACTGCAGGTGTCAAAATAGGTGGAAATCTATTTGATGCGGATTGCTATGGGCGGCCCCAGTTTTAAAAAATTAAACCCACTGGTGTCCATACCCGCTCGATGTTTGAGTAGAGATATACAATTTCATATGCAATAGCAGTGTTTCTATGTTTGAGCGGATGTTTATCTGACACAAATTTATGTCTTAGTCAACTTTTTGCTTCTTTTTTCTGTACTACACTGTTGTTATGTCCCTTTATCCCTTTTATTTATATTCTTTTTTTCAATTTTGCTTCTCCCAATGTCCTTTCCCCTAGAAGATATACATAAAATATAAAATATATTTCTTATCTCAATTCAATTCTATCGCATGGCATTTGTTCAGAGTAGGTGGAGACATTATGTTTCTTCTTTCTTTATCACTTTCATTAAACTCTTGTGTGGCATTTCATGGTTTTGAGCTCTTCCAAATTTTAATCCTTCTTTGTTTCTAAGTTATCTTCTTTGCTTCTCTTTCTTCCTGCAAAACTACTTTCTACAAAAAGAGTGGGATAGGAATATGATGCTCCAGATAGTTGAACCAGTTCTTGAGGTTGGAAATTGTCAAGCGGTAGCACCTCTCCAAGTTGTGGCACACACGTGTAAAATCAACCTTGTATCCGAGTAAGCCCACTCGCACAATCCACAACCCGTCTAATCCGCAACCCGTCAAAACCGACGCTACAAACGGTCGGAAGTGGGCCTACTTTTTTTGCTTACGGTTCTTCTCGGGTTGGTGGTTTGCGGCCCAAAACCGCCCGATGCTCAGCCCTAGTTGAATTTGCGCTTGGCGCTGCACCAAACAGAAGAGGATACATGATAGTTGATTGGCTTATTAACTCTCAAAACTCTACTTCTAACTAATTGAGCCCATTGCATATTAGATTGGAGAATTTCCCAACAAAGCTTTAGATTACTTGCTTCATTAATGTCTGATAAGTTTCTGATACCCAAACCTCCCTCTTTATATGGCTTACAAACCCTGTGCCAAGCAACGATCACAAGCTTTCTCTGATTAATGTCTCCGCTCCAGATAAAGTTTCTCATCCACTTTTCCAAATCCTTCAACAAATTAACTGGCCAGGAGTAGATGGTAAGACAATGAAGAAGCATACTTTGGATGACACTCTTGATTAACTGCACTCTACTAGCAATTGAGAGGAGGGAGGCTTTCCAGGCTAAGAGCTTGACTTTAACTTTATCAGCAATAGGTTGAAAATAAGCATATTTTGGCTTGCCTTTAAAAATTGGAACCCCTAAGTAAGTGAAAGGAATGGTACCAATGTTTAAACCAATCATGTTAGCAATTTGAGAAACTCTGTGACTAGACATAGGTCCTGCAAAAAATGAAGACTTATGAGGGTTCACTAGCTGACCAGACACTGCAGCATATCAAATGAAAATATTCTTGAGAGCATTGATGTTAGAATTTGTTCCTTTGCAAAAGATCATCATATCATCAGCATACAAGATATGTGAAGGAATATTGATGTCCCTGGTGCCATGCATCAACTTCAACTTACCTTCTCTAACCAGCTTAGATAAACTTCTACTGATAACTTCCTCAGCTAGGCAGAAAAGAAGAGGTGACAAAGGATCCCCCTGCCTCACCCCTCTATTACACCTAAAATAGCCATGAAGCTTACCATTGATGGAAACCAAGAGAGTTGCTGAATGGAGTGGATCGAGCTACAGAAAACCTCACAAAAACCAAAACGTTTAAGAACCCTAATTAGAAAGCTCCAGTCAATAGTGTCAAAAGCCTTTGCTATATCAATCTTCATTGCCAGGTTACCTCTAAAAGTCTTCTTATTTAGAACATTGACAGCCTCAGAGGTTAAGCAAATACAGTCCTTTATGTTTCTACCTTTTATGAACCCTCTCTGTTGAGTCGAAATAATTGCTGGCATAAAATGAGAAAGCCTGTCCGCCAAAATCTTAGAGATAATTTTGAATTTAAAGTTGGCAATAGCTACAGGTCTGTAATCAGTGACACCATCTGCATGGTTAGTTTTAGGAATAAGCACAATATTGTTAGAATTAAAATTGGGTAAAATCCAACCAGTTTGAAAAATTGAAAAACAACTTTTGTTACATCATTCTTGATGATGTCCCAAAAGGTTTGGAAAAAAAGAGCTCCAAATCCATCAGGACCTGGGGCACTTTCTTTGTTCAAAGAAAAAACTGCTTTGTGAATTTCTTCATCAGTGGGAAGAGCAGTGAGTAATGAATTAGTTCTATCGGTGATCAAAGATGGAATAACTTCTTCTACCATTCCATTGTTCTGAATATGAGAATCATTGTTGAAAAGATTTTTGAAGTGATTGACAATATGCTCAGAGATATCAGAAGGATTAGTTAAAGTAACATCACCATTGGTCATAGAGGTTATAAGGTTGGAAGCATTCCTGATTTTGGCCACTCTATGAAAATAAGTTGTGTTCCTATCACCATCAAGGTGCCATTTAACTTTGGATTTTTGTTGCCAGAAAATTTCTTCTAAGTCTAAGGCTTTTTCTAAATGAATTTGGGCAAGTTTTTCTTGGTTTAAAAGGTCATCAGAGACACCAATACTATCTAAATCCCTTTGAATAGCCTGAACTTTCTCAGTGGCTATCTTCATTTGATCATGAATGTTGCCAAAAGTGGTTTTATTCTAGATCTTAAGGGCCAACATCAGGTGTTTAAGTTTTTGGTTAAGGACAAACATGGGGCAGCCTATGAAGGGAGTGTTCCAGCTACTCTTGACAATGTTGATACAATCAGGATGGGAAATCCACATTTTCAAGAACTTAAATTGGGAAGCAAACTGAACATCAACATTATTAAATTCAAGCAGAATGGGAAAGTGATCTGATCAAAGTTTGGTAAGGGTAGTACAACTGGCCAAATTACAAGCAGTGATCCAACCATGATTGCAGATGGCTCTATCAAGTCTTCTTTGAATGTGAAATTTTCCTCTTCTACCATTTGACCAAGTGAAGTTAGTACCTTTAGTAGACAGATGGATAAGGTTGTTATTATCTATCCAAGCATGAGAGTCTTGCATATGAGATTTAATAGGTTGAAAGTTGCTTCTTTGCTCATGAGCACCAAGGATAGCGTTAAAATCTCCTAAACAACACCAAGGCAAAGATGAAGAATGTTGGATACTTCTCAAAGAATCCCACAAAAGCCTCCTTCTGATGTGACAATTAGAAGCATAGACAGTTGTAATATGAAAGGCTTTCCCATTCAAATCCACATGAACAAAAATTTGTTGATCATTTGTATCCAAAATGGTAGGAGAGATGCTTTTAATGCAGAAGCACCAAATGTTAGGAAGTAAATTCCCTCTATTATTGACACAAACAAGCTTGAAACCAATTCTATTTAGCCAATTCAAGGAGAACTTGGCAATGTCAGTCCAAGGTTCAGAGATAAAAAACACATCAGGTTTATTAGAGACTAATAGTTTCGTAAGGGCTAACCTTGGGGGGGGGGGGGGTTAGCTGTTCCCCTCAAATTCCAAAAAAGGCACTTCATTTCAAAAACTAAAATGATATTGAAATTAAATATATAAATGATAAAATAGATAATAAAATTTCTTTGAAAAAAAGATAATAAAATTAAATGGAACCTCCTTAAAAAATTAAATGGAACGGTTCAAAAAAAAAAGTTAAATGGAAGAAAAAAAACATATTGAAATATAATATTAAAAAATAAAAGAAAAGGTTCCCAGCGGGGGTTTGAAAGAGGTGCTTGTGAAATAAATTGTCGAGAAGTAGTTTTTTAAAGTAACATTCAACAATTTTTGGCCAAAGCTCATTTCATTCAATTTTATGCATTGAAAAAAATTACTTATTTTAGTAAGTACTTAATTGATACCGTGTTTGGCCTAACTTCTCTTAAAAATGTAGAGAAGTTGGAAAAAAGCCGGGTCAAACGATATCTTAATCTCCCACAACAGCAATGTAGAAGCAACTGAATTTGGGAGAAAAAATTGAAAAATAGTTAAAAGTTATTAAAAATATAAAAATTATTAAAAAAAAATTGTGAGGGGCAAAATGGGAAATGCACCCATATAATAGTGAGGTGACAACAACCTTATCCCACCTATTAGGAAATTACAAAAATGCCCCTCATAGGGACAAAATGGTAAAATCGTAGGGATTAATATGTAAAATCTAATAAGTAGATTTATACTTATTTATGTGTAAAGAATTAAATTATTACTTTTTGTTAGAAAAGGAATTAAATTTGTCCAAAAAAAAAAGAATTAAATTATTAATTAATAACTATTCAAGGCTAAGAATAATGCTAACTCATTTCGACGCAATCTTTCTAACATTTGTCTACAAGTCTCATCTCAGTTTATAAAAATATCAAAATTGTTAGGACAAACTCTAATCAAGATTTGAATGTCTATCCATATCTATCTGTGTATGTAAGTTTTAACGATTATTATCGTTTTATTAGGATTTTATAGGATAATTTTTGTTTAAAAAAGTCTTTAAGATTTTAAAAGACTTTGTATTATTTTCATGATTTAAAAAAACTATCAAGATGTACAATTTGGATTTCAATGAATTTACATCATAAGATTTTAAAATGATTTTATAAGATTTAAAAAAAAGAATTTTATGGACTCATTAAAAAAATTATTATTTATTATTTTTTTACAAAGAGAGATATAGGGGGGGAGGAATGAGAGAGAGGAGGAATATATGAGAGATGAGAGATGAGAGAGAGAGAAATGGGAAGAGAGAAGAGAGATAGTAAAATCTTAAAAGAAAAAATAATCTTAGGAAATCTTATGTTTTTATGAAAGATTTTTTCATTCTAAAATTACACTAGAAAATCCCACAAAATCCAATTTATTAAACAATTCTTTGAAATTTGAATAATTTTGAAGGTGGATTCTAGGGTGAGGGTCCAATTAGGTCCCTCACCGGTGAACCACGAGAAAAACACCAATAGATTAAATAAGTGGTTCAGATTTATTTAAATTAAAAGAGGGAACATGTAGAACTGCTCACATTCAATCATATCCTGCAATGATTTCACCCGTTGTTAACCGTAATTAATTGTTACGAACCGAACTGAACCAAACCATTACAAATCAATTAATTCCTTTTCACACAAAAATCTGAACCCTTTTTCTAAACCCTAATTCCATTTCAAATTCAATCAAATTTACCATCTTCAATCTTCACCTCTTCAATCGAAGCTCACTGATGGCGAGTCTACCTCTTCAAATGATATGTTCCACTCCCGTTTAGATGCTTGGTACTTACAAACTGTGTACTAAAATCCTGCCCGAAACCTTACAAAAGCTAAAACAAATAGGCAAACATATGCAACGGATTAATGGATGTAGCCTTGAAGCCATTAATTAACTAACCCCCTAAGTAGCTTCGAAGCTAAAATTATTTCACAGCTGAAAAGGAACACAAAATACATATACCATTTACATCATATGAACAAAATGGTTGATTGATTTTGAAACACTCAAACACACAAATCAAGATCCAATAAACAAGTTAATCTCAAACCACAATAGATGGATATCATGCAACAAAGTATATTTATTCAATCATCACACACACACATACAAAACAAAAAAC
>Ga0315915_1010436_pt1 | contig 10295 bp, 10 predicted proteins | sample MpolbnodulesMG_FD_207738 | JGI IMG/M metagenome (GOLD analysis project Ga0315915, IMG submission 207738) | Medicago polymorpha root nodule microbial communities from Los Angeles, California, United States - branched nodules | ecosystem: Host-associated > Plants > Roots > Nodule | place: USA... | reverse complement strand
GGGATGGGGTGGTGGTGCAGGGTCTAGTAAAGTTCATTGGGTTAATTCGGAAAAAGTGTGTTTGGGGGTAAGAAATTTAAAAGGTTTTACTTTAACTATCTTAGGAAAGTAGTGTTTCTGGTAAGGGAGAAAAACAATGTTTTTTCACATCTAGTCTTGGTAAATATATACAGGCTTATAAATGTGTTAGTGAACAGAGAAGGAAGTTGAGACTCGTTATGGTGGAGAGATATTTGTAGTTTAGAGATGGGTGATGAAGGGGGTGGAGGGAGGTTGTAACACCCAATTTTCTATTTTAATTAATTCCATGAAGTTTAATAGGTGAAGTTTTGGTTAATATTATTATTGATGTTGCTTTTTCTTGAGATTTATTTTGTTGTTGAGAAAATAGAATATTGATTATGATTGAGACGTAATATGATAATTTAAATTAAATGAAGAGAGGAATCAGAACAAAATAATATAGAGTCGGAGGGGTAGAATATAAGTTTTAAATAAGTTGGGGAGGGGAAGAGTAAAAGAATAGTGAATAAAGGAGAAGAAAATTATAACAAGTGATTGGCCCAAATATAAATAGAAATATTAGGAGTTAGAAGAGTCACTTTTTCTAAAACGTAGAAACAAGAGAAGAGGAGAGAAGAGAAGGAGAAAACCCTAGCTGCCAAGAAGAGAGACAAAAGCTATAACTTCTGAAGAATTCGAGTTATGAAGGAGAATCTCTTCATCTTAGGGTGTCTTTAAATCTAATGGTGATGTTGTTTAATCTTATGAATTTAAATGATGTTATGTTAAGGATTATGGTGAGAGTTTGTGATGAACAAATGTGAAGAGAGTTAATAATGTTGTTGAAAAACTTAGAATTGAGGGAACCATAATTAGGGTTCATAAACTTTAATGTCTTCATGTCCAAACAATTATGAAAAATAATGATGTTACTTTGTATGTTATGATCATAGGAAATCAGTAATAAGAACCGGTAATGAGTAGTGCTGAGGAGTGACAATCATGAGATTGAATAGAAATAGGAAAGAAACTAAGAAAAAAATCTAGATTTTTGACCAAGAATTACACTAGTGCAAATCAAGGATACAAGACCTGTTTTTTTAGAGATTTAAGACCGCTTTTACACAAAAACAAGTCTGAAATCATTAAAAATCAGGTCTTGTATCCCTGATTTGCACTAGTGTTAGTACATGCAAAAGATTGTTGCAATGAGATGAATTGAGGGTAAATTGGTGTTTGAATGTTAGCGTAACCATAGAGTGATGTTTAGGGACGACTTGTGTGTGTTGAAGAGTGATATAAACGCCTTGGCGGGACAAAATGGTGAGGAATCTTATGACTGTAACAAAGAGTGATGATGAGTAATGTTATATAATCTTATAAATACATACGATGAAAATTGATGAGGTCTAAATCATAAAGATAATGAGAGTGATGATGTCTATATTACTATATGAGAACTAACGATGTTTATATTATAACGATGACGAGAATGATGATGCTTAATTCTAATAAAGGGTGGGACTAAGGAAGTCAAAGATCATAGAGATAAGAATAGGTGTCGTTTGTTTATATAGGTGATGAATTTGGAGATGTCTAAAGAGTAAAACAATGTAAATGGTGATGTTTACTATATTGGTGAGGCGATTGAAGATTTAAAATAATTAAGGTGATGATATTGGTGATGGTTAATAATGTTTGGTGATGTAAGAGGTGACGGCTATATATGATGATGTTTAGAAAGTATGGTGATGAAAGTGTGAGATATATTAATATTTGACGATGGAAATGGTGATGTTTAACTATGGTGTTATGCATAATTAGGGAGAGTCGTGCATTAATGAATGATGTGTTGATGATATGCTGATGTGTATTTACTTGACGAGATGATCCCCATGCATGCATAATAGAATTGAGTCTAGGAAAATGGTGTTGAAAAGTCCAGTAACATACCTCTGACAAATTGGTGATGATATATATGGTACCACATTCATATAGGTCTTAGGAAGAGTCCATATGCATTTAAATGATGATACTTGTGTTTGATGTTTAAATTGTGGAATGGAGTGAGATGGTGAAATGGGTGATCTGTTGAGGATAAAATATTGGTTGATGTTCTTTTGACAACATAATATTATTATTATCTTTATTTTAATGATTTGTGCGTGTTTTCCTAATAATATGTTATGACTGTATTTCTCACCCCTTTCTTGTTGTTGTATTTATGGTGTCTGTATTCATGGGGTATAAATATTTAGGACGAGGAAATCTAGTTGCGGAATGTCTAGAAGGTTGCGACGGGAATTGTCTTCCGTCAATTTTATTTTAGTAATGATTAGACATGTACTCGAATACAAGCTCTGATATGTAACACTAGAGTTGGGGTTGTTGTTGAATTTATTTAACTTTGAGTTTAAATCTTGAGAACTATTGTTATTTCTATTTCAATGTTGAATGACAAGAGAAATTTTTATTAATGAGATCAGGAGATTGTTTTCCGCTGTTGAAATTATTATTTAAAATAAAAATTTATGTTATTATGTGATCTCATGTGAAGTTTTGTAACATCCTAATTATTAAATTTATTCTTATTAATTAATAATTATCGTCGGAGAATAGGGTGTTACAAAGATGGTTTGGTGAAAATATGTCAAAAAAATAGGGAATGGTCACAACAATTTGTTTTGGTATGATCCATGGTTGGGGCTGAGAGGTCTTAAAAGATCACATTAGTAGATTTTTAATCTTTAATTTTATATAAATGTTTTTAAATTTGTAAAGGATATGGTGGTTTTGAGTGGTTTGGAGGAAGAGGGTGAGTTGAAGAAGGGATATTTTGCTTGGGCGGAAGAGTTAGTTGAGGGGTGTAAAGCTCGGTTAGCTTATTTTTCGTTGCAAGAGGATGTAGGTGATGGTTGGAAATGAGACACTAATCTTAGCGGCGTCTACTCAGCCAAATGAGCTTATGGCCTAATTTCTAAGTTTGATTTAATATCAGTTTCATTGGTGTACAAGATTTAATGAAATAATTTGGTTCCATCAAAGTTGTACCTATTTGTTTGTAGATTGTTAAATGATCTTATTACAACTTTTGATAACTAGTTCATATGGGTATTCATATAGTATCCTGATTGTTTGTGGAAGGATGTAACATAAATGAAAGGCTTAATTACATATTTGATCCTTTATGTTTATTTTAGTTTTTAAGTTGGTCCTTTATGTTATAAAAGTTTCAAGTTGATCTCTTACGTTTTAAAAGTTTCAAGTTGGTCCAAAACGTTACCCACGTTGGAATAAGTTAGCCCCTTCCGTCACTTAATGTTTAAAGATTTGGGTTGACAATATGGGTGATAGAACTTAACTTATATAGAAAATCAGTTTAAAATCTTTTTATTTTTTTAGGTTTTATTAAACTTAATATCATGTCGCGAAAGAGACTAACTTATTCCAACGTGAGTAACGTTTTGGACCAACTTAAAACTTTTAAAACGTAAATAACCAACTTGAAACTTTTAAAACATAAGAGATCAACTTGAAAACTAAAATAAACATAAGAATGTCTAACCAATTCATATGGGTATTCATATAGTATCTTTTAATAAAACTCAAACTATTTATTTGTTTTTTCAATTTCTTTTAGATAAATTTAATTCAAATTTAATATATGAATGAATCAATATATAAATGACAAATTGATTGAACTTCTTTTGTTATTTTTTAAATGACTATTTATTTATTCCTCTTCTTTCTCTCGTTACCATTTTTCCGTCGTATGCATTTTGTGACATCAAACACTTGTAAACGAAATCTCACATGAACATTTTTTAGTTAATATCAAAGGGGGACTAACAAATGCAAAAGTGGGTAAACTTTGGGGCCTAAAAGCAAGCAACTAAAACTTAGGAGCCGAAATTGCCCAGTTGTGAAACTTGGGGGCCAAAAATCAAACAATTGAAACTTATGGGACTAAAATCAAACAATTGTGAAACTTGAAGAGTCAAAATTGCATTTAAGCCTAATTTATATAGTGTAGTTTATCACAAGGTCACATGGTTAAGTTATTAAAATATTATTTTATGAGGTGCTAGCTTAGTGGTTTAAGTTCGACCTTAGAACCTCAAGGGACAAAGTTTTGTAGTTTCTCCATCTCTTTGGTTTTGATGATGTCCTTGTTGTTTTTTTGTTCTAACTTATTTTTATGTAGTTTCTTAGTCATGTTAAAGCACCCTAGCTAATCTCTCTCTCGAAATCATCTACAATAGTGTATTATGTTTTGGTGTTTCTTGCTATTCAAGTTTTCTTAAGATTTTATGATTTAAAACTTTTGATTTGATTCAAATTAGTGTAAAGCAACCTTTGATTTGATTCATTGGATGCTTTGGGTGTTTTAATCATAGGTCATGATTTGATTCAAATGATTTTAATCAATTCATTCTCTGCCTCGGGTATTTGATTCTTGACTGATTGGTTTGTATCAATGTTCTTTGAATCACATCAATCATCTTCTAGAAACCTTGATTTGATTCAAAACCCTGCTTGTGAAATTTTAAATCGATTCATCATGCATCTAGAATGACTTTGAATCGATTAAAAGTTCTTGAACTTCCTGTAAATCTTCATAGCGTTCAGAATTCAATTGTTACCCTATTTAATCGATTCAAAGTTCTTGCCCTTTGTATGAATATTCATAGTTGATTCAATTCAAATTTCTTTTGTTTTTTGAATCAAACTTCTCACACCCACTAATTTTCTCACTCATAGAATCAATTTGCAAAAACACTTTATAATCTTCAACCTCTCTCTTTCTACAAACTTTTTTAGATGAACCACTTTTTCGCAAAAATCTGGTAGGATTTAAGATATACAATGTTAGGGTGTTGTAGGATAATTGAAATTTTTCTTTCTTTCAAGGATTTTGGTGGAGCATCAAGATTCTAAAGAAAAAACATGTACTTTTCACCTCTAAAGGTAATTGTGGGGTTTTTTTTATCAAACATTCAAGGTTCAAGAGGATCAAAGCGGAGGCATAGAAAAGAAGATTTTTCGAAGTAGAATATCGAAGGATTGCATGCAAGATTGAGGTTCAAAGGCCTTGTGGATTGTATGATTTTAAGAGAGCTTGAAGATCAGATTTTGTGTGTGATTGCTTAGCGTAAAATATTAGGAATCTAAGGAATTTTTCAACAACATAGTAGATATCCTTAGAAGATTGGTTGTACTCTTAACAAGGACGAAAAAGGGGAACCATTATAAATCTCGATTTTCTTCTTTCCTTTACTGTTTAACTAGGACGAAAAAGGTGAGCCTTGGATAGGGATGGGGTCGAGCATCCCTCTAGTTGGCCCTGGTGCCATGGACATCCAAAATTACTCTGTGGGGCATTTGATTGATCAAAGTAATAAGGTCTAGAATGAACAGCTAATACGGCAACTATTTCTACCAGAAACAACTCAAAGTATTTTGAATACTCCTCTATATCCATAACTACAAACCGATAGTTTGCTTTGGAAGGCCGGGAAGAATGGTTGTTACTCAGTCAAAAGTGCCTATCGCGTGTGTATTGAAGACTTTGCAAATAATGCTCATCTATGGAAACTAGGGTATTAAAGTGGTATATGGAGATTGAAAGTACCCCCAAGAGTGAAGAATTTAGTATGGAGAGTGTGTAGAGAATGTTTCCCTACAAGGGTAAGGTTGATAAACATAGGAGTCAATTGTCCATCAGCTTGTGTTTAGTGTAAGGATCCACATGAAGATAGCTACCACATATTTTTCATTGCAAGACCGCCATAGATGCTTGGAACGCAGCAAATGTTTGGCATTTGATTGCACCATCCCTGAATCAGTTTGATAATGCACCAGACATTATATTTAATCTACTGAAAAAGTTGTCAGCAAGTCAAGTGGAAAGTATTGTTATAATAATGTGGAGTATCTGGAAATCTCGCAACCTAAAGTTGTGGCAACATGTGTCAGAGTCGACAGTTACAATTCTGGAAAGAGCAAAGCATCTCCTAGAAGGATGGAGGAAAGCGAACCGAAAGCAGGGTCTTTTAGGTCAGGTTTACTCACCTGCAAGCACAGGTCCTCAAACTCATGATGGTCAAAATATGGACAACAGGTACGGTAACATCCGAAGGAGGAAGCCAAGGAGTGGTAGATTCAAATTCAATGTTGATGCCTCTTTTTCTACATCCAGTAATAAAGTAGGTATTGGCATGTGCATTCGCGATTCGGAAGGAAACCATGTCCGTTCAAAAACCATGTGGTTTTCACCGTTGTGTCTAGTTGACATTGGAGAAGCTTTAGGACTTTATCATGCAACTTGGTGGATCAATGAACTTCAGCTCACAAATGTTGATTTTGAGGTAGATTCAAAAATAGTAGCTGATTATGTTAACAAAGTCAGAGAAGATAACACCGAATTTGGATCCATTATGGATAATACTATCCAGTTTTGTAATATATTTTTAACAAACTCTCATGTCGAGTTTATTAGGAGGCAATCAAATGAAATTTGCTCATGAGCTAGCTAAGGCAGCCACATTATTCCCTAGCTTTCACATCTTTGATGAAATTCCAACATGTATTTCTGATTTAATTTTTAATGAAATGATATAAGTTATTTTCCCTCAATTTTCTTTTTTTTTTTTGATATTATGTTGTGAATTTGAACTCTTTGTCAAAATCAACAAGATTAAAGTTGTAGAGAAAAATAACAAAGACAACCCACAACAAACGATCCAAGCAACATATATGTATATCATATAAGTTATTTCTGATTTAATTTTTTTTTTTAGCTCAATTTTTAATGAATATAAACACGCTAGTGTACTGTCCTATATGCTAAAAATCCAAATAAATGATGACTCATAAGAGAATAATTGTGCTAAAAATTTCAATACAGATCATGTAATGCAGCTGATCTAAGATTCAAACCGTCTCGTTAAAATGAAATAGAGCTAGCTATTGATATAAGTTAGAAATAATGAATAAATCCAAAGAACTTATTGAGGATGCATTTCAATCATTAGCTAACAGGGCTTCGATCAGATATCAGTCTGACCTTTGAATCCAATGTCAAAATATAAAATACTTCATGCCTAAGCTAATGAAATGAAATCACAAAAGTGAAATCAAATACTTTCATAAAAAACTTTTATTAACAAATAAGGAACAAATATAGAAGATACATATACACCAATACAGTGACCTGCACCACAGCAGAAAAGGCCAACTATCACAACTTAATTGTCCATAATTAAGATGAAAATATATGTCTGTTAAGGACATTAATCAGGCATCAGTTTGAACACATCTTACTCTATCCTAGAATATGAACATGAAAAGTTACAATTTAAACAAATTTATTTAATGGACACAAAGAACTTATTTCAAACATCTATATGTTGAGTTTACTAAATTGAAGTTCCATATGAAGTCATATGACATAGTCACACACAACCCTAAATGTTTAAATAATTGATTTTGCAATTTTTTATAGTCATCCTTCATACATACTATGTAAAAAAGAAACAAATAGTCAAATACGATAACCAAAATTTCTTACCTGCAAAGGACAACACATGGTTGAAAATGAATGCAAATAGTTTTAAGTTTAAAACAACATATTGACAAATGAAAAATGTACTCATAATATGTTTAATTTTCTGCATATAGCAATTAAAAAAAAATTGTAAAATAGAATGCCTAGGAGACTAATTTAAATACCAATTGAACTTACAAAGGAATTTCATTAGTTAATACGAAGGAATTGAATTTATACAAAAAACATTATCATGTATATCTTCATGGATTAGGCCCGACAGTCATCATGAACACAAACACGTGTTCGAGATTGGTGGTACTTTGGTCAAAATATTAGTGTGTTTAATTTCATTTAGAAAATGAGAAAGGTTCAAATCTTAAAGGCATGATTCCAATAAAACAATTATTAGAGAATGAAGAGAAAGATACTAAGCATAGTGCTGTAACTTGAGCTTCAAGTTACTTAGTTACTTCAGTCACAAACAATCACATTAGTTTGTATCTTAAGCTTTTGTAACTATCTTAGTTGCCTACAAATAGTTGATGTAATAGCACTTTTCAATCAATGAGAATGAACCTTTTATTCATTTGTTGAATTCCATAACAATAGTCAAAATTCTTCATGTCAATGATGTACTCCATCCGGTCCTATTTATAAGAAACAATCGATTTTTTAGGTTCACTGAAATGAAAACTCTTTGGGAAGAGTTGAATTCACACAGGCATATTCCTCATTGTACATGTCCACATCCTTGTCGTTGTGCTGCAATGAGAGAAGCTAGAAATTTCAGAGTTGAAGATCAAGTTATTCAGTTTCTAACTGGTTTGAATGATCAATTCAATGTTGTGAAAACTCAGGTGCTTATACTTGATCCACTTCCTTCTATCAACAAGGTGTATTCATTGGTTGTTCAAGAAGAAAGCAATAATGAGTCCCTTTCTTCTCCTATTGATGAGTCTTTGTCTCTTATTAATGCATCTGAATCACGTAAGCCACATGGTAGAGGAAGAGGATATTCTCATGGTTTCAAGCCACCCAGACATTGTTGTTTTTGTGGGAAAAGCAATCACACCATTGAATTTTGCTATCAGAAGCATGGACATCCCAATTTTCAGAAACAAAATGCTTCTGTAAATGCTTCAAGTAGTAATGATGAGGTTGAAGCACAATCATGGGGTAGCAGTGAAGCTTCTTCATCTTCTGGTACCACTATTTCTCAGGAAAAGTATGATCATCTTGTGAGTTTGTTACAACAAGTGAATTTACTTCTGCAGCTTCCACACCTTCTAGTGCCAACCTTATTCATGCTCCTTCTAGTTCCAACTCCTTTCCTACTTCAGGTATATCTTCAATTTTCTCATGTTCACTTCAATCTAAATCTGATCTATGGCTTTTAGACTCTGGTGCTAATGAACATGTTGTTTCTTCACTACATTGGTTCACTTCATACCATAAAATTCCTCCTAAACCAGTTAATTTACCTAATGGTTCCTCTGTTCTTGTTGATATTGCTAGTACCATTCATTTTACTCCTCAATTTTACCTTGAGGATGTTTTATATTCACCATCATTCACTTTAAACTTGATCTCTATTTTCAAACTTTGTGACTCTTTAAAATGTTTTACCACATTTCATAATTCTAAGTGTTTCTTACAGGATCTTCAATCCCAGAAAATGATTGGTTTGGGTGAACAATTTGAAGGTCTCTATAGACTAAATTTAGATTTTTTTGCATCTTCTTTGAATAAAACTCTATCTATTAATAACATTGTTGTCAATAACCTCACCATTATTCCATCTTCTGCTTTATGGCATTTTAGATTGGGACATGTCTCTTACAAAAGATTAGCACATATGCCTCAAGTGTATCCATCTTTGTCTTTTGATTCAAATGCTACTTGTGACATTTGTCATTTTTCCAGACAAAAACAATTACCTTTTCCTCTTAGTTCATCTGTTGCATCCAATAAATTTGAGCTTTTACACTTTGATATTTGGGGTCCTTTTGCTGTGCCTTCAATTCATAACCACAAGTACTTTCTTACCATACTTAAAGATTACAGTAGATTTGTTTGGATTGTTCTTCTCAAATCCAAATTCGAGGTGTCTTAACATGTTAAAAATTTCATTACTCTTGTTGAAAATCAGTTTCATATCACTCCCAAAACCATCAGAAGTGATAATGGTCTTGAATTTTTACTCTCTTCCTTCTATGCTTCAAAAGGTATTACACATCATAGGTCTTGTGTTGAAACTCCCGAACAAAATGGGAGAGTTTAGAGAAAGCATCAACATCTTTTGAATGCAGGCAAAGCCCTCCTATATCAGTCTAAACTGCTTGCATCATACTGGTCGTATGCCCTTTTACATGCCACTTTCATCATCAATAGAGTCACATCACTTCATCTTCACAATAAATCACGTTATCATTTGCTTCATAATAATATTCCTGATGTTCATAGTTTCAATGTCTTTGGTTCATTATGTTACTCCACTTCTCTTCAAGCACATAGAACAAAATTATCTGCTAGAGCAAGAAAATCTATGTTTCTAGGTTACACCATTGGTTTCAAAGGTTATGTTCTTTTGGATATTGACACTAGAGAAATACATATATCTAGAAATGTCAGTTTTCATGAACACGTTTTGTTGAAAGCAAAATCCTTTATTGATGTTTTAAAGATAACAAACATATTTACTTTTATTTATATTGTTATCTACTAATGAATTTTGTGAGAAATG
>Ga0315915_1010435_pt1 | contig 10296 bp, 6 predicted proteins | sample MpolbnodulesMG_FD_207738 | JGI IMG/M metagenome (GOLD analysis project Ga0315915, IMG submission 207738) | Medicago polymorpha root nodule microbial communities from Los Angeles, California, United States - branched nodules | ecosystem: Host-associated > Plants > Roots > Nodule | place: USA... | reverse complement strand
AATTTTTATAGAAAATCTAGTCTGGGACTGTTTATAGTGGATCAAAAACCCTATATTTTATGAATCTTTTCATCAGTTGTTACCGTATTGAATTTTACAAGGTTATGACTTTGTCCATGTACAAACATACACCTGAGGTTTTTTCTGTGACTTTTTCTCTTATAGTGATTCAACTATCAAGTGCTAATTTAATCAAACATGGTTAAGAAATAAACACAACCATCCGAAGAGTCATAATTAACAATTGACATTTGACAGTACTTGGAAATGTAAAATGTTAGAAACAATATATTTGCATCTATCGTATCAAAATGATACAATGGATGCAAATATATTGTTTCTAACATTAAAATAATACTGACTCATATTTAAGGGCAGTTGATGTTTATGTATATAAACTTCTCTTACACTTTCTTGCCATCATTAGTTGTTTTGACAGGTCTTTTTAAACACTGTCAGCCTTGGAAGAAATATAATTGCTTCTTGCCCCGGTAATTATTCAATCCTGCTCTACCACTAAAAAAAATTGCGTAACCAAATTGATCAACAATCAAGTTGCAGGGACCTTTGGCAATTCTTGTTTAGCATATTCTTTTAGTAGACATCAAGCAATCACATATACAGTAAATAAAAGTGACTTCACCTTCTTCTGCACAAGTGTTCCTAGATCTTGATTTGATGATGCTCGAATGTAAGAGGAACTCAAACCTTCCTTCTCGTTGTCATTCGCGCAAGGACTTATTGGTATCACATGTGATTTTCAGCTTCAATGGCCCTTTCCACTATCTTCTTTATGAATTCATACTCGTACCTACAAAAGCTCTGCAACTTTAATTTGTCTATGGCAAGAGCAGTTTCTGATTTAAAGCATTAGCCAACGTTAATGCAATCTAAAAGTAATCTATAGTATTCACTAGTACGTACTCATTTTCTTTGATATGGTCTGCTTTCAATAAGGCAACTTCCGACAAAGCTGATCTCCATTTTTGCACATTCTCAGATTCCTTTCCAAATCTATCCTCATGAGCTGCCATGGCTTTACCATAACTTTTTGTTTGATTGCTTACATCTGGTCGTTCTATTTTGTAAAATATTGGCCAAACCAATTGATTATTGCTCTTCTTGCACTCCATAATCTTGACAAGTTCATCAAGACACCATGTGGAATATCCAAAGTTTTCAGACAAAACAACAATTGAAAGCCTTGATTTTTCAATTGCTTTGAGTAAAGTTTGTGAAATTTGGTTTCCACCCTTCAATCCATCATCATCCATGAAGATTTTGAATCCCTCACGACGCAAATCATGATAGAGAAATCCTGTAAAAGAGTAGCGAGTATCTTCCCCGCAAAAACTGAGAAAAACATCGTAGCGAGGCAGTGATTGTACCGTTGAGTCCACAATCTTCTCGAAGAGTTCATATTCGAACCTATGAATGCACAAATCATTTTAATTCATAAAGTCTATTATTGTGTTCGAGCATATTGACAACATGAAACAAAGTCTCAAACAAGATTTCTAAAGCCCAACAAACAACATGGGTTCTATTGATCGATAGTTGGTTTACGGTGGATTGATACTTAAAAATCAGTCGAATGACGCTCCTCGGATGTAGAATTTCATGGTCCTTATGGTTGAGACCTGAATTGTGTATGTTCGACAAAAAAAATGAACGAGTTGAGTTTTCAGACATGAATATTCTTTTTCTCTTATTTTTGTCGATCCATCATTGGTCAAATGATCATTTCAACAGTGAAGACGAGGAGAAATGTGAGCTTCTACTTCCAAAAGGTGATGTCTATCGCCATTGGAGTTCTAAACAATTTTCAAGTAGTAGTTCATCGTAGACCACCTATCTAATTGATCCATGTAAAAATTACCAACTACTAAACATTAACTCAGGTAGACTACCAGGCAGGACTGTTCTTGGTTCAGTTCAGAAAGAAAACTGAATTGAATCGAATTGAACTGTTTCTACAGCTCAGAAGAAAAGAGCTAAACAATTATTGATTTGTCTTGAACAAACTTTTATTATAGAGGTTCAGTATAACTGTTTTGTAGTTATAAACCGAACCAAAACTACCTTTATAAAAATTGTAATGTACGTTTTCAAACCGAATGGTACCAAAGTGCTATCATTAAGTAGAACTGTAGAAGAAAAAAAAAAACGAACCAAGTCAAATATTATGAATATTTAAAAAAACTAAAAACCGAAACGCTAAACCAAACAGAATCACATCAATGTCTCACTGGTTCAGTTTAGTTCAAAAACTGTTGGTCACAGTTTGTTTTTTTCTGATGCGGTTTGGTTTGGTTTAGCACTTCGCTTCAGTTTTTGTTTTTTTTGGAACAACCCTAGTACTAGGTTGCTGCTAGTGGTATATAGAAAAGTATAGCACATACTCAGCACCGTAATTCCATCCAGCAATGAAGGAGACTTGATGCAAAGCTTTCTTCCATTGCAGTATCCTGTGAGGGTAATTTTGAAGCCATTTTTCTAACTTCAACATGGCTTCGCCAAACCGGCCTTTCTGATTCCTTACCTCCCAAGGCTCCACTTTGAAAAAAATTGGCCAAACAAGTTGATTTTTCATCTTCGTACACTCAAGGATGTTTACAAGTTCATCTAGACAACGTGTGGAAGATGCGAAGTTTTCTGAGAGAATAACAATAGAAATCCTTGCTTCCTTAATTGCCTTGAGCACAATAGGAGAAGGTTGAAGTTTCTTAATATCAGTTTCATGTGGGGAGAAGGTCTTGATTCTCTTGTTGCGCAGTGCATGATAAAGACTACCTGTGAAGGTATAGTAAGTGTCCACCTTTCTAAAACATAAAAAAACATCGTACTTGTACCTGCCATCAACCTGATTTTCATTCATCATGGCTACCTGTGAAGGTATAATAATGGTTTCTCTTTAGTCTTTGAATTGCTGAATGAACACAACTATAGTGTCTTGTTGGATCTGATGTTGCAAAAGCATATAAGATTTGATCGCTGACTGGTTTGAATTTTTAGATTATATCATAATACTATGTGTTATGTGTTTGAACACTAATCGATACTAATGAGGCTAGGAAAAAAATTCTAACATTGACATTGGACAGTATGTCACAAACATCTAAATTCTAAAGTTAAAACAATAAAATACCATGAATCCACGCGGTTTGTTCTATAACCCTCTTTTGTCTTTTCTTCTTTTTTACTCTAACTATAAGAAAATGACAAACTATAATTTAAGATATATATGCAATGACTCATGAAAGTATAATTATTAATTTAATTTATGGGAATAAATCAACCCAATCTGAACAAGCCAACTTGTTCTAGATTAGAATAACAAATTCAATTAGCAATGAAAAAAATTGCAAGTTGTGAGACAATTGCGGATCATGACTTTCAATTGGGAAATAAGAAAGTTCTAAGAATGCTGGAAATAGATGAAATGTATAATAATTAAATGGGTTAAATAAGTTTTTCGTCCCTATAAATATAACGAATTTTGATTTTAGTCCCTATAAAATTAAACTGAATGTTTTCATCCTCACAAAAAATTTTATTTTGTTTTTGGTCCTTAATGAATATAATTTTAATGTGTTTTTGACATTTTTTGAACATAATATGAATATATAAATGTCGAATATAATAAACGGACATAACATGGATACAATTTGAACATAAAAAAGTTATAATTGTGCCATTTATATGAACATAAAATGGTCATTAATGACGAAAAATAAAATAAAAAAATTTGTGAAGATGAAAACATTCAGTTTAATTTTTTAGAGACTAAAATCAAAATTCGCAATATTTATAAGGACGAAAAACTTATTTAACCCTAATTAAATTGAGATGGAGCTATCCTAAAGAAGGTATTAATTAATAAGCCAAAAATAAAATTAAAATCGAAAAAAAAAGGAGGTAGGATGACGCCTTCTGAGATGGAGCCATCTTGAAGGACACATGGTGCCATCTCAGATGGAGCTATGTAAGGGGATTTTGCAAAGTAGGGCATATTGGATATTTATTTTGAAAGTAGAGCACATTGGACAATTTTTTTGAAAAGTAGGGCTGCCAAAAAAAATTCGAAAAAGTCTCATTCTAAACTTTTATTGACCGGTATCCTTAAAATAATAAGCAATATTTTTTTTAAGTAATTTAGTGGATAGAAATCTATTATATTTATTAATTTAGCCCCCAAATTGTGTTGACGACACATCAATTTTTCATTTGCCATGTTACAAATATTCTGATGTGGTACCTCTAAAAGGACTTCCCCATTCTCCTATATGAACACATTTTTGCATCCATTATTATTCACTACTATTCAAGGAGTCACAATATAATATAGCTGTTACAAATTAAAGTATCATTTACTTAAAATTCATTGCTTCTACATCATTATTGTTATTTCACCTTAATTTCTTTAACAATGCAAAACACAATAACATAATTTGATTCATTTTATAGATATCCACTCTTAGCTCACTTAGATATAATCCCATTCCGAACTTACTACGTTTCCTCATGCTTTTGTAATCATCCTTTCTCTCTCAAGGTAATTTTCCGGCCACCCTTTCTTCCTTTTCCTCAGCTTGTATTATCTTTAATGTTGATTCAAAAACCTTTTGGCTACTTTATTACATTATTTTGCCACCGATGTTAAATTCATTGTCTAAAAAATTTGTCTCACTACTCAAACTCTCTTTTGTATGTATACTTCTCCCTAGGCATATCCGCTGTACTTTTTCACCGCTTAATAAAACACTAACACAACCAATTTTATTCTTCCCATGCAATATTTTTAGCTACCTTTGTCAATTCAAATTAGTTGTGATTCCATGGGTAAGTTGAAATAAACTCCTTTGGAGTACAAATTTTCATGTTATGCATTTTTCTATACGTATCACTAATTATATTTGTCGATATGTGCATTTTTAAAATCGATCAATATGTGTGCATGTTGAGTCATATTTGTCAACATGTGCAGCTCTACTGAAAATTTCTTAGAAGGGGAAAGGGAAATTTGCGTAGACCGTAGTAATGGATACAATTATATATTTGAAGTCATAAATTCTTCGATCATATCATAACTTTTCCCAGAACATGATTATATCTTTGAAGAGTATGAGTAATCAATACTTTTCAATATCACAAACAAAATTTGTATGTGCAGTGAGTTAAGAATAAATTTTCAATATCTTTTCAATTAAAGATAAAATTCAAGACATCTGCTCAACGCACATGTCTAATTCTAATTCACTTTTATAAGACGAATAATTGAGGTGTTCAAGGTTCGAATTCCGAACCCTATATATATATCATGCAATGTCTTTGCCAACTGAATTAAACTGACGGAGGCATAATAAGAAAATTCTAATACATCCTAAAAATATTATAAACATAATTTCCAACGAGATCTTACTTTAAAGGGAAATGTTAACTTGTGCCTAAGGACACAAGTTAAGATTTCAAAAATAGAAATTATGCATCGTAAATTGGGTGGATTCTAGGGTGAGGGTTCAATTAAGTCCCTCACCGGTGAATCACCAAAAACTCATCGTTAGATTGAATCAATGGTCTAAATTATTTTAAAATAAAATAAGAACATCTATTCCTTTCCACACCCAATTCTATCATTATGTCTTTTCCATTTGCATCATGTTCCGTTCACCACAAATCTGCATATGCTTGCTAAAAGTAAAATGGAACCGGTGATGTTAATCAATCTCAGTAAAAATTGGCCACACCATGGTGCAATTGAATGAAGATCATGGATACTTTTTTGCTTTTATTAAATTTTTTATTTTGACTGGATTTAATAGTCAAGGTAGAATAATGGTTTAAATTTGACCAACTGTTTCTATTAAATTTCCATTACCACCATGATCAGAGAAAATGGAATTAATTTGAATAAATGTTGATGATTATACGTATGACTGGGCTTCAGACTACAATTTTTTAATAACCGCCTTAGATTTGGAATGGTTTGGTTTCATCACCCTCAATTTGATTATAATCATGTGTTATTGTTTGTCAATGGATACTTATTTTATTGATTTGATAAAAAATAATGGTTCTCATTTGGTCTCACCCAGAAAACAAAACTACACACTAGAGCTACCACTTCCCAAACTGGAGAGGATGTCCGTGAAAAGAAAAAAGAAGTTGGAGAGGGTAGAGATAAGGACATAATTGTGTGTGGAAGGAAGTACATGTTCTCATTTTTATTTTCAAATAATCTGGTCCATTGATTCAATCTAATGATGAGTTTTTCGTGCTCCACCGGTGAGGGACTTAATTGAACCCTCACCCTAAAATCCACCCGTAAATTGTGTCAATTTATTTCTCACAAGATTGAAATTTAATGTTTCTTAATAAATACTTGTTCTTTATAGAAACTTTAATCTTATTTTTAATCTTTCATATATTTAAATTTAAATATAAATGTATAATCATGTACAGATATTTAGGCATATTATTTGCAACGCTTCTCTTTGACTTAGTATCTTTTGTGCATCCAATCCAATTTAAATTTCAAGTTGAAAATTCAACAATTTTCATTTTATTTTAGTTGTAATTCTTATCAATATATTTTTGGATAGAACTACATGTACATATGACTTGAACTTTCCTGTCATTGAATTTATTATTTTTTGGTGATCATAATTTAACTTCTTTGTAGAACGGTGAACTAACGATGTTAAGTGGAAGGGAGTTGTTTGTCCCTTTGAATAAAAAATAAGGGATGTCAATGTTTAATTAAAAACTAGAGGGGTAGTATTAGTGTTATTTAAGAAGAACCCAAGAGTTGAGTCTAATTTACCCAATTAGAAATTGTAAGTATTCCTTGCAACAACATAAAAAGGAAACTGTACACTAGTATATTATTCCAAGTACATGATACGTGTCCAACACAACTTTCAATTATTGCAAAACTATAGTATACTCCCAATTCTTCTTTGTAGTTGATATAGTCTACAACCATGTCAAACTTTAATGGCCGTTTCCACAATTTTTTCTATAAGCTCGTATTCGTACCTGCAAAAAGTTCAAGTTCCTTAGATTCATTGTTCAATCTTTTTAATAATACTCTCTGAAATGATTTAATCAAAATAATAATCAAACTAATTAACCTTGACGAATAAATCTTCACACATACGAGTAATTAAGAATCATATCATACTTGGTTAAAAAAGATAGGCATTAGTTATTTATACAAATTAGTCAAAAAAATAATTGAAAGTATATTATATACCCGTAATTGAAGTGCCATCCTTTTAAGTTAGCTACTTCTAACAAAGCTGATCTCCACCTTTTAACCTTCTCAGAGTTCTTTCCATATTTATTTTCATGTTCATTCATAGCTTTTTCATAACTATTTTTCAGATTTCTTATGTCTGATGGTTCAACTTTGTAAAAAATAGGCCAAACAAGTAGTTGGTTGTTGTTGTTCTTCGTAAAGTTGAGGGTGGTGACAAGTTCATCAAGACACGAGGAGGAATATGCATAGTTTTCAGAGAGAACAATGATTGAAAACCTTGATTTTTCAATTGCTTCTGTAACATGAGTCTGGGAACTTCCGACACAATCCTCCTTGCATCCTTTGTCATTCATGAAGATTTTGAATCCCTCTCGATCCAAAGCATTGTAGAGATAACCCGAAAAAGAGTAGTGGGTATCTTGTTCGCTGAAACTAAGAAAAACATCGTAACGAGGCAAAGTGTTGGAAACACATTTCACTATGTCTTGAATTAATTCATATTCACATTTGGACCCAGCGGATTCTCTGCAATAAAAATGACACAAATTTATACACTATGTTGCATCTCAACCGTTAAAACTATGCAAAATCAATTGTAAATAATCTTGGTTGCCAATAACTGGGGCCTTTTAATTCATTCTCCTCAAATTGCATTCTTTATATATAGGGGCGTAAAGAGATTTTACAATGTCAATAAATTACAACTATTAGATCATTATAAATATTTGACTTTTTATCATAATCACTATAAAGTCATACTCATGATTCGATGTGTGCCTACAATGTAAAAGTTTTTACACATTGCATGAAAATTAAACTTGTGTATATGAATTTAATTTGTATACATTAATCATGTAAATTTGACTTTTTAGAATAGAAGATAGATAGCATGTACCTGTTTTGGAAATGCCATCCCTTTAACACAGCGACTTCCGACAAAGCTAACTTCCAATTTTGCAACTTCACATAATCCTTTCCAAACCTATATTCATGAGCATCAAAAGATTTTCCATACGTACCTGTTTGGTCTCTTACCTCAAAAGGATCAACCTCATAAAAGATTGGGAGAACCTGTTGATTTATCTTGTTTCTACACTCAAGTATCTTGACAAGTTCATCAAGACAATATGTGGAAGCTGCATACCTTTTGGAGAAAACAACAATTGCAATCTTCGACCCTTCCAATGCTTTGAAACTAGATGCTACAATTTGGTCACCACTCTTGATCCCGTCATTATCTATGAAGGTTTTGAATCTCTTGCGCCGTAAGGCGTTAAAGAGATTTCCGGTGAAGCTGAGTCGGGTGTCCGATCCGAAAAAACTGATAAAAACATCATAGCTACTGGGAATGGTAGTAATGGTCTGTTCATTTGCCATCATACCATATGAGACAGACAAGCATAAGACTATGATAAAAAAAAGAAAGAGAGAAAGATATAGAAAGACATGCAGAAGACTAAGACTAAACTATTATCGGGACCTATGGCCTACGCGGTTTTGCTTAATTTCCATACGGATTCATCTGCAAAATGAATTTTTTTTTTTTTTTTTTTTTTTGAGAGAATCTGTAAAATGAATGTTGAGAACATAAAAAATGACGGTATAATATTAAGTTAAGGAATAATGCTAGCATAAACAAACTAAATTGGATTATTCTCCCATCACATCTATAAATCTGAATTTGCATGTATTGTCGTTTTAAAACTAAATTTAATATGTATAACAAGTCATATATTTTTTTTTTTAGGAGAACAAGTCATGTATTTTTAAAAGGTGATATATTAACATAATATTGAATAATCGTACGAAATAGTTTTACACGAAAATAATTCAAACTAATCATATTATACTGTTAGTTACATAATAATTCTGGAGCAAAGTCAAAAAATAAAAAATTCTAGACAGCATTGGATGATTTAATATGACAAAACTCTCTCTTGCTGAAGTGTATGTTTGGCTTTATCTTTGTAAGTGATAAAATTGATTTTAAAGGTGTATAATTGATTATGATATGTTTGGTTGTTCGATAAAAATTATTTTCCCTCTATAATTGATTATATACTTGAAAATAGAAATTAGAATTTTTTATTTCAGAATCGAAACTAGTTGATTGCATTTGTAATTTTTTGTAAAATTAATTGCTGAATTAATTGATAAATATTAAAATGACATAAAAAAATATATGCTTAATTCATATTTAATTTTTTCAATTAAAATAACATAGAGAAAATTGAGAGAAAAAAATATAACTAGAAATAAACTATTAAAAAATTATGGGTTGCGAGAAAAAATTGTTACCAAACAATTCTATTTCAATGATAAGCATAAAATTTGTTTTCTAACCAAAACAATTGAGTTCAAGTAATTAATAATTTGTATAAAAGAACAAATTTTTTCAGGTGGACCACAGTTTGATTTTTGATGAAACAATTTTTTATGAGACTTTTTCTACTTGAATTCCAAATTTACTAAGAGCCCATTTTCAGATTTTTGTGCAAGGACTTTGTATCACATGTTATTTTCAGCTTCAATGGCCCTTTCCACTATCTTTTTTATGAATTCATATTCGTATCTGCAAAAGCACAACAACATTTACTTCATTCTATTAATCAGATTTCATTTCATAAATTAATCTTTAATAAAAACAGATTCTCACTCAAAAGTCAAAAGTCAAAACAAAAAACTGCACTAAAACTAAAAACAGAACTTTAACAACACACAATAACTTCAATTTGTCAATGGCAAGAACAGTTTCTCATGAAAAGTATTAGCAGACATTATACAAGCTAAAGTTAATTAATAGTAATCACTAGTACTTACTCATTTTCTTTGATATGATCTCCTGTCAATAAGGCAACTTCTGACAAAGCTGATCTCCATTTTTGCACATTCTCAGACTGCTTTCCAAATCTATCTTCATGCGCCGTCATGGCTTTGCCATAACTTTTTGTTTGATTGCTTACATCTGATTGTTCTATTTTGTAAAATATTGGCCAAACCAATTGATTCTTGGTCTTCATGCACTTGATAATCTT
>Ga0315915_1010430_pt1 | contig 10301 bp, 4 predicted proteins | sample MpolbnodulesMG_FD_207738 | JGI IMG/M metagenome (GOLD analysis project Ga0315915, IMG submission 207738) | Medicago polymorpha root nodule microbial communities from Los Angeles, California, United States - branched nodules | ecosystem: Host-associated > Plants > Roots > Nodule | place: USA... | reverse complement strand
CTTATGGCCAAGAAGCTTAACCACAATGCTAGTGAACGTGATCGTCGCAAGAAGATTAATAGCTTGATTTCTTCACTTCGTTCACTTCTTCCCGGTGAAGATCAAACGGTAATAATTCATCTCTCTCCATCAAATTTTCTTTAATTAATATTTTTTTTTAAGTGACAAAAATTAGTAATGATTGTTAGAATAGTTTTTTTTTCTTTCTTATTTACCCAAGTTTGTACCAAAACCTTGAACTTTTATTCCTTACCTCAAACCAGCTGAGTCATTCGTTCATGTCTAATTTATAACTTAACTAATGTAAGAAACAATTTCAAGAAGTTGAGATCTATGATCAATTGATTACCGGTTTCTATCTATTGTTTTTACTATTTGTTTCGTACGTAATGTTTTGGAATTATGTCACAGTATAAATTGAAAATGACATTTTTTTTTTTATAGAAATGAAAATGACGTCTTCATAATATGAATGGAATCATATCAATATAAAAATAAAAAATTGAAACTTTGCACATAAAATATTGTCATTAATATATATTTTATTCCATGTTAATATTGCAGAAAAAAATGAGCATCCCGGCAACAATTGCAAAAATCTTAAAATACATACCGGAATTACAAAAACAGGTAGAAGGGCTAACTAAGAAAAAAGAAAAGCTTCTATCAAGAATTTCTAGGCAAGAATATGAAGTGACCAAAGAATCACAAAGGAAAATTCCCAATTACCACAATTCCTCTTTTGAAGTTTCAACAAGTAGGCTTAATGATACTGAGCTTGTTATTCATGTTTCTTTTTATGAGACCTACAAGATTCCTCTATCTGAGATCTTGATGTGTTTAGAAAATAATGGTCTTCTTCTACTAAACTCTTCTTCTTCTAAAACCTTTGGAGGGAGGCTCTTCTATAACTTGCATTTCCAGGTACGTTTTGTAATATTATTATCTTTATCTCTAAATATAAGTCTATATTTGTAAAAAAGATATTATCTTTAACTGTATAAGTTTAACTATATTCTCAAATTATCAGACGCATAAATTATATTTTTACAGAAATTAACCCTAATTGTTTACTATTAAGGGACATATGTAGTATTTATTTGTTATTTTTGTTGTTAAAATTTTTGGTTTGATTTATTTATTTATTTTGCAATGTTTGCAGGTGGATAAAACTCAAAGATATGAGTGTGATGATTTGATTCAAAAGCTTTCTTCAATATATGAGAAGAAGCAAAGTAATCATCTAATGTTGGGAGCTTACGATCAAACGATCAGTAGTGTTCTGATATATTGATTAAATTAAGTTGAGGATTTGGTTCTTAGTAGTAGTTTGTACATTTTTTAGCATAGCATGGTTAGTAGCAATCACATGCCCCACTATCTATAGAACGGTAAAAATAGCAAAAGTAGGAAGAAGATGCTTGAAGTTTAGGAGTTTTTTTAAGGTTTAATCTATGTTGCATTTAGGGTAAGTGCATGTGATCTCTTTTTCTTTTATCACAAAGAGAAGCAACAGATAGGGTTGTTTGGCGGAGTTTTTTAGATTCCACTTATAATATGAGTTGAAAACAATATGTTACAATATTCTCAAATCATCTTGTGCTATGGCCTCACAAAATAGTGGGACTTATTCTTTATTTTGGGTGAATAAAATAGTGAGACTTCTTATCTACTCGCCCTGTTTCTTTTTAATAATTTTTTTAAGACTTTTTCCACATAATCAAATCAACCAATGAATTTTGTTACTTATTATTAATATGATTATTTATCTTTTCTTACAATAAGTTTAATTATTTATTATCTCATTTTATTTATTTATCTTTCAGCCATAAATAACTAATGGTAATATCGACCAAAAAAATGTTGTTACATTGACCCAAACACTACATACACTCCATATGTTTTTTATTACAAGACCCTATAATAACTAGTTTCAACTATGAATTTGTAAAAATAGTTTAACTTTTATGTATTGTTTATGGTGAGGCCTAGATTACCCTTTCTTGTTTAGGGGGTATTTACCCTTTCAAGATATCAACCAATCAAAATGTAATATACAAATATAACATTAAATGTCAAATAAATGAGTAAATCTTTCTATAAAAAAAAAATCAATTTTAATCCTAAGTTAACATTTAATTTAATTATATATTTAGGTATTCAATCTTAATTAATTTACACTATAGGTCTTGTAACAATTAAAATTTCACATCAAATTCAACCCATCATATAACACTAAAGGTCATTTATCTTATTTATTTGTAAGACATTAGTCCTTTATCTTTTTTTTTTGTCCCATTTAGGTCCTTTATCTATTAAAATGTGCACAAGTTAATCCTTTTCTTCATTTTTCTATTAAAAAAACATGAAAATATTAATTTTATTAATAACTTTGTTTTATAAAATATTTTTTAATAAAAATAAATAAATTCATAAACCCTATAAACATTTCATCCTAATATTCATCATCTTCATCTTCTTCCTTAAATCAAAATAATTGTCCATCCAAATAAACCTTCAAATTCCTTAAATATTTCCACTTCCATCTTCTTCTAAACACAAACTTCAAAATACTCAAAATTTATAAACCCTAAGTTTGCCAAACCCATAAATCTGAATTTTGGATTTAAAGAAAGAAACCGAGAATTCAAAGTATCGGGTTTCTTGTTTTCTATGAAATTTGATTATAATGGTGTTTGATGTGAACTTGACGAGGATTGTGCATATGAGCTAGCTTTTTAGATTCTTAACCTTTTTGGATTTTGGAGTACTAGTGTTATACAATAATATAAACAATTTCTTATTGTTGCAGGCCAACCTCACCTTCACTACCATCAAAGATAGGAAAGCTGTAGGGAAAGTGATGATTGTATTCGATGAGAAAATTACAAGGTCTAAGTTGTGATGATCTTTACTAAAACTATGCTTGAGCATTCAAACATGAGAGGTTCACTATCCAAATTGTGAGATTTTTTCATTAAATCCAAAATTCAAATTTATGTGTTTGGTAAAATTAGGGTTTATGAAATTTGGGGATTTTGAATTTTGTGTTCAGAAGAAGATGGAAGTGAAAATATTTAAGGAATTTGAAGGTTTATTTGGATGGACAATTTTTTTGATTTAAGGAAGAAGATGAAGATGATGAATATGAGGATGAAATGTTTATAGGGTTTATGAATTTATTTATTAAAAAATATTTTATAAAACAAAGTTATTAAGAAAATTAATATTTTCATGTTTTTTTAATAGAAAAATGAAGAAAAGGATTAACTTGTGCATATTTTAATAGATAAAGGACCTAAATGGGACCCAAAAAAAATAAAGGACCAATGTGTTACAAATAAATAAGATAAAGGACATTTAGTGTAATTTTGCCTAAAAAAAATTGACTCATTTATTTGACATTTATAGTCACATTTTGTATATTGCATTTTGATTGGTTAATATCTTGAAAGGGTAAATACCCTCTAAACAAGAGAGGGTAATGTAGAAAAAACCATTGTTTACGCATCACAACCAATTATGCAACGATCTTAGAAAACGGTTATAATAAAAGTTAAATGTTTCTAGTCATTTGACCATTGTGTTGAATTAAGAGTTTAAAAATTATTTACATAGACAATGTATAAGAATGAAATATTTGTAAAATATGTTACTTTTCCGTAATCACCTCTACAATTAATTATATCATATTCATATGAAATAAATTAACGTTTTTCAATTGTAAGTTAAATATGAATATTTTTTGTAAAGAAATTATTAATACATTTAAAAATTTTGTAAAAAGTATTTTGTAAAGAGACAAAAAAATATGAAAGGATGGTCATATATTGACTGAGGAAGTAGTCTTTCTCAACATAATTAACTGTCTAACAAGGAAAAACAACTAAAGTATAAATTCACCAAAAAGCCATATTACAATATGTAAGAATTAGTTAAACAGCTAATAATCACTTGAGAACTACACCACAAAAAAAAAATCATTTGAGAACCAAATTAACAAGACAGGAATATAATTATATATTATATAGGGAAAAGATATATATCGCGAGACAATGCTTCACGAAACTATCCCGAATTTTTTTCATTGGCTATTCAAACAACCGACCAGCCTGTATTCCACAAAAGCAGGGAGTGAAAGTGTCCTCTTTATGCTACAGTAGCGACACATAAGCTATCGTGAAATTTTGGGAAAGTTTGTTCGCTATGTATAGCATAGCTCTATTATATATTAAACTTCTTTTAATCCATCAATATGTGTTGGGTCTAGCATAAATGTTATGCTGCCACAACATAGTAAATCAAAGTTCAAAGGATGGAAAAATTTAAATCTATCCTCAAGAAGATCGAAGCATCCAAATTATTTCAAGAGCATTGCTATACATTGTGACATGCACTCTAACGAAATTTGACGAAGTAAGAAACCACTTACCATACATGGATAAGGTGGTAATAAAGAAAATAGGTGAAGAATAAAAATGGTATTCACTCAAATACCAACCATTAATTTACATGTTTAGTCGTTTTTCATCAGCATTTTTTCCAGCACAAAGCAATTTCCTTATTACGTACAATAAGAAATACACCATCAACCTGATCCAATATGTGGGAATAAGAATAACACATTTAAATATTACATTCGTACTATAAACAACTCATGTCTCTTATTTAAGAACTGTCTAGTGTAGAAGTAATTTAATTGACAAATATACTACTACATTATGTCAACATAATGTCATACAAACCATCATTTTTTTTTGTTGAGGGAATACAAACCATCATATTGTCAATTCTTTATCTATAGTTTATCAAACAATGTTTAATTAATAAACCCGTGCAAACCACAATCAAGGAAGCTAAAGGCGTGTGTATACCATGCAGTGGCACGTGCACTTCAATGGCTACAAACAATTAGGTAATTTATTAACCTTCTATATAGTTTTGGGAAATGCTAACTGGTGCTTCCGGGGCACTGGTTAATGATACTAAAAAGAAAAATTATGTAATAATTATTGCATTGAAAACTGTGTAATTAATCCATAAATAAGTCAACAAAGTTTGCTTTTATGGTAATAAATTCCTTTTTTTGTATGTTTAACGAGTGCTCCGGAAGCATTGGTTAACATGACCCTATAATTTTTTCTTTTTTTTGAGAGATTAGTTTCTTCTATAGATGAGTATTAAAGTAAGAATGGGTTACTAAATAAACTAGAGCTATTAAAAAAAATCGTAGTTTAAATTTCAAATTCTAGTCTTTGAGTGATATTAAAATTATCTAAATTTGACAACATATTTCACAAACTTCATTTAAACAATAATCTTTACATAGATGAGTTAAATTACACCCTAAAATTACATTGCCAAAAAATTCTCTCATCTAAATATACTTAGTTTTTGGATGAAGATAATGTTTTCCAAATTCTTGTGACTTTAGAATCATTAGCTCTAGGGCCGTTTCTGATAATTTAGAGGCCCTATTATAATCTTAGTAGTCTTCATTTAAAAATAATTGAAAAAACACCGCTTATAATGATTGACAAGTAAATTATAGTTAAATATATGAGTAATAGTTCAAACATGACCTTTACTTACACACAAATAGACATTTACCTATGAAACATTTACTTATGGACAAAGCATAATTGATAGCAAAATTGATGTCTGAGAGACTTTTATCTACACTGAAATGACATTTAGTGATAAATTCTATCCGTATATACAAGTTTTTTTTTACTTCAATTTTTTAGGATCCTATTAGTTTGAGGCCCTATGCCAATTGCACATGGTCAACCCTGATTAGCTTGTTGCTTTCAAAGCTCTCCGGGATACTCAACCTATTAATATTGAAAGATTAAATAATGACTGAGGAATCTTTCTCCAATTGTGACAACTGGACACGCAACATAATTTAAGAGTGTGAGACCCAACTGTTTTCATTCACCATTTGTTTTTTTTTTTTTTTTAAGAAGTTAAATTAGCCCACCTAAATTGACACCAGAGAGAATCGAAACATGAGACCTCGAAGAAGAGCACACTCCCAGATCCCAAGCCAATACTACCAGGCCAACCCAAGTGGATTCATTCACCATTTGTTAATTAGCTCACATGGAGAATAAAGAGTCATTTTAATCCATAAACTATCACTTTCTCATCAATTTAGTTCTCAAACTATTAAATTAATTAAAATATCCCTAAACTATTCTCTCATCCAACTATATTTAGTCCTTCAATTAATAAAATTGGTTGTTTTATAATACTCAATGAACTAACCAACTGTTGTTTAAGTACTTTTAACTGCTTATCATGATTTAGGAACTAAGTTGATAAGAAAATGAAAGTTTCGAGATGAAATTGACTGATTAATCTCACATGCAACTCCTTTCTTTTTGTTAGAATCTTAGGAGAGATTCAATTGATCGAGCATTTAGTGATTAGTCTAGTCTTCTCATTAGATCAAGCCAATGACTATTAGATTCCCTTGTTTAAATACTCACTTTAGTAATTAGTTTTCTCATTACTTTAAATAAACTTTCATGCAGTTATGCCAAATCAGTGGAGCATTTTGATCTGAACTAAGCTTTAGACGTTGAAATTTGGATGTTCAACTGTTCCTGGTTCCAAAGTTTGAAAACTTAATTCTTGTTACTTTTAAAACATTTTAGCCTTATCTTCGTTTTACTATCAGAGACTTTTATAGAAAATAAATAAAGGGTATGCTTGGTAAGGCCCCTGAACGAACTTATAGCTTATAGCGAATAGCTTATAAGCTTGTCTGACAAAAAAAGTTTTGTTTGATAACAGTTTTTTACAACGAGCTTATATCTTATTTCACGAGCTTATAAGCTATTTTTCAAACACTATTCCAAATAGCGTTTGAGCTTATAGCTTATAGCTTATCATCTTTTCTTCCATTTATACCCTTATTATTTTATCTAAAAACCAATTTTACCCATTATAATTTATCACTCCTATAATTAAAAATAACACATTAATTATCGTAATAAATACCATGCCTTAAAAAAAAGTCTCGTTAACCTTAACCTTAACCTTTGCCTTTGCATTCAATTTTATTTTTATTTTATAATTTATACGGTACATTTAAACGAATATAACCTTTGGTTAAGAAAAAAATTGCATCATAGAATGTAACATTTGTGTTAGATTTTGCTAAAAATAAAATACAACTGTGCTACGTATTATGATTTTTTTCTTTTTGATAAGAAATATACGATTTATTTTATTTTATTTTATTTTAATTTTTTTTTATAAATTATAAAAACTGAAAAAAGAATAAATTTAAAGTAAAGCTTAAAAAACACTAATTTAATAATATATAAAATATGTACTAAATTAAAACAATTAAATTATCAATTTTCCTTTAGTTGAACCGCTAATTTTACCAAACACTTTATTTAGCTTATCAACTATCAATCATCAGGTATAAGCTATCAGTCATCAGTTATCAGCTAAAAGCTATAAGATATCAGCTAACTTATCAACTATCCACTATTTTTACCAATCAGAGTCAACACCTTTTACTTTTTAGTACTTATACGCGACTCTTAATAGAGAATTTGAGTTCATTTTAGATCATTTTGAGATAAAAAATATTTGATTCAAATATTAAATTTACGTTCGGTTTAGATGGATCCTTAAAAAAATCAATTTTTTTTAGGATAATACAATTTAGATTAGTTTTCAATTTCAGTTTAGGCAATTTACAAGTGTGAAAAAGAAATACTAGTATTGTTATTAGAAAGTCGCAGTTAAATTTACATGTTTGATATAAAATATAACTTATTCGTAAAACCAGTATGAAATATAGTAAAATAAATAGATTAAATTAAAAAGAGGGATAATATATTAGAAAATTGTTGTTGACACATTTGATAGGGCTGAAAAATACGAATAAATTACTCAAATGTTCCTCGGCAGTTAACTGCCGAATTTGATTGAAACCGGCTGGAATTAACTACCGGATGCTATGATCGGGGTTCGAACCCCGGCACCTCCACTTATGTGTGTGAGTTTATAATTATAATGACTTTGTCATTTCGTCTATCTACCAAAAAAAAAATCAATATGAAATTGTAAAATATAAAGTCATGATTGATGGCCATGATTTAAAATATAAAATATTATTCTTTAGAGTTACTTCAAATCTCAACCTTTAATTTTAATACTTATTAGTGGCCATGATTTTTTTATTATTTATATCCCTTCTTTTTGCTAAAATGTTTTTGATCATATTAATTACAGTACTTAACTAAGGTGCATTTGTTTTAAGTTATATTCATAAATTCTTGTGAATAAAATGATAAAGACATATGTCTATTTTTTTACAAATTTACTTAATTTTATTCTCAGGTAAAATGTTGCTGGGAATAAATAAAAAAAATCCCAAAGAAAAGGGTAAGAATAAATTTATATGTAACTATCTATTATAATCTCTATTTTAAAGGTTTTATGAAATATTATAATGTTAACCAACTATTTTTTTTCTCTAAATACCTTGAAATAAAATTCACATATTTATATTGTATGGAAAGTTATTCCTTAGAATAAACTTTAAATAAACACACCCTAAGTTATTGACCTCGCTTTCAAAAAGAAAGAAAAATTAAGTGATTGTCTTCAAATGGTTAATAATCTTCCTTAGGACGAATCATTCAAAAAAATCTCAATTTAATTTATGATAAGAATAAATTTTAGTTAGATTTTATTTACCTCACAGTCGAACTCTGAACTATTAATGTCTCTTTCTCCTAATAACTGGAGGATTAACACAAAAAATATCAAATAATTATGACTTTTTTTTTTAAATAAGAATAGAATAATTGTTTTTTCTTTTCAGGTTGGCCTTTGAAATTTAATAATGCAAGGATCATCATCATCATCATAAAATTTTGTCAAAATAAAAACTCATCATCGAATAATTTTCTTACTTGAGAATTAGCCAGATCACGTGTCTGCAATGTGGCACCTATGTTTTTGTCCGTGTAGGAGAGAGGTTGGGAAGCTGTGAGAGCGTGGATTAAAACTGAAACAAGGTTCTTTCTGTTTACTTTCTTAACAAACTATTTCAAGGTGAATAAATTATTTAGGTTCGAACTCAAAACTCTACCTATATTATATATGAAATATCTCTAGCAAGGGTGAGTATACATTTGTCCCGAAGGAAATGATGCGTGGGTACCGTCACATACAAACTTCATATTCCAAGACTTCACAAAAATCAGAAATTGTGATAAACATCGATTTTTTTATTTTTTTTTGAAAGATGATAAACATAAAAAACATTATGAACTAAAGAAATACAAACTAAGTATTTAAACATAAAACCTTCGACAACAAAAAAAAAGTATTTCAAAATCAATGTGATGTTTGAAGTTAGAAGCTACGAATATTAACTTCAAACTAGATTATTAATATATCAATTTTTTTTAAGGAAATATATCAATTTTTAGTGAATAGTTGCTACATTATGTGTGTTATTTTTTCTGGGTAAATAAGTTTTGCTTCCTTATTTCAAAAAAAAGTTTTTGCTCTCTATAAAATTTTCAGACTTCATTTTCTAATTTCTTTAAAAAAAATTATCAAATTTTAGTCCTTCAAATATTTTTCATCACCATTTTTTTATCTCTAATTTTAAATAAAATCACGTAATACAACTTTGCTTCTTGATGAGATACCTTAACATTTTGATAAATGAAAAATCGAAACCATTCAACCCCAAACTTTTGTTTCATTACTTTCTAGTTTCTACAACCCGTTTTTGAATTGCTTCAAAGGAGAATGAAGCAACAAGAAAACCATTATTCGTCTTCGAGATCATAAGAAAGACTATCCCTTGTAGAGTACCACTTTAATATCGTAGGGTTTTGTTGGCTATGGTACTCAACATTCAATAATTTAATGTTATGTCATTTATATATTTAACTGCTTGAATGTAATTTTGAATTTTGAATTAATTTTGTCTTGAGGGTATCAAGACTTAATAAAGCTCTATGGTAACAATGCTTTTTACAACCCTAGTTTACAACCCGAAGGTCATTTTGAATTAACTCACTCTCTCTCTCTCTCCCTCCCTCCCTCCCTCCCTCTCTCTCTCTCTCATCGTTGTCCAATTTTACAACCTCAGTTTCTTCTCCTTCATACACTAAAGAAGGGTGATTTATAGTCATTTTTTATGTGAAATCATACATATAAATTGTTTTTCTCATTTCCTTTTATTTAACTAAGTATTTTTCATATATATATATATATATATATATATATATATATATATATATATATATAGT
>Ga0315915_1010429_pt1 | contig 10301 bp, 5 predicted proteins | sample MpolbnodulesMG_FD_207738 | JGI IMG/M metagenome (GOLD analysis project Ga0315915, IMG submission 207738) | Medicago polymorpha root nodule microbial communities from Los Angeles, California, United States - branched nodules | ecosystem: Host-associated > Plants > Roots > Nodule | place: USA... | reverse complement strand
TGGGTTGTTTGTTTGAGAGATGGGTGTTGTGTTGCTAATGAAAGGTTTTGGTATTTGATTTTGCTTTAATGGAGTTTTGGTGCTTCATGTTGAACGTGCAGAAAACAGAATCTTTGAGATGTGAAAATTAATTATTGTTTTTTAATAATATAATTGGGTAAAAACTTAGATGACTCAAACCTAGTGCACCAGTAAACAGGTAACTAGCGTTTTGAAAAGAGTGATGTGGCTTAACTTAAAAGCGTGTGTTGTTCCGCGTTTGTTAGAGCGTTTGCTCTTAGCATTGCTCTTTATGAATAATGCTAGCAACAAACTCTAAAGAGTAGCAGCAAAAGTTGATGATACAGAAAGCCATGATCATTATATAGCTCATTATATTCGTAGGTATAGGTAAGAAATTATGTTACTTGTTACTGTGCGTTGAAAAACTTCATACACCATTATATAGCTCATTATATTCGTAGGTATAGGTAAGAAATTATGTTACTTGTTACTGTGCGTTGAAAAACATCATACACCATTGCAAGAAAGCATAGAATCCGAAGTACCACAAGTACCGTATGCGTACCCGGTATGAGTACTTCACCTTTTTAGAAGTATCCATACTTAAGAGTAAAACAAACATCCAACTCAACTGTTAAATTTATTATATCACTTACTTTTGAAGAATAAAGGACTAAACTTTTTTAAAAAACTTGATTTTGAATTTTCATTATGATTAAAACCAAAATACTATTTTTCTTCGAATTGACGTCACGTTTTTCATAAAATCAAAAATCAAATTAATATCACCTATATTTTCAAGAGAGAGATATTGACCATCCAAGAAAATGTCAAAGCAAGGAAAGATGTTTTAACTGCCTGAACTTCTGTTTTCATGCTAAGATGATGGCAGTCAGTGCACTGTAGTCAAGTATCAAATTGTTTCTAACAAATACATCTAAATCTGATTTTCAGAACAAGTAATTACCAACTTGCACATTTCAAAAACAGATTCACAATAAAGAGGTTTCCTGATTAGATGTAAGCAAAACATGAAAGCAAAGAAAAAGATAAACCAGAATAAACAGAAAAGGGATATTTTGCCATCTTAACAATGCATTAAGAATTCAATCCGCAACTATATAGTATATACAGTATCGAGAACTATGTGCAGGCCATTGTTCATCAAAACAAGAAAGTCTATATAACAAGGGTTCAAAATGTAAAAAAAAAAAACATAAACCTGCTATTCATTTAAAGTATAATAAACCTTTATGCAGTTTCAAAATTGGGTTTATTAAGATTCAAGAAATTGTAGCAGCAAAATGCAACTATTCCAACGGCTTGTTGCCTACTGGTGATGAAGACAAGAATTTCTCACAGTCCCTTGCTCCAACTTGTGTAAAGTCTTTAACAAGCATATCCACATATGCAGGTAAAGAATGCTTAAACTCCTTTGAGCAGCTCTTGTCACCCTGATCAACATCCTGAACCCCACCTTTGACCAAACAACCAACCTGAGCACCATCCATGTATGCTTTACAAGCTACCAAAATATCCTGAGCTCGGCTGCAGAAGTGCCCCTTAACAAAGTCCTCAAAACTCTGAAAACCCAAAATAACCTAAATAGTCAATTTTTTATGGAAGTTGCAAGGAAGGCAATAAAATACAGAAATAAATAAACCGGCACATATAACATAACTTGTCTTAGTTATCAATCAATCATACATTCCTCAACAACAAGAACGACAAAGCCTTACCCCACTAATTGGAGTCGGCTACATTGATCAAATTACGCCATAAGGTTCGATCATACACTCCTGAGGATCTAAAATGCTAAAGTAACACTTAGTGACGGTCGATTAACTCCATATATGGTCATTTCGTTCATTAAAAGCATCCTTATAATGCATATAAGGATGGTATTCTGCAAACTATTTTATCAGATCAAAATCCTTGTTTGTGAGTAACTTTCGGCATGAATTTTAAAATTGCAAGGTACTATTATAAAAATGTTTTCTTACCATATGGAGCAAATAGCCAAACATAAGTGGTTAACTGATGCTTAGAACTGAGAAGCTTATTTAAGATGTTTTTCTGTAGAACAACCTAAAACATGGTCTTATTGGCTGTCCTAGGAAGAACAATGGAACGACACCAACCTTCTACGTGTCAATGGGTACTGCATCCTTTCAAGTTGAAATTGGCAGATTACAACAACAACAACAACAACCAAGCCTTATCCCACTAAGTGGGGTCGGACAATCATTATTATGTGGTTTATGGAAGGAGACCCTAAAGTTGAAGTTGTGGTTTGTGAATTGTAAGAAAAGGATGAGGGTCTCAACTTAAACAGCACAAGCTCAAGAAACAACCAATCTTATTGTATATTTGTATTACCAATCTGAAATTTATTATTACTCTCATTCTCTTCTTCTCATCGTCATCGTCATCTTCCTCTCCTCTCCCATTCTTAGATCTGACTTTCTTCCTCTTTTCTCTCATACTTATATCTGGTTTGTTTATAGTTAATTGTTTTTGTATCAAATATTTTTGCTGGGTTTCTTCTTTGTAACTATGAAGATGTTGTTCTTTTGTTCTGAGTGAAATATATGAAAAAGATTGAATTTTTTTAGGCTTTTGTTCTTGATTTTCGTTTGAAACTCATGTCCCCAAACCGTTCCAAACCACCTGCACAACCTACGATCCGCCGTAACCGAAACCCGCTCTAATCATTGACACTGACGGACGGGAATGGGTGGGATTTTCTCACCCATGCTTGGTCTACGGTTCCTTTTTTTTCAGCCCGTTGCCGACCGAAACCGACTGTTGTCCACCCCTAATTTTAATGAGCTACTACCAACTACAACAGTATGTGCCATATTTAAAAAGAAAAAAGAGCTTGAGCAACGCAACTCCTTCTTCATGCTCCTTACCCTTTATAGTTTACCTTAGGGGTACTCTACCTCTGGTGATCAGATTTTGGGGTCTGCTACTGTTCTAGATGTATCTACGACCTCTGTTATTCTGCTTCGGCTTCCAGCTAAACCCCCTACCGAGACCTTTGTTACCCTTACTCTTGGTGACAATGTGTTCCTTGCGTCTCAAATCGGAACCATTCTCGGTGAGAATCATCCACTTCTAATCCTCGTCCCAAATGTGAGCACTCTAGGGCATACTACGGATTACTCCTGAAAATTTCATGGCTGACCTCTCATCCTATAAGTACGGCTTGGATTGCTCCACTGACACTCCTCAAACCACAGATTCTCTTAGACTTCTCGACATACCGTATAATACCATATCACGTAAGAAGGAATAGAAGAATATTTTATGATTACTCTTTACTTTTGAGCCTATATAAAGAGAGCCCAATGTGCAGTTGAAATACAAGGTTTCACCACATGCCTTTCTCTTTTCCTCTCATTCAACAGTATCAAACTATATGGCCAACAAATTTGCACAAATCCAACATGCCTAGGCAATTATATAAGTATCTTGAATTGTGATTAGTATAGATAAATCATGTGGACAATGCTACATGGCAAAGAACTCAACTATTTACTACTGGAAGTATATACATGTGGGCAATGTTATATGGCAAGATCTCAACTACTTACGACTGGAAGTATTGATACTTTGAAGGGAACTGAATCAAAATCCCCAATATCATTTTCCCATGTATGCCTAGTTCATTGTTCTAAATGTTGAATTATTTCCTAAATTAGCAATTACAATGTCTATCATTATTCCCTTCTATCCCTCCAAAGCTTGCCCTCAGGCAGAGCAGAAGAATTTCTAGGCATTACTCTGCTGAGGTGCAATGACTGAACATGACAGCTAACAAAGGCAACTATTTAAAAGATATATAGATAAAAGCATTGAACCAAGAGATGCTTCTAGAATCAAACCTTTGGAGGCCTTCTTATCAGATAGACCATTGTCCTCAATGACAAGAGGAAAGTGTCCTCATTATACCGCAGGGATCTCATTTCACCCTCTGCAGATCCACTTAGGCGTGCATATCCAGGCTCATTAAAGTAAGGCATTGTATTCAAGATTAGACCTTGTATGGAGACCAGGACCTGTAAAATTGTTGAAACGCCTGGGAGCCATTTCTCATTCTTATTGCCAGACCAGGTGTTAAGTAGGCTAAGACAAACTTTGCCACAATTATATAAATTTGGGTTGAGTCGAAGTCCACCAGAGTGGTAGTAGACTAGCTGCAATGAAAAATTTCCCTTGAGTCAGACTTTGAATTAAATATTAAAAATGGTGTACATAAGAATAATGTAAGTCAGATGCAGTAATCTCAACAGCATACCGGAGGTACATTGGGAAAGCCACTGGGAAAGAAAAAATCAAAAAAGAATAGGCCATCATGATAAGGGGTTCCCTCTGCTCCAATAATCACAGCCCTCAACAGATCTATTCTTGATTCATAAACTCTGACAAATATTGAATCTAATAGAGATAAAAAAAGAAGAAAAAAAAGTGTCAAAGAAACAGCAAGAGATTGTACTAAAACTCAGTGACAGGCTGCTCACTGTGATATTAAAAATACAATGTACATTTTACTGCTTTTTTAACCTCCAGCTTCAGAAAATGTATGTAACCTCTACCAAGAGAAAAGAAGACAATAACTATTTTATAAGGATATTTAGTTAAAAAAAATGTAGCCACACTAATAGCATTTGGGTTTGACAAACACCGCCTCAGCATATTAATAACAATAAAGTCAATCACACAGTAAAGATCCTTCAACTTTAAAAAAGAAACCTAATGCAAAAAGTGGGGTAAGAAAAGTATTACAGCCAATGCGTGACAGAAATACTGAACAAACAACTTTACCTGGTAAATCCTTCTCCAATGACTTCCATTCTTCCTGAATTCTTTTGACCCAGTTCTTGGAATGCTGTCCAGGAAATAAATTAATGGTAAAACAATATAATTATGATGAAAACTGGAACAAAATGCATTAAAAAGAAAGTTACCTGCTCCATGGAAGAATTTTTGTGAACATAGTAATGGTCTGAAGTGTCATCAATAGTGTCAAATTGCTTAAAGTTTTGAAATTTCTTCAGAATTTCATCTCTGGCTTCATCAGAGATGGCAACAACAGTACTATCAGCAGTTGGGCCATTATTTCCATCTCTTGTGGGATTGTGAACCCAAGGATTATTGAACATTTGCTCTGGTGTGGCATGAAGAGGAACAAATGGATTAAAAAAACCTGAATTAGCTGTATAATTTGGATATGGGTTAAAATGAGAAGAATTCAACCAAGGATTTACAAATTCAGTTCCTGAAAAAGGAAATGATCCATTTACAGGCCCTAAGAAATTTGACTGATGTGAACTGATACTTCCAGTTCCACCTGCTTTCTTTGCCATTTCAAGTAGTTTCCAATGTGGTGATTCACCTACATGTGGCAGCTTCATGGCCTCCGAGTTTCCTAAAGAGCTAAAGTTAGTTGAAGAACCAAAAACATAAGGTTTCTTAAAACCAGAAGGTCCTGAAAACAAATTGGATGTAGATGACTCCACTCCTACTGGCAACTTTAACTTGCGTCTCCTGCTCTGTCCAGCATCAAATTTCCTCATACTAGGGACAGATTGAGAAAATAAAGGAGGAGGTAATTGTATTTTGGAAGGGTGATCAATAGATTCCACTTTACTTTGCACACTAGTACTACCTGCTGATGGTTCTTGGGTTTCCGGCTTAATAGGCTCTAATGACCATGTAGGCTGAAATAAGCCACTTCCTTGAGAATTTTTAGAATCAGACTGCGGAATATGAAAGCTAGGATGGAATAAACTACTTTCAGGCTTCTTGGAACCTAAATCATATTCTTTCAACCAAGGGACTGGTGCCTCAATACCAGGAGGTATATTCGCATTATCAAAATGCTCCTGTAGTAAAGTATAATTATCTACGTCCATATAATCATCCATAAAAAGATCAGAGAGGTCGTCGTCGTCATCATCATCATATGAGTGGTCAGAACTTTGCTCATCAATGCTGATTAAGTTTTTTGATGCAGAAGTATAACCGTTGGAAGACTCGACCCTGCTACTTGGTCCAGATTTGTCAATCACAGGCGGATAATATATATTATCAAAGTCTTCCTGAAAATGGTTTCAAGCAAAATTTAGTCATTGTTAATGTCGAAGAGGATGACATCAATAAGGTGCAAGAAAAAAGTCTTATTCACAAACCATAGTTTGATGATCACCATAACCATTGTGAACGGATTCAATTGTCTTTCCCTTATTACTGTTAACAACTTTTTCACCAACAACCACTAAATCTGTTGAGTCATCATCATCATTGTCGATGTCAATCACATCCGGAAAAATGGGCTACAGAAGAAAAATATATTGTTGAGATATCCAAGTAAGAAAATAACAGACAAAAGGCATTATTAAATCTTAGAAAAACAAAGAATGCAAGGCAATTTATAATTAAGAGTGTGGATATGTTGTATAGATATTGTATGTAAAGGACATAATGATATAACCCAATCAACAGCAAAGTTAGGAAGGAAAGCAGTGGTCTGTAAATAAATCAAATGGATATATTTACACAAAAAAAAAAGGAAGTATAAAGAAAAAGTATGGCAACTGATTTTCAAGCGGATGTTCAATCAACCCATGCAAATTCTTTGACCCTGATAAACAAAGTCAGCATCAGCATACACGTCATTGCACATAAAAGTGGCATTGACGGATGATAACATGTCATTGATAATCAGGTCAATTACAGTCAGAGGATGAAAATCCTCTTATGCATAATGGAAAAATAACAAAGAGTCATCTGATTGATCATTGACAAGTAAAGATCTCTGCCAATTTGAACAAGCACGTCATTCCACTTTTTAACCCTTTTGTCCATCTCTTGCCGAATTCTGGTCTCCCACTTCCACATTCTTCTACACTCTTACTCATCGTTTTTTCTATTCCATTCAACATAGCCCCCCACCATCCTTCAGTCCCTTTTTCTCTAAAGATTGTTTTAATTGCAGACTGGTCAACTTTATTTTTTGAAGTGAGTGGTAATACTATTGATTACTCAAAGAACAGCTCAGACCGTAGCCCGATATGCATTCCCTCGTGAACTAAAGACGCACTTCAAACCGGAAAACATGTTCCAAATTGCAATTCCAATGTGAGTCAATTGAATTTCGTAAAATTGGTTATAATCGATGTAACAAAATTTCTTTACACTTCAACTACTTTTGGTGCCAAAGTAACCATGGATATAATAAAAAATCAGACAAAAAAAACCACACAAACCAAACTAAACTGGCGTTTCAAAAACAAAATAACTATGAAGCACTGACGCTAGTGTTGTCAAATAGAAGACCGCTATAGCATAGCGGAATTTGAACAAAAATCTATTGTTCCTCCATACGCTATTTAGTACAAAATGTTGTCAAATAGCTGCTATAGTAGCGCTATATCACTATTGCATAGCGGAATTTGAGCAACCCGCTATTTTCCGATATCCGCAATTGACAACATTGCTTACACCGATACCGACATAGACACAACAAAGATATCAATGTTGAGCTGGTGTCAAACACCAACACATGCCAAACACCAGACACACCTTCAATCTGAAGTGTCATTGCTACATAGCAAAATAGCACACAAAATTGACAATGTATTATATAACAAAACTGATAGCATACAAAGCGAGAAATATCGAATCCACGAAATCGATGAGGAACATACAGTAACGTAGGTGATCACCCCCCACTAACTTGAAAAAATTAAAATGAAAAGTTAATAATCAAAGCTAAAATGAAATAAGTATGAATTGAAGATAAAGAAGTGAAGTATACCTGTTTTTGCTTCAATAAATTAGAAGAGTTATGAGTTGATGGTGGTGGTGGTGGAATTTCGATGACGTCAGGGTCCATGAATCGATGAGAATTACTCCCAGAATACACACTCCTCCTGTAACAACACAAGACAAAGACAAAAGGTGAGTGTTTATCAATTTCATGCACATGTATGTCACCAACCAAGAGAAAGAGAAAAAGAAACCGACGAGTTAGAATTCTGAAATGAATGATCAGACAGCGACGGCGACTGCGGCGGCGGAAGAGGAGGCGGTTGCTCGATCGATCCACTCATGAAGAATCGTCGCAAATTTCAATTAAATTCAATTCAGTGTTTTGTGAGAAAGAAAAAAAAGAGTATAAGAATGTAATGTAATGTAATGATATAAGGCTTCTTCGCGCGCCTGCGACCACACCGTGTGTATTGTGTTGTGTTCTTTACTTCTCTTACAAACCCCTCTTTCTTTGCTCATCACCTAAAAAGACACGCTTTTTTAGTCATTTGCGTGTTTGCCACTACGGACTGTGTTTTTGTCTTAAGCACCGTGTAAAATGAATCAATCAACTCAAAAAAATGGTTTGGAATTTCAATAATTTATTTATTTATTGAACTTGATTCATGAATTATATAAGCCCAATTTGAGTTGGAAATTAGGTTTATCAATTAAAAAAAGTTGAATTGGAATTGTATATAGTTCGACTTTGTTGGTTTATGAGTTGATTTGATAACAATTGAAAGTGAAAGACTATTTTGAGCATTCTCAATTCTAGCCGTGGAATTTGGTTGGTTTTTGCTCATTCCCACCCGAAATTCCCCCATTTAACCCAGCGCAAGTTAACTGCCGCTCGGTACCAACGGTAGTTAACTCACGCTGGGTACTAGCGGCAGTTAACTTGAGCTGAGCCCAACGACAATTAACTTTTGCGGGTTCCAAGTCTGCACAGAACAACAATTCTTAATAGAATTGATGTTTTATAAGCACCTAAACACCACATTCATTCTTTATTTCATTCAATCATTTTATGGATTCATTCATTCAATCATTTTCATGGATTCATTCAGTCATTTTTAAAATAAATTCAAACTTAAAATACGCAAAATCAAAATCAATTCGAAAACTATTCAAATGTTATAAAAAAAATATATGCAAATGCGCTAATGTCACAGAAATGTCATTATATGACATAAAGAGCCAAAATGTCATAAAAAAACCCAAAAAACGATCGACGATATCACTGGCTCGAGCTCTGGCTTTCCCTCCTCTCATCCATCCACCTCCTCCGAAAAATTTGTAGCTCAGTCACTGGGTGTGCCTCATGTTGTCTCAAGATTTTACAAACTCTCGTGCGGATGAAGGAGCAGCCAACTAACGTATAGTGGATATCTCTTACCAAAGATTGCCAAGTTGTCGTTGAAGCAGATACACCATTAAAAATTGAAAACTCATGATGTTTCAATATTCCAACATCAATCAACGATGTTTATCTAGGTGAAGCCCTATGTGACTTAGGAGCGAGCATCAACTTGATGATGTTAGCAACCTTCAAGAACATCAAAGGTCTGAGAATAAAGCCAACGTAAACAATGATATGTGTAGTTGATGGAACAACGACAGAACCTGAAAGAGTACTTAAGAATGTGCAAGTGGAGTTGGAAAAATTCAAATTCCAGGCAGATATAGTGGTAATGGACATGGAGGAATGTCCCCTGACATTAGGCAGATCTTTCCTAGCTACAACCAAAACTTGAATTAATGTTGAACACATGGAGATCGTTCTTAGGTCAAATGGTCGGTACATCATATATCATCACTCAAAGGATAACTTAAGATCAGATGCAGGTACTGAATGTTGTTCATCAAGAACAATCAATCCTTACGGTTCTCAAGTACTAAAAAGACCAAAAAACTTGAATAAGAAAAAGCTCAATGAAGAAATAAGAGACAACATCAACAGACATCATGAAAAGAGGTAAAGGGACTCTTGATGATGATCAAGACTTTGAAGCTGGAGATCGTGTAATGCTAAAGTCACCTAAGGAGTTTTATGGGAACCAACATCTAAGGAGAGGATGGGATGGACCATTCTTAGTAAAACATATTTGTCAAGATGGAAAAATTGTGATTTGGGATGAAGTCATATGGTACTCGTACATTGATCCAACTGAGATAAAGAGGGATTTGGGATGAAGTCATATGGTCTCTCAAACTCCTCTATAAATAGGGATGAAGACTTAGAGAACAACTGCCAGACATATAGAAGAAATATATACACGCATACAAGGCCAATACTCTGTGCAAAAACGTCGAAAACAAACATCAACAACTTAGAGAATTCTTCCAATTGTTTTTATCTTAGAATTCCTAAGTGTCTAGAAAAACAGAGTCTGTTCTGTTTTGTGCTTTATTGTGAATACCTCTGATTGTATATCAAGTATTCAAACTGTATTCAATTCTTTGTAATTGTTTAGAAG
>Ga0315915_1010423_pt1 | contig 10305 bp, 5 predicted proteins | sample MpolbnodulesMG_FD_207738 | JGI IMG/M metagenome (GOLD analysis project Ga0315915, IMG submission 207738) | Medicago polymorpha root nodule microbial communities from Los Angeles, California, United States - branched nodules | ecosystem: Host-associated > Plants > Roots > Nodule | place: USA... | reverse complement strand
AATTACTAATAAAACCCAATATGTTTTGTTACGTGTTCCATATCTAAAGCAATAATAGCGAGCTTCGATCGGACATGGGGCTTCACTGTTTTTGTAACTTTTACTAACATTCACTGGAACACCTTGAAAAGAGCTGTGAACCGTATTTTGGTAAATCTGGAGGAGCATTGGGAGTAATAACTTTGACTATTTGATGTCAATTTGAGACTAACCATTCACACTTGAACTTCAACGTCCACTCATGTCAGATCAGATATGCTCTAAGAATTACATTGCTTCCTCCAGAATGATACTTGAGGCATTGAGGCCAATGCTAAACCGTATTTATGGTGTATTTGACGATTTGGGTAAAGAGGAGTAAAAACAGCTGCATTGGAAGGATCTGCAATTGGAAAGAGAGAAAATGGTAGAGGAAGAAGATAAACTTTTGGATTATAGAAACTGAGACCATATTATGATTAATTAAAACTAGAAATTTTACTAAACAAGAGATAGCCGATAGCTATTTATACATAGTTTAATATTAGTTATAACAAATTAACTTTTAAACTAGAATATAACATCAAAACTAATAACTAAATAGTCTAACTAACGATAACTGCACCGCCATATTATCACTGATAATTATCTTATGCATTTAGTGATTTGCTAACATTAACCATTGTTATGTAACTAAATAGTCTAACTAATAAGTAGAAATTTCGTTCATCGATGTGGTCGATGATTGGAGCTGTAACTCAGTTCTAGACACAAAGTCTGTGAATGAAGTACAAGAAACCGATACATAAACTCCAGTTGGCTGCGTTCCCGGTAATTCCATCAAAGGTTCATTTGGATTCAAAAAAATGTGCACAACTTTCCTCATCTTTGGCCTAAACAACGAATCTGGATGCAAGCATGCCAATCCAACCATCAAACCCCTTTTTGCTTCTTCCACATCAAAAGAATTTTTCAGTTGTTGATCAACACACTCAAGTATTTGATTTTGAGCATGCAAATTCCATACATAATCAACTAAACTGCTATCTTCCATTACCCTTTTTGACCTTTTACCACAAATGACTTCAAGTATAACCATGCCAAAGCTATATACATCTGATTCAGGTGTAGCTTTTCCTGTGAATCCTATTTCAGGTGCTAAATAACCTGGAGTTCCAGCTAAATTTGTAGTTACTGAGTCCTCATTTTTTAGTAACCTTGCGAGTCCGAAATCGCCTAAATGAGCATTGTAATTAGAATCAAGCATTACATTGTTAGGTTTGACATCTCTATGAACAACAGGATTTCCACACTCTTCATGAAGGTAGAGCAATGCTGATGCCAATCCTGTTAATATCTTGTACCTTGTTTGCCAATCTAGAAAGTCCTTGCCTATGAAGTGATCAAGGCTTCCATTTTGCATGTAATCATAAACTAAGAGGAGATTCTTGCCTTCCTTGCACCAACCTTGGAGCTGCACCAAGTTTTTGTGCCGAAGACGACCGATGGTACATATTTCGGCTAAGAACTCTCTTTCACCTGTTTAGACAATCCAAACAAAATGGTTAATAACAGAAGAAAAGCAAAAACAATGAAGAAGTCTTGTGGAGTTTAAGGAAGATATCACAAATAAGGAACACGTGGATTTCCACACTCTTCATGATTAGGTATATTGGTGTTGATTCACGGTGGTGCAATGATTGATATCAGTTCTATTTAGGTCAAATATATAGGCGACGTACGACTTGTGATATTTCCCAATATACACAGGTTTAGTTGTATTCAAATTCCAAAATATTTTCATGTCATAATTTTTTACCAGTTACCAGAACATACCTTGCTTAGAGGTTGCTGAAATTTTCTTTACTGCTATGGTTTTTCCATTTTCCAACATAAAGCCTTTATAAACACTTCCAAATCCACCTCTTCCCACAAGATTTTCTTTACTGAACTTACAAGTTGCTTTCGACAGTTCCTTGTAGCCGAACATCTTAGGCGCATCTGCAGCCGTCCTCGATAAGCTCTCGATGTCTTCTTTTCGATCACCCTTTTCTTTTCTTTTATTCCAAGCTTCCCAAGAAACAGAAAGTAAACTAACAAACACAAGAACTGATAAAACAGTTGTCAATATGATCTTGTATTTTCCAACTTTACTGTGTTTAACAGAAAGAACAGGCAATGGCACTGATGTGAATAACCAATTTAGGATTTGATGACTTTGAGGAAAAGCTTCACCAGTTGAGGCTGTGAAACCAACATAAACTGAGCTTGGAATTATATCAGGTAAGTGAATTGAATGGTTTAGAACACTCTTTAATTGGCTATTTGAGTATCCTATCGAAACAAAAATCATTTTAGTCCATCCATTATAGTCAACTTTAACCATAATATCTCTTCCACTTTTGAGGTCAACATTAGTGCTATTGAGACTGCGAAAAGCAACTGGATTTGTGATGCTTGTTGTGACTATGCCAATGTGATTTCCATCTGGATCAAATTCATTCATGTATGTGTCTAACTCCACACCAATTTGTTGAAAAACCCCACCTGCACAACAATACTTTTAGTTTAGATATTATTTTCCGATGCAAACTTGGTAAACTAAAGTGTCAGAGTTTTATATGTTTGTACTTTGTAGCACCGACACTTTAAATTGAAGGAGTGTTAAGTGTCCAATACGTGTCGGTATTCAACACTGTAGTTACAATCAATTACTTCTATTTTTGAAGTTATTACTGATGTCTATGTGTCAATGTCGTGTACTCTATAGGTCAATACAACCTTATGAGCGGTATGCATCTTGCGAAGTAATTTAAACAAAGACAATGGAATTATTACAAATTTTTCCTAGTGTTTCAGTCATGAAAGCTGTCACCGTTAGTTAGATTCTTGTTGAAATATAAAAATGGGTTAAATATGTTTTTGATCCCTATAAATATACCAACTTTTCGTTTTAGTCCCTCTAAAATTTTGCTTTGACTTTTAGTCCCTATGAAATTGTCAATTGTATTTAGAAGGACTAAAACGAAAAGTTGGTATATTTCCACAGTTAAGTTTACCTTGAGTAGACCTATCAAACATGCCAAGATAAGAACCATAGCTACCATTAGGTGAAGGCCTATTATCTTGTGCAAATACAAGTGCAATTCCATCACCAGAGCTGGTTGAGTTTTTTACGAACGGAGTGATCCTAATAGTGAAGGTGGTAGTTATAATTGCTGGCCAAGCATGCACCGGATGCGGATACAAAACCCTACCTACTTTGTTGTCTGTGTTAGATGTTCCAAACATTGAACCTGAATTGTTGTTTTGTTGTGTCTCTGGCTCTGGTGTGAGACTTATATAACCATTTCCTGAAGTCGCTGATCCCATACAAAGTAATTCACCATTGTTGCAACTTTCAGGGCTAAAAGACATAAAGGAGAATGTAGTTGGACTAATTACAGTGCTTGTTGTTGCTGTTAAAGTTTTGATCAGCAAGGTAAAGAGAAATATAAATATGAACATGATTGTGGTAAAGGGCTTGGAACAAAACATCTTAGTTTTAATCCTCTTTTTTTGTTCTTTTTTAGTGTGCTTAGATGTTTATATAGAGGTGATTATTATATAAGTTTGTGTTTTGAATGTTGTTTTGTTGTATTATGTATTTTATTTAGTTTGATGTTACTTTTGATTTGGGAATCAAATATATGCTAATTGTTGAATTATTAGATTAGATATGTGTATGTGGCGTTTCAATATGGGACAAATTTGAGAATGGACAAGGAGTATTGGTGCTCTTTTGGAATATGCATCAATTTGTCTTATAATGAATGTTTGACCCTTAAATTCTTATCTAACCAAAGTAGAATACACACACAAAATTGTTGATATTTTTAAAAAAGTAGAAGAAAAAAAAAATCATATAACTTGTAACCTAAAAAAATCATGTTTGCTACCCTTATTATTTTGGATTGATTACTGTGGAGATTCTTGAATTATTTGAAGTTTTTTAAATAAGTTACTGAAATATAATATTTGTAATTGAATTTTTAAACTTGTTCACAATTTCTTTTCAAAAAGTCTAGTGGCAAAACTCAAACATACTTTAGTGTGGAGGAGATATGTATTGAGGGTTTGAATCCGCACTTTAATATATCAAACATTTATGCATACTTTTCAACAACTCAACTATTTTTTCTTCTAAATGTCAATATATACTACCCATTAAAAAAAATATTAATCATGGATAATTATGCTCTTAAGTGTAAAGTAATATAATAAATTGGGTGAGTGTAAAGTAATATAATAAATTGGGTGAGATGCATTTATATCACCCATATAGGTGGCATGGATGTGGATGCTCTTTGATGATTATACAAACTCATACACAAAGCAAGTTATGTAATTCATCATTGGTTCTACTCATCCCAATGCAATTTTAGGATTGCTTGTCTCCCATGGAAAACTGTGTTGGTTTGCTTTAAATTTGACATTTTCATCTACCAAGATAGTTAAAACTAAGCCAATCAAGCTTGTAAGCATCTATCTACATTTGTAAGCAATAATTCTTTATTGTGTAAGCATTGAACTCATTTTCAGCTTAAGTCGATTTGTTTAGCATCTAGAACATGGAATGCATCTACTATTTCAAGGCAAGATCAGATCATGATTTGCTAGATTCAAAGAATGATGATGGGCACATGATTCTTGCAGAAGTATAAGCCTGGACAGCTAAGAAAGGAGAAAAAGGAAAGAAAAAAAATGGGAAAGAAACAAAAAAGTAAATAATTATCTAATGACCAAGAATCATTATTTCAAAGAGATAATTGAATGACCAAAATGTAGCACTGCATCGATATCATAAATAGTGAGTCTTAATTGTTCCATTCCATTAAGAACAAAAGGACTAATTAGACTTTATTGGAATTTCTGAAATCCAAATTATGTACAACCCAACAACAGTTTTGATCATTGGTGCAAAAGAAAAAACGGCATTAATATCAATATCACATTGTTGCATGTTCTTAAATTATGTTAAGCACCATAGTGTAAGCTACACCACCAGTAACCCGAACGGATAAGCTGATATGTTTGAGTAGGTTCTACATCTTTGACCGACTGCGGCTCAAGCTAGCTTCAATTGAACCATGCGGCTCATCCGTTGGTAAATACACATCGTCATCAAACTGCATAAGAATCAGTAGCATTTATAAGCTTTATTGATGTCACGGTATTAATAGAAACCTATATTTTTGCAGTAACTGTTAAAACATTACAAATTCAAGAAAAGGTGGTGTTGTGGTTGAATGAAAACCTAATGGGTTTAATCAACTTCTGCTAGCTTTTCAGGGAAAAGATTCAATACCTTCACAAACTGACCATTCTTGTTCGAGAGATTGACTGGTATGAAATGAATATTTGGCATCTTTAGTTGAATAGAAGCTATGTCAGGAAATCTGAATCATATCATTTAACTGTCAGTCGAAACATGATTATAGCATATGCACTAAATTTGTAGCACTTAGAGAACAACAGAATTTAGAACAAGATTAGGATCCATTTAAACATGGATATCATATCTTATAAATACTGATAGAATACTTTGTAATTATCTTATTTATTGCTCTTAAACTTGCATTAAGTGTCTCCGTGGTGAAGTTGAAACACACGGTTTCACCATATCCTTTCTATTTTCCTCTCTCCTTCATCAGAGACAATAGAGAGGTAGATATATTTCGGTAGGCACACAGAGAGGGTAGGATTGAGACAAACCTGTTTAGTGCCGCCTTCGCCATCTGGTAGAGGGTGGCTTGAACAGATGGGCTATAGACCCCTTCCTTTGGAGAACCAAAAAAAGTATCAAGCAAAACTCTTTTCACATTCAGGTACTTTTCTGTAAAATAAAGCGGCTTCTTGGGGACGCTATATAACGATTCATATGAATACCTACACAACCACATTCCATTTAGAAGAATGAATTCTATTTCCTAGTTAAAGAGAACACATGTACAATGATTTCCTTAGTTGGAGGATGTGGTATAAATTTCCACCAAATAATGAATGAAAAGAAAAATTTCTAGAAATTGTTATGAATTTCATCAATAATTAAGCCTCTAGAATCAACCTCTGAAAGATTGAGGAGTCTATTTCAAATTTTGTGACTTTTCTAAAAACATTACAGGAAGGCAACTTAGTTCTTACTTCTTGTTCATTAAAATTTGCCAAGTATGTGTTTAGTTATGCGTTGACAAAAATTGATTTTAATGAACTGATTTTGGCTAAAAGTCACTTGAATATAAAGTGATTTACGTTTGGATACATTCATGTAAAAGTGGGTTGAATAATAAATCTGAGGCTAAAAATCAATTGTAGAAGCAAAAACTCCTAATTCTGTTTTCAAGTTAAAATCAATTCTACTCGAGAAAATCCAAACATGTCAAAATCAATTCTTCACATCTGGAATTACTTTTGTCTCCTCCAAAAGTGGAAACAAACATATGTTTGGTTCTACGGTGACAAAAATTGGTTTTTGAATGAATTGGTTTTGTAAAATTGATTTTATATAAAAGTGAGTTGAATGTAAAATGGTTTATGTTTAGATAAATTTATATAAAAGTGAGTTGAACAGTAAATTTTAATGTAAAAATCACATTTAGACTCAAAAGCATCAAATCCTAGCTTCAAGTTAAAATTAAATCTGCAGGGACAAAATTAACTCTACTCGAGAGAGCAACCAAACATGGCAAAATTTTACACCTTTAGAATCAATTCCGGCTACTATAAACATTGAACCAAATATAGGCTAAGACTTGGAACAGAATAAAGAAATTACCTCCATAGTGCAGTTACTTCTGTTGCCAGCATCCTCTCGCGTGTATCAGGAAGTATGGTATACTTGTCCCTTACAAAACCTTCAAAACCAGACTGCACGCAAATCACAACAAATCCAATAGAAAATCAGCTTGTATTTTCTTAGCTTGCGCAAACTCTCTGAAACTGTATAATATGATACTGAATATATAACTATTACTCGGTGTCTATCATTTACAGCCAAGGAAGAAATTTTAAACACTGAAAAGTAAAAGAAAAAAAATGATGTACAGAAGCACGGCTGGGAAAACTACATGAGAATTAAAAAAGAAGTTTGTATTCTATATTACAAGCTTACTTTGGTTGTCTTCAACACTGACAATCCTTCAATACCAGAAGTCAATTGTAGTGCACCAGACTTTTTTACTATTGCCTCTGTTGTATGCTTCTCGGATCCAAGTTTGAAACCTTACAAAAAATAAAATCAAACAACTTAAGGTTGGAAAAGAAACAAACAGCAGTTTATATTTATAACTGAAAATTTCAAACATATTGTTTTTTTAACCAATGATACTTAAATAAAGAATAAACTGAAAAATAGTAAACTCTAATCAATAGTTCCAATATTATACACAAGTTTTGGACCAAATAATAGATGAAGTAAACTATCACCAAAATACTTCAAATTTTATAACGAAAGATAGAAACTTCAACTGTCACAAAAAGTAAATACAAAAGCTAACAAAGAACCCCTAAACAGAATGCAATATATACACACGCCTTCTGAAACAAGCATTATTGCAGTGTATAATAATTTTACTAACCATGGTCATGAGGTTGACCATCTACATTAACACGCTCCCACGGTTTCTCCACAATTTTTACAATAGCAGTGGTAACCTTCAAAAAAACCAAGTAGGAATTTCATTTTGTTCTACTAAGGTAATGAATGTAAAAAATAAATTAAAAGAAAAACATAGTGTAAGATAACTAAAAAAGGAACAAAAAATATGAAAAATCTCTATAATGAGGAATTAAATTCTACGTCACCAACCTGGCTGTAAAATGATGTGAAATGTTTGGCAAGTAGAATGGCAAAGTCCTCCACAGAAAGTATTTCCGAACATTCTTTTGCTTTTGCATACACCTAATTACACATTAGTTAAAAATTCAAAACTGATGTTAACATGTGTGATGGAGAATGAAAATGGTCTAGCAGTAGATTACATATTACATCAACATACATTATTTCTTCTAACCACATGCAAACATTTCCAGTTTTGTATAAATTCATTTTAACATAAACATATCCTAGAACAAGAAACTATTATCAAAGTTGCGTGTGTGATTTAACCTTAAAATTTCAAACTTAGTCAAATTTGACTTAGATACCATGACAATGTCATATACTACTACTTTCCTTATTCTAAAAGACTATCTGAAAAAGAAAAAAAAAATTCAATATTCTAAAAGACTATTTATATTTGGATTGGATTGGCTTATTTGAGCTTATCTACTGTCATAAACACTTTTGACACTATTTAGAACAACTTATGAAAACAACTTATGACATGTTTTTAAACAGTTTTCATCTTATTTGATCTCCATGAAAGCTTATGAAGACAACTTACAGATTAAACGAAAGCAGATTGACTTTATCTTATCTTGTGTTATAGAAATAGCTTATTTAAGCTATAAGCTGCAAAATAATTTGGTTATCCAAACAGGGCCTATATAAGAATGATATGACTTATATTATATGTTTCTAAAAAATAATTAAGATTTTTAATTCTAATAACTTAAACTGTAAGAACATTTATATTTACATATTACTTCATAGCCTTGCTTGAAATCCCAAGATTTTTTAATTACAAAAAGCATTTTAAAATATGAATTCAGTACATCTCCTAAAAAGCATCAACATCACACATCTAAAATCCGTTTGGATTGACTTATTTTTGAGTGTATGCATAACAGCTTATGCAAATAAATAAGCTTTTATGTATTATTCATATGCTTGTCAAGATAGTTCGTGACAAAACAGCTTATGAACACACAATTTTCGTTAGTGAGAACTTATGAATTAAGCTAAAAAAAGTAACTTATGAATTAAGCTAAAAAAAAGTATATTCATTTATTCAAATTGATAGAAAACATAGAAAATGACACAAATTCAACATCGCTAAGAATAAAAAGGATGAATTTGCAAACAAAATTGATGATCATTATGAAGTGAAGTACCTTTAAAGATCCAAAAAAAGCCACAAACTCAACAAACACAAATCAGCTCACAGATTCAAATTCAAACTAGAAAATCAAAATCATGAAAATAAAAAAAAATAAAAAAAGGGGGGGTGAGTTAGTAAATTACGGTGTTCTTCATGGTATCAGTAGCAACAATATCAGAATTATCATCACGAACATAAGAATTAACGCAATCTGAAAGAAGATTGATACTAACGCGCCATTCAACAACAAAGTGTTGTTTACCATCTTTACTCTTCCATACACGAGCAACTCTTACTCTCTCTTTCCCATGTCTCTGTTCGAATTCGAATCCTTCCACGTTCTTCGCCATCGATCGTGCTTTTACTTTTTTCTTTCTGTTTCCTTTTTTTGGGTTGAGAATGGTTAAGTTTTCTACGTCGTTCTATTTATAGCTAAATGAATATGATGTTGTTAAAGTATTTTATGCCCGCTGGTTTTACTCCAATTTCTGTGTGCGACTTGTACCATATTTTTATCACAAATGATATTTGTACATCTATTTTCTAACAAATTTTTGACAACTTTCTTTCTCATACTTACATTATATTTTTATTCTTTCTCTTTATTTCTTTCTTTCTATTGTTTTTGACCAATCATAGAAGATAAATATAAAGTTGTCATGAAAGTTGTAAGAAAGAGATGTACAAATATCACTACTCTATTCCCTCAAAAAAAAAAATCACTACTTTATTTTTATAGACTAGAATTCACTTTTTTTAAAGTGAATAAGTGCAATGTGTGGGGTTCCAACCCCAACAACCACTGTATATAATAATGCATATTCTTGTCAATTGAACTATGTTCACGGGAACTTACTTGTAACATCATTGTCCCAACAAATTAAGTATTTTTGTAAAAAAAAAAAAAAGAAAGAAAGAAGAAATTGAGTATTTTTGAATTGGCCTATTTTTTAACCTACGAGAACAGTTTACGTAAATAAATAAGATTTGTATTAACTTTCTTTGAAAAAATAAATTTACTAACTTTTTTTAAAGAAAGTTTTATATTAACTTATAAGTTTCTGGTTACCTTAAAAAAAAGTTCTTAGTTACGAAAATTATATTCTTATAAAAAAAAATTAATAAATTATTTTGACAAGTTTATGAAAGATATATAAAAACTTATTTATTTGTATAAATTAAAACATAAGTCAATCCAAACGAGACGTTAATTGGTGTTTGAATTGACTTATTTGAGTCTATGTACTCATATAAGTTTTGTGAGGCCGTTTAAAAAAATTAAGAAATCAGCTTATGACAATTTTCA
>Ga0315915_1010420_pt1 | contig 10308 bp, 3 predicted proteins | sample MpolbnodulesMG_FD_207738 | JGI IMG/M metagenome (GOLD analysis project Ga0315915, IMG submission 207738) | Medicago polymorpha root nodule microbial communities from Los Angeles, California, United States - branched nodules | ecosystem: Host-associated > Plants > Roots > Nodule | place: USA... | reverse complement strand
CTTGCTCCTTATTCTTCACATCTCCATTTAAACTGACCCATCTCGTCTATGTTTTATTCTGATCCAGTCTCTATTTTCTTTCGTTAGCCATCACAATTCTATTTTATTCTGATTTATCCGTGGCTCCTTTTGATTTGTAGCGTGCAAGCTTTGTCGTCATTTTCGTCGATCTGAACCGTCTTGTCTCTATCGTCTTTTTAATTGGGTAATTTTTTGTTGCAGAATTTTTTAGTTGGTTCCTCTTTTCTATAATGTTTTCATTTTAGTTTTTGTTGCAGAATTTATCCAAAGGGGATTCTTTTTTCTTTCTAGAACATGTTTCCAATTGGTATACTTCTACTTTGTTTCTAGCCATTCAATATAGTAAGCAAATTCAACACAGGAAGAAAAAAATTAGGAGGACGATCAACAAGCAGATTCAAATGGACTCTTTTGAAGCTCATTTATCATGTTCGTTTAACTGTTGCATATCTGGGTGTTATAAGTGCTTGGGATAAATTTTGGAGGACGACTAATAAACAATTCTATGCTTTTCAAATGGGTGAAAGCAATATTATTTTTTATTTTTTTTTACAGATGATAATCTGCGTGAGAACCTGTAGAATCTATGTATGTGAGAAGTTCAACAAAGATGATGAAAAGTTAAAATCTGATTTAATAATAAAAATTAAAACAAACTGTAAAGCTATAAAGATCAAAACGGTCACCGGGTAAAGTGAATTAAAAAAGTGGATGACATAACTAATTATAATTGAATTTTTCTATTCACACCCCATATATTTCTAGTTACACCCAAATTTTCTTATAAGTTTTTTATAATACCAAAATTGCCCTTTTATATAAATTCTCTTAAAACCTTGATTTCATTCATTGTCACTCTCTTTTACCCACAAATAATCAAACAATCCTGATGTTCAATCAATCTCTGTGGAAGATTAAAGAGTGAATCAAAACATTTTTCATCCATACTCGATTGCATATAAGAGAGTGAATTTCTTCTTCTTTTTCAATAATGCTAGCTTCAATTTTTTTTCTTCTTGTTCAACTGCCTTGTACGACTTTTTCAATTTACATGTTGAAGTTAACTTAACTTAAATTCAGTTTAAGTAGGTTCATGTAAACTTAGTTTACATAACCTACTTAACCTAAGTTTACATGAACTACTTAAACTGAGTTTAAGTATGTAGTATGTACACTTAAACTAAGTTTACGTGTACATACTTAAACTGAGATTACGTTGAACTTTTAGATAACTCATATACATAACCCACTTAAACTAAGTTTACATGACCTACTTAAACTGAGTTTAAGTATGTACACTTAATCTCAGTTTACATGACCTACTTAAACTAAGTTTATATGGCCTGCTTAAACTGAGTTTAAATATGTACACTTAAACTCAAAACTCAGTTTACATGACCTACTTAAACTGAGTTTAAGATTAAATAACAGTATAATCCAGAAATAAGAAAAACACAAATTGATACCAGAAAAAGCTTAGAATTAGGAAACCCATGACAAGAAAAACACAATCGATCGAAGAACACAACTTGCTAAACTTATTTGATTCGAATTTTCGTTGAAATCTTGCATAGAATGGATAAATCAACTTGCAGAAGGAAAGACATAATATGAGTTTTGGGGTGTAACCAAGAAAGAAGAAGAGGCTTTTTGAGAATTAAATTTTATGCAAGGGTAATTTTGTCATTCTGGAGTCTAACCAGGATTATACAGGGTGTAATTAGAAAAACTCATTCTAATTGGATGTGTTAAAAAAGTGTGTTAGTAGGTGTGACCGTAGCATTTCTCTAAGAGGTTATGTACGTTCAATAGATAGATCATCAAAATAACAAGGTGACAACTCATTAATCACCCATTTGTACAGCATTAACCACAATTTTCAAGTATTCAAATATGCAACATACTGATTATAATAACTATAGTAATATTCAAATATGATGTATATTGAGTATTGACCATACTTTGTGTTCAAATATACACCGAAATATTGTGGTTAATGACATTCAAAATTTTCGTTAATTGTGTTACGCAGATGATTCCTGAGTTGCATCACCTGCTTATATTCATTAATCATCTACTAAACGTAATTAGCGATATATTTAAATTGAATTACCATCTAAATTATTGTCAAAATTAGTAGTCCCATTTTGTGTCAAAATAACACAGCTCTATATATAGGCATGAACATTAATTAAATAAACACCGAACTTTACTCTCAAAATTTCTTGAATAAATATTTAAAATAATCCAGCACCATATATCAATTTATGTTATTGCACAGTGTGTCGCTTTACATCAAAATTCCTCCAATTACCCGCACAGAAGGAATGCTTGAAAGAATTTGGGAGAACATACCATGTTAGCTTTTATCTCAGAAGCTCGACTTTCTCGAACACGATCCAGCTCATGCATTTTTCATTTGTTCGACCGATCACCCAGTATAGTTCACTCACTGTACATTTAATCTCAAAATTTCCTTCGAAAGTTGAGCTTGCCTGCGGCCCAAAAAGAATGCTGTGATTATCCACAGCAAACAAACCTGGTATAAAGCAGTAAAAAGATGCATACCATCAGATTGAACATACAGTGTATAAGATAAAAAAAATGAGTGAAAAAAAAGTAGTATTAGTGTAAAGCAGCAATGTACCAAGAAAGCCAAAATAATGGAGAATAACTGTGACTATTTGAGCAAATAATTATACTAGTTTTTGATGATATACTAACAATCTATTTCTTTTTTCTACACTTCTTTTCTTTTATTAACCAACACTGCTATTTGAGAGGAGATGGATAGAATGATAAGTTCACGCGTACCGGAAGGCCATAAAGGGCAGCAGTTGATGGGCTTCCGTTTTGGGTACCAAAAAGCATTTTATACATTCCAGCTGCTGCAGCATCTCCAAGTCTTTGAACCAGCACATCTATGCATATCTGCATCAACATGTTCATTTAATGTACTTATGAGGAAATTCCCTAAAAATATAGCATATTAAAATGTTGTGGCAGTGAAGTCGTTGGTTGGCTTCAAAATGAAAATAGTACATGGCTATGTAAGTAAATCAACATTTTAGTCATCAAAGTTGTGAGAGTCAGACAATTTAGTCCCTTTAACTTGCAAAATGAAAATTTAGTCTCTTAAATTATAAAACATAGTCTCTTCACCAAAGTACCTCCTTACAAAACACTCATCAAAACCAATGAAAGAACTACATATTGCCTTGAACAGTTTCTTGCTTAATCGAGGAAAACCTAGAACCTTTAAATTGTGGTTGTATATTCGGAAAAGGGATCAAATTGACTAATATTCTTCAATTTAAGGGACTAAATTGCCATTTTTCCTTTAGGACAACTACAAGCCCAAGATCTACAACAACTACTTCGTTTAACCTTTAGGACGGAAAGAAAGCTCAAACAAAAATGGTCATACTTTAGCTTTATACTTTTCATCCTCTGAAACAACAACAAATAGAAGTTCTCTTCCAGGCCTTGTAACGACATATGTAACAACCTGTAACATTTTAGAACATGAATATGAATACACACTCGTTTATTACACACAGGGTCAGACTTATGAATTTCTTCAAAAGATGAATATAATCAACAAGAAAACTGTTTAAAGCCAAGAAAGAAACGTATGCTGAAAAATCAATGCAAGAACACAATATATATAACCAAAAAAAAAAATTCCTAAATCATTATTATACATCACACAACAAACCTGTATAGTAATACAGAATTTTAAGACTTCCCTTCAAGCTATGGCATATAGGCCACACTTATTACAATTATAACTTATCCGACATACTCAAAAAGACCCTGGTCTAAGAACCACATGTTGATCCAAGACGTTTTGTCCATTCAACATTTTGATGGTAATGGTAGGAAAGCCCAAAATTGTAAAGAAAAACAAATTTCTTTCTGATGATTCAACCAATGGAGCGACCGGTTGTTGTATTAGAGGGAATTATTTCTACAAATTTTATTTACTTAATACTAGGATAGCTATTAATAGAATTTATGAGCCTTAGTCTATATATTGTAGTCTTTTGGTGTTATACATTTGAGAATCAGAAAATAATATATTCAGCTTTCTCCAGTTTCAAGATCAGTCCTGGGATATTCAGCCATGAGAAAGTTAACACAGGTCTGAAAAACAGAAAAGCAGAGAAGCCAAACCAAACCTGATATATACCAATTAGGGAATGTCACCTTTGACACTAGACGACTACTCACAATGGGCCAGTGCTCACAGTAGCTGAAGCCCCAAACTGAAAGGACAGCTGAGGCAAAATAAAGGGAGGGATCGACCAGAGAGCTCTAATAACAAAGAATTGAATAGATGTCTATAAAAGGGAATAAGTATCTAAATCCCTAAACTTTAGCAATTGAAATCAACAACAGGCTAGGACTTTATGGAAACTAAGGCATGCTATAAAAGAACAAAAAGAAAGAATCAAAAGTAATTATAATTGCAATCTATAGCATTGAACCTAGATATATACATTATTAATATTATCATAAATATTACATATTGCGAATATGAAGCATAGTTAAATATTGTATATTTTTATTAAAGAAGCAAGAACTGTTTGTAAGTCGTAGAAGAATACCTTTCTCAGTGTCTCACAAATAGCCACCACCATCCAATCTGGCCAAACAGCTAGAGCTGCTAAATTTAAGAAGCCAACAAAAGGAGTTGAGCATATAGCTGCAGTAACCCCAGCAACAGTAAGAATGCGCCCCTGCACAAGATAAAGAAAAATTAATGAAGAGATATATGAAGTGATCATATTGGAGTTATGCAACAACAATATAAACAGCAAATAAGAAAAACTACCACAAGGATACATTTCGTTACTACTATTGCTGAGAATATTACTTATTGGAAATGGTTAATGTAGAATTTGAAATAAAAAGGGTTTGGGGAGCAGTTCAGCTATAATTCCTTCTTTTTTGAAAAATATAAAGTAGTAATTATTCCCTCAAGTGTATGAAATAACAATATGCAATTTCAATCAAGCAAGTTCATAGAAATCTTCATGTATTTCAACCTTTCAGATGGGTAACATTAATCTCATTATGTATTCAAGTGTTTGAGTGTGGCTTTGTTGTGTAATTTCGTTTTCCTCCTTCTCAAGAGTTACTGCAGATGTTTGGTTTTTTAGGCTAACACCTCTCCTACCACTTGAACGAGAAAGCAAAATAAAATAATGCTAGCGTCACTGGAGGAATGGCAAAAATCTAATTATAAATTGGTATCCTTATTATAGCAGTTCGTTTACACAAAATAAAAGCCAATTATCAAATTGTGTACTTACTGTAGTAGTCTAGTCTATTCACCAAAAACTGTCAGTACACTTTAGTTCCTATATATCATGTTAGCACAAAAGAAAAATCAAAGCAATATCAAATCCTTTTTAACTATTTCAAGTATTATATCAATATCAATATCAACAGCTAATGTCCAAACCCAACTCTAAAAGAATATCCAAATCCAAGCAGAAAAGGTCATTTTTTGAAAAGCTTACCGTTAAGGTTAGTTGTCCAATAAGAATAAAAACAGCAATGAAGCTATTTATCTCGGCAAACAATTTTCTCCGTCCAAGAGAGCTAGCAACTGTGCTGGCAATCACACTCACTTTCTGCAATCACAACTGGAAAACATCAGAAGAAATACCTTTTAGAGATGTATACAGGTTCAAAGAGTCATCTTAAAACACATAGCATGACAATAAAGATCACTTCAGAGATTGATCATCCAAAGACAAACAGAACTTTTCTTTTTAAAAGTGTATGAAAGAAACCAAATGCATCGGTTGCTCATTATTATTCTTATTTATAGCTCGATCACAATAAATCAAAGGATGTAATCATGGGGCTAATTGTAATCTTACTTAAAGTGAGCCTAGTTAAGTACCAAATTGTAGTTTAACAAGTGCAAATATTTTAACACTGCAAAAGTTCAAGCTTACTGATGGTCTTTCAGCTAGACAGAAATAAACCACGCCAAATGGACCCAACTAAATACCACCTATCCTAGCCTGAGCATAAAACCAAGCAAATGATACGGGAATAAGACCAAGTGGTTACAACCCACGACAACCAGACACAAAACATAGCAAACACGACAAAACAGAAGCAGATCCGGAGGCAATAGAGCTTCATACCATTTTGTAAGAACAGAAATGCTGATAATGATTACCAAAGATGTCTTATAGGACAAAAGATCACCTAACCTGGAAATAGAAGAATGAAGAGACAACTGCACTCAGCCAGATGAACAATGATATATGCAAGAGGTAAGTTGATGACAGTATAAGCCAGAGTCCTTCCAATATGGGCCAAACATTATGCTTCACTAAAGCAGATGACTTTGGGGAACCTTTTAGAGTGTGTTCAGTCCTGTCAATCTCACTAGCCTCATTTTCAGGGTTGGAATCAGATTCTCTAAAATTCAAAATAAATAATTATGTATAGTGTGGCAAAGTACATTTTATGAAGAAAAAAAATTACAAAAAAAATAATTTAATGAGATGCATGATCTCCATGATTAACATTTTTCTGACTTCCCTCTGTGTGGGCTGGATGAGGGGATAGAGCTGGAAATTACTTGCACACTATTATAGGTCTCCAATTAAATATAATACTCTACGACGAGAATAGGGAACATAGGGGCAGCGAGTAATTGTTTAACAGAGAGTCAAAATGATGATGTGTGATTAGAAATAAAAGGGGGTTGAGGTAGTTAGTTAGGAGGTAGGTGTGATTTCTGAAGAGTGAAACAGAGGGACAGACGAGACAATGATATGTCCTGGCGAGAAAACAAATCTTTATTACCATCTTTGTTCTGTATCTTGATCGCTTTATCTCAGCCTATATCCCGTTGATAAATTTGCAGAGATTTCATCAATAATGCTCTGCTTTCTTTGATTCTTTCCCACATTCAGAGTCGGCAAACACGCCTGTTTGAAAAGGGCCAAGTTGCTTTTGTTACAATCTTCTTTGATTAACTTGAATTAGAGTTACCCACCCAATAACCAGTAGTGTAGGATAGTTATCTATGTAGGATGTACGCCTAGAGTTTGATGCCTAGTTCTACATGCTGTAAATTTTTCTTGGAGGTTAAATTTTGCCTCCAAATAAAAATAAGTTATGGACCATCTCAAATGCATCACTATTTTTCATTCATATAACTATGAAGAAAAGAATAAAGGAATAACCTAATGGGAGAGAGTTCTTCTTCAACATGAGATGTATCGCAATTTATCCCTCTTGATGTCTGAGCCGCAAGTTCCATCAACAAAGCAGCAAACAAAAGTAAGACTGCAAAAGACATGATCTTGATGTTAAACAAAGTGAAACCAAGCAAGAAATGGTTGTATAGGAACATGCAAACTTACATGGACCAACAAAAGCCATTCCAGTGGCAAACAGTGATCCAAAAAGTTGTCCAAGGGTGGCACCAGCACCAATAAAGCCAAATAATCTTGAACCTGACTGAACCCAGAGAATGTTAAGTGGACATAAAACAAGCCAAATTAAAACAAAAACTATGATCAGTAAACAAACCTCGTTGTCCATTACGTCAATTACCCTTGCCCAAGTTGAAGAAAGTGTAATTAGATTAAGCAAAGCAACCTTCGCACACAAAAATAAAAAATAAATTTATATCACAGAAGTATCTTTGGAAAAAAGCAAGCAGAAGAATGAAATCAAATTTATACATTGATACCAAAGAGTGGAGAATAAAATCATTATAAGCCATACCCAAAGAAACAATCCTATACGGACAGAGATATAAAACCATCCGTGGTTATCCCAGCTAACTGATAATGCAAGACTGCCTTGATCACCAAGTTTCGCATCTTTCGAGGTCAAAGCAGTGGACCCCTAGGAGTAGGAAAAGAAAACCCAATTTAACGCAATCTTAATACAAATAATATTGAGCTGAATATCTACACTGCAACAAACAACTTCCAGATATATTATTGTCTTACGATCAAATTGGACGTCGAAGATCCAGCTGATGAATAGTGCCATAGAATAAAGAACACTATGAGCGATACACTGAAGAACCTGTGTATGAAAACCAAAGCCTGGAATTTCAAAAGGCATCATTACAGAATGACATGCAAGTAAACATTAACTAATAACCATTATATGTTGTTTTTCAAATTCATTTTTCATGATGAAACTGACTAAATAGTTAATATGAATGCATATTAACATAATGAATTTGATTTTCACTTATTTATTGGAAGAACAAATTATTACAATGATTCAGATCCTAGTTCAAAATATTACATCTAAATGGTTGGTTTTAAAAAAATACATGTTATCGTATCGATATTTCACATGTATTATTGTGTTGTGACTCGTGCAGTTTTATGAATTGAGAGGTAAAAGCCATAGCCTGGTATTTTGTTTCCATTCTTGAACTTGCAACAAAAGTTTTGATTCTTAATTCTTCAGGATATCGAGGCACTGTTTACTTTGTCAAAACCTTTTTATTTTCATTTCTTAAAATTTGTGTTAGTTTTGCTTTTTAGAAAAGTGACTATTGGAGTGAACACTTGTCTTGCATTTTAGAAAACCGTGAAAATGTAAAAAAAAAAACTGTTTTCATTATTTTTGAAACTGAATCTTTCCTAACTAGCATTTTATCTTCTCTTCATCACATTGACCCATTTCGAAAGTCTTTTATCTTCTTATTAAGAAGTTAAAATGAACACAAATTCTAGGAAATGAAAACAAAATATGATTTTGCAAAGTAAACTGGCCACAAGCTTTCTGCAAGAAATACAAAGTACCTAGAAAGTGACATTCTACGAAACCAGTCAAATACTTCAATCAATATTTGAATATTCAATAATCCAAGTGTAACCATTATCTTGATAGACATGTTCTTTTCATGGAGTCCTTCATCGTACTTTATGATGTAAATCATTGTACATTGATGCCCTCCGCAAAGTGAATTAAGCAACTAACTTAGCACTTTGGCCACAAATGAGATGTCTAATCGAGTACCTAGATGATAATTTAATTTTCCAACTAAGTCACCGAATCTATTTATATCCAAAATTAACTCCCTTCAATTCACAGGAACTTAGTACTTGATCCCTAGATAAGATTGTTAAAGAACCTTTAAATCTACAAACTAGTTTCCTTATAAATGTCTCTGTGTAAAGTGGAGCAAGTTGCATACAATAACAATAGACACCGAGTGCAATCAAGCTTTCAATACAAGCAAACATTAGGAGTGTTAAGAACACTCACTTCAACAATCTTTTTCCAACACTCACTCTTATATTAACGTGGGTCCCACAATTATGAAAATGGGTCTCACATAATGTTGTAGGACCTATATGATATGATTTCACTCAATAATAGAGCAAGCGTCGAAAAGAGTGTTAAAGCAATTGTTCCTGTGATCCTATCATTACTCTATGATATGTTTGATTGATTAGATGCTAAAGCATTCTATGCAGGGTGAATGGAAAAAGTTTTTAGCTAAAATTCAAAATAAAAACAACAAAAATTCATATGATATGTAGTACTAAGACTTCATATTGAAGACACATCTCATATATGCCATGTGTCGGTATTAGTGTCTGATACCGACACATGTGATTAACTCTAAGTTCCACTAATGCGTGTCTAGACACGTTATCTATCTGATACTAATACATATTAAGACCAATCACTTCCAGTTTTAACTTTCATTTTCTCAAATTTTCTCAAATTATTATCGGTGTGGCGCAATTTATATGAATGATGAAAATTGAATTAAAAGAATAAAGAAAAGTGATAAAATAAAATTGGACCTTGTTTTTAGAGAGATTAGGGAGAGAGAAGACGAGTGATGTAAACGGCGTGGCAATGACGGTGAGCAACAATGAACCTATAAACAATTCAGGTAGATTTGATAGTCCTAACGAAATTGCACCTTCATCACGCAAAGGTAAAACTACGAAATACGCACTCAAAATCTGCAATACGAAATTGAAAAAGTTAGTTAAACGGAAGAAGAAGAATGTGAAAGTAACATGAATGACATTGAGATGAGAAACTGACGAAGAAGAAGCAGAAGAATGAATGGAGAAGAGCAGAGGATTCGTGCGGGTGCACCGTAACGAACACGGACACGAGCGCATCCAATCGAGACCTCCCCATCGCGCGTTTCTGTTTTCCGATCGGAGGAAAGAGGAAGAAAGAACAACGAGTTTCAAACTTCAAAGTCAAAGTATTTTTATTACACACGTGATAGGTTTTACAACACTTCATTAA
>Ga0315915_1010415_pt1 | contig 10309 bp, 5 predicted proteins | sample MpolbnodulesMG_FD_207738 | JGI IMG/M metagenome (GOLD analysis project Ga0315915, IMG submission 207738) | Medicago polymorpha root nodule microbial communities from Los Angeles, California, United States - branched nodules | ecosystem: Host-associated > Plants > Roots > Nodule | place: USA... | reverse complement strand
TAATTTGAAAATTATATATTAAATTTTTTTCGAAAATAATGACAATTATATTTTCAAAAGTTATAAATTTATAATTTTCGAAAATAAATTATAAATTTAAAAAAAATCTAATTTCTTGTTCTTTTACAAAAAATTTAATTTTAAAAAAAAATCATTATTTTTCAGAATATATAATATTCAAAAAAAATCAGAAAATTATTTAAATATTTTAAAATTTATTTTTAGAATTTTTATATTGTTTTTTAAATTTATTTTCATTTTTTTAAATTTTAAAAACAATATAAAAATTCTGAAAATAAATTTTAAGCCTTTTACAGGGACAAAAATCAAAACTGGCCCAAATTACAGGGACAATTATCATATTTAAGCCTTTTAAAAATATTTTTTAAAATTTAATATTAGGTGGCACGCCACGTGGCAAAAGTTGCACAGTCAGCAACTGCCACGTGGCCAAAACCATGCCAAATCAGCTGAATAGTGGGGCCAGGGACCTTTTTCAAACAAAAAATATTTTACAGGGATGTAATTCAAATTTTTTTTTTCACAGGGACGAAAATCAAAACTGGCCCAAATTACAGGGACGATTATCATATTTAAGCCTATTATAAAACTAAGATTTATAGGCCAATGATCCAAAGTATGGAGTATGGATTTTTTGTTATTACTTTTTCTATCATACACTTTTCTCACGCACCCTATTTTTTTCCTCAAAATATCACTTGTTTAGATTATATAACCCGAACTCATTTTTAGGGATTTTTGGATTATATAATCATGAAACCTTGTTTTGCCTGAATTTTCAGAACACCTGTGACACATATTATTAAAATGACATAATTAAAAATGACAAAAAAATGTAAAGAGACAAACATGAAACAAATTATCATTTTACTAATTTATCAATACTTGTGTAGTGCATTTACATTAATTACATAATTCTTATTGAAAGTGAAATTTGGGGGAGAAGGAGACTCTAATGAGCAACCTTACACCTAGACAAAGCAAACTTACATCAAGATATTAGGTATCAATTTGCAAAATGGGGTAATGTCCTTTGACCATTCATACTATCCCAAGATAAAAGCAAAATAAACCTCGTATGAAAGGCCTACAGTGAAACATTCTTGAAGAAATTTATAAAATAGAAAGAAAGAATGTGAGATGAAATGAGGATTTGTGAATGATGAATAATTATTTATAGGAGAGAATTTGTGAAGAATGAGTGCACAGAGTGCAACATTCATTAAGTTTGGGTCAAAAAACATGATCAACGTGACTCTGACCAGTCAAATGTTGTAAGCTAACCAAAAAAACATGTCAAATTACTCAGTCATATTGAGCAAGCCAGCGTCCACAATTTGAAATGGTTCATATTATATAATCCGAAACCATCCCAAAATTGTTTGGATTATAAATTCCGATCTGGTCCAAGTATGTGTTTAAGCTTGTATTTTGTGTGTTAAAACGCTTACTTTGTAGGGTGAGAGATATTTCAAATTTTATAATTAGAACCTGTGAAGTACAAGATTTTTCTGTGGTCCATATTACACCTACAATATTTGTGGTCTACAACGCCTAAAACTTCAATAAATTGTTGTGTTTGGTTCACTTGATGTAAAACAAAATAGATAAACATGAAAGCTTATTTGGTAGATCTAAACAACAAGTTAGATGTAGTTTACTACAACGAAGGAAAACCCAATATTTTCAAGGTACGAGTTGATGTCACATTGTGTGGATTGAAGGATCAGTTGGACCAATTCAACTGTCAATTCAACCACAGAGACACGAGAACGTCGTCCATCAACCGACTCAAATAGAAGCATCCAGTTTACACAAGTGAAGCTTAGAAACGATGATGACGTGAGAACCATGTTTTCGATATTTGGTCAATACAGTACTAAAGGGTCGATCGTTTTGGACGCTTCGTTGGTAAGATCTTTCAAAAATATTCGAAAAAGTTTGATCCAACCCAAGACCTACGAAGAAATCATGACTCTTATGGAGGAACAAGATGAAAAAGTTAGTTTGACTAATCCATGATCTATTATGTCGTGTTTTATTAAGTGATTTAAGTTGTTGAATTGCTTTATTTACTTTATTATGTTGTTGTAATTGTTATTTTTAATGTATGTCGTTGCAATTAAATTTACTATGTTCTGAGCACTGCCAAACCTTCTAACCCTCAGAAGATTTCGGATTATATAATTTGAACCATCTATAATGTGGTTTGTGGCGTTACAAGCAATGTTTGAACGGTTTGCGTTTTTTTAATGCATTTTTGGTCGGTTTGGACATTTTAATGTTTCTTTTGATTGTAGTTTAATTTTTAGGAATGTGTTATGGCTATAAATAGAATTAAAACTTATTTAAAAAGACTCTAAAAATGTGATATGACGGACTGTCATCACAACCCCAAACTTGAATCATTTCTTGTCCTCAAGGAACTTACTTGTAAAATTGACAATTGACTGTAAAATAACAATTAAATAACCAAGTGATAGTGCCCAAAAGTTCATCTCCCGACTAGCTAAAAATGAGCCAGTTTGACTTGTTTGCATACACTATTTCACAACTCCACGCAACAATATGATTAGGGTTCACACACAGTCGACATGCAGGTCTACATATTACCATACGCTTGAAGAGTTTCTAAACTTTAATCAAAATCAATGTCATTACACACTTTGAGGTCTTTAAGGGTTATAACGGGGCTTAGGTAAAGTTGGGATAATATTTGGATAAGTAGGCTACACAAAATTTGAGTTAGACACTCCTACAGATTTAAACACAAATTATTCCCTTATTCACCCTTGAAACAACAATTGTAAAGGTACTAGAGATTATTTGTAACTACGGGGACAATCGAGTTTGAAATTACTCAGATTTTTCATTGTTTGTTCCCTTTTTCTTTTAATTCTATTTCTTTGTTTTTTTTATACACCATTTTTGTGTGTATTTTTCATGCTTTATTCATTGTTCTCTAGTACCCCACCCCAAACTTAGTTGGTTGCAAATTCCAAAAGCAACCCCAAACTTATTGTTTAGTAACACTCTACTTAGCCTAACTCAAATATAAATTTGTGGGTCAATTCCTATAAGTCTCTAGGCTTATAGTGTAGTTTGTCACCGAACAAAAAGATCTAAACCTACCGGCTCAATTTGGCTTTCAAAAAGGATAAATCAATTAAAATCAGGGTAGGCTTCAAAGGCTCACAGGACCAAACATTTTCGCCTCAGTGTGTAAATGGCAAAGATCAATCAACAATAAAGAAACAATGCAAGTTCTAGAAATGTAGTTGCACGGAACACTCTATAAGTAAATTGAAAAATGAAATTTGGCTATGAACCTTACAGTGTTAGATTTCTGGGAGTTGTGACTACCTATCACATATGTCGTACACTTCGCCTTTGAATTTCAAGTCACTACCTCCTTATGAACTTTTGGAATACCGCTTGACTATACACTTGTTACTAAACTTCTTCCCCTTTTGTTCACATAATTCTTCCTTGCTAAGTAACCGTTCCTTTTTCTCTGCAATCATCATCACTTCTTCAATTTGAAAAGAATATAACTAACAAGAAATTTTTCTTTGTATACCAAAGAGGGGTTAATACAAACAACTATACAATAGCGAAAAATATTTACAAATTATATACAAATGCTCAAAACAATACAAATTGTCGCGATGCTTAAAATATCTAAACGCCAGTCCCCAACAACGGCGCCATTTTGATGTAGTATTTTTGTTATCGTCTCCACAGGGACTAGCGCGATATTTGAGCCATTCAACAATCAATATTGTTCTAAGTGTATGGATTTAAAATGTGTGTTTGTGTAAACCTATATAAACTATTTGGCATAAAATAAATAGAGAAGAGATAAGACCATTTTGCTTGGGGTTAGAGACACTCAACCAAGCATAACAACTGCAATCTCATGCTTGGGATCATTTTTATTTAATTATGCATAATGATATTTATATTCATACCTATCTTTCTTCTTAGGCTAGACCAGTGGCACAATAGTGGCAAAACATTAGTTGTTTCTCATTCTCTTTAAACTTAAGAATATGTCGTACTAATTGACCAATAATAGTAACAATATACTACTTGACTCAATAAACAAGGACATGACATTTTATTTAAAAGGACTTTAAATTAAGTACTAAACTAATAAAAATAGAATTAAAACTTATTTAAAAAGACTCTAAAAATGTGATATGACGGACTATCATCATGCACGAGAAACACAGAGATCGAAAAAGCAAATCCCTATATTTTTTGAGTGGTATAAAATTAACACGTGACATATATGATAGAAAATGTCCACCTAAAAAAAATGATAGAAAATGATATAGAAAAAATTGAGATATTGTTATTCTTTTGGGCCAATGATAATGTTGCGCGTATGTTTGGGCTAAATATATTCTGATACAATCTGGGTTTTGAGAATCTAACTCATAAGCTAAAAAAATTTTGACTATTACTTTTTTCATCATACCCATTTCACGCGCATCTTATTTTTTTTACGAAAATATCCATGTGATTTTTGGATTTTATAATCTGAATTGAATTTTCCATTTGTTTTGGGATGGAGAAATGAGTTTTTCACCAATTTTGGATTTTATAACCCGAACACCTCAAAAAATAGGGTGCAATAACATCATTATTTAGGAAAAAAACAGTTCGGATTATATAATCTGAATTGTATCAACATAAATTTTAAGTCTATTTGTAACATGGATAATCATTTTAAGGATCATATTAACCTTCCTAACTCTCATCCTTCTGTTTTAGGACATTGTTAGTTGTTCTTAGTCAAAAATCCGGTTTTTGGGCTACTTGATCAGATTACTCTGAAACTTTCTCAGAAAATCAGAAAAAAAAACCAAGGATTTATATTCCTATAGAAGAGACTTCTTATGAGACTCCTTCCCTCAAAATCTAAATTCCATCGATTAGAACTATTTTTCATTTGACAAAAAAAAAAACACATTTTTTTTATTTTTCATATTCTCAGAAAAATCCGAAAGAATTTGCATTAGTCTTATTTGATTTTTAGAATTTTTCGATGGTTTTTATTTTATTTTATTGGACATGTTTTTATCATTTGAACACATTCAAACCGTGTTCGGATTATATAATCCAGACCCATGGATATTTTTGTAAAAAAATAGAGCGCGTGAGAAGATAATATGGTGGCAAAAGTAATATCATTTTTTTATGCATATCAGTTAATTTTTTTTTTATGGGAGTTATATATTTATTTACAATTGCTCTTTAAGCACCTAATAATTGCTCTCAAACATCCACCGAACAACAATTAATTGCACAATACATTTTAGACCATTTAAGACATTTTTTAACTGGGTCAATCGATTTAAAAAGTGTTCCAAACCGTAGTTATTTACCGTTTAACTTTTATTAGGTGCCTAAAGAACAATTGTCTTTATTTAGAAAAATTACACGTGTAACTATCAAGCAGGAAATCCCTTTCTCCTACACTTTTAACCAGCTTGGAAGGATCATCCAATTTTTAAATGGAGTAACAATCAAGGCCAAAGTTCAAATCAAGGAGTCCATCAAAATCAAGAACCAAGGAAACCCTCTCAATTAGAAGATACTTTAACTCAATTTATGTCTCATGAAGGTGACCCAAAGCAACATTGAAGCTATAGAATCAAACCAAGAAACCGCCAATGATTTTCATACTGCTTAACGAAACTCAGTCATGCAAATCTTTGCTTTGAGAATCTAACTCATAAGCTAATTTCTTTAGGGGTTTTAATAACCCTTGTGATTCATCAAAAACCACATACGTTTGAAACATATAGGAGCTGGATTTATTCATTCGCAAGACAAAATAATCTTCTTTTTTTATTTTATTTGCCCATCTAAAATACATATAGGAGCTAGAAACAAACCCCCATTCTTTAGGCTAAGGCTATCAACCCTGCCATTAGAGCATCTCCAACAAGAGTTTTTATCATTGAGTTTCAAACACTAGGCAACTATTTCGTAACTTTTGTGTCTGTTCGAGCACGTCTACATGTCAATTTGAATTCCATAAAAAAAGTGCACAGTATGTCTTAATTAAGTTATCACTTCATGTGGATATATAATTAATTATGCTTGCAATCAAAGAACAAAAGAATTAATTAATTAAGCTACAATATCATGTGAGTAGCTTAAAATAAACACCCTTTTAATTGAAATATATTACCTCTCCTCTCCTCTTTTAAACCAAACATATTTCTATTTCACCATCCACCCCTCCCTTTTTCCTTCACTCCATTAAAATCACATAAACTAAACATACTTTTAATTGAAATCTATTACCACCCCTCTCCTCTTTTAAACCAAACAGATCTCTATTTCGCTACCCACCCCTCCCTTTTTCCTTCACTCCATTTAAATCTCTTGTCTCTCCTTTTTTTTCTTCCCTTGAACATACTAGACCACTAAATTATGACATTGATAGACAAACGGGAGGTTAAATAGTTAAATAGGTATTTGATTCTTATAACTATTTTAAATTTTTCTTAAAAAAACTATTTTAAATTTTGATTTTAGTCCCTCTAAAAATTTTCAGCAAGTTTTAGTCTTCAATATTTTCTGTCACGACTTTTTATCTCTATTTATAAGTCAACTCATCTGTATCATTTACGATCTCTCATACAAATTTTTTGAATTTTTTTAACAAAATATTAATTTTTAAATGCTAAAAACTTAAAGATTTATATTTAATTTATTTTTTGTTAAACAAATTTAAACTTTTGCAAAAGAGATTTCAATAATGTACTCAACATGATTGCAAAAAATAATTTAAAATTTGGAAAGATTCACATATGTTTACTTAAAAACATATTGTGAAGGAAAATATATGAGATAATTAAAAACGAAATTTGAGATATTTATAAAAAACAAAAATTTATTTAACCCGAGATCAAATTGTGTATTGGTTTTGTCACAGACCAATGTGACGTAATGTGTAGTTTCACACTGACTGTAATGTCCTTTTGAGTTATTCTGTAATGTCATTATGAGTTACTCCCTCCGTCTCTAAATTATAGTCGTTTAAGGTTTGTGCACGATTATTAAAGAAATGATTAATTGTGTTGATTTCAATGGTAAAATTAATAGCATTTACTAAAACACCCTTATTAATTGTAGTTAGTGGAGTAGTTAAGTTGAATGAAATTCAATAAATAAGGGTATAATAGTGGAAAAAATAATAATAAATGATGCATTGGTATTGTAAAATGACAATTATTTTGAGAAAAAGAAAAAATGTTAAAAAGACAATAATTGTGAGACGGAGGGAGTACTTGTTAAACTTTTGTGTGATCTTAAGTAAATTTTTGTTCCTTGTACTTTTATTTAATCTACTTCCCTTTGGCTTAAAAAATTATTACATTGGGAGAGATGGAAAATTTTGGTGGGAGATATCTTACTCAAACCAAAACCAAATGATCCATGATACTTTGCAATTTCCCCTTTAGGCTTTGTTTGTGAGTTTGAAGGGGAGGGTAGTGTTTTGGAAAAAAAGGAAGGGCCAAGTTGAAGAAATAGAAGACAATGGGAGGAGAGAGCTTTGGATGTTAATTTTTCATTCACAAAAAAAAAAACTCATCATTTAAGGGAACTCAAAAATTGTATTGAGAGAGGGTTTTAGAGGGTTTATATGATTTTTTCAAAATCAATCTATGTTGTTATAATATTTTTAACATTTTTTTGAGCAATAATATTTTTAACATTAAAAATATATTAATCAAGTTTATCACTCTCTAAAAAATCGTCCTTTCTAAAAAATTGAAAGATTTCTCAATTTTTCTCTATATTTCCAAGCCCCAAAACCCTCCCTTCCCATCTTTTCAAACTCTCAAACAAAGCCTTAGTCACTCCCGCGAAAACACCTAACCTGAAACACTTCTGCAGAATATTGAGTCTAAAATGAACCCTTTCAATTCCACGGCAAAATGTATATACTAACAAACATTGCATGATGTGGTGATGTAGCAGCACTAGGTATGGAATTATGAAAATGCTTGAATGAGCATATATGAATATTGCAAATCAGTAAATGTAAATTTTCCCCGTCTTGCATTCCCCTCTTTGAAGTTGATTATTCAAATCTTGTTGAGGCAACTGCTAAGAAAATGTGACATGTAAGTTTTATGAATAACATCGAACACTTAGGTTTTGTTTGCGAGTTTGAAAGAGAAGGGAGGAGAGAGTTTACAAAAAAAACGAAGGAATAAATGGAAGAAATAGAAGACATTGGAAGGAAAGGGTTTTGGGGGTTCATTTTTCTTAATAATACAAAACTATCCTCATTTGGGGAACCAAAAAATTATATTGGAGGAGGGTTCTTGGGGGTTTTTGAAGGTTTATATGAATTCTTTAAAATTAATCTTTGTTGTTATAATATTTTTAAGGCCAAATACATTTCTTGATCCTTTAAGTTTGACAAAAATATCGGGTTAATCTTTTTAAGTTTTTTAAGTTTCAAATTGGTCCTTTAAGTTGTTAATTTAATACACCGATAACCTTTTAAGGACCTTTTTGAAACTTAAAAACTTAAAAAACTTAAAATGGGTGTATCAAATTAACAGCTTAAAGGACCTATTTGAAACTTAAAAAGCTTAAAGGATTAGTGCGGTATTTTGGTCAAACTTAAAGGACCAAAATAGGTATTTGACCTATTTTTAAAATTAAAAATATATTAATCATAAACATTAATCTAGCATTCTCTAAAAAATTGCTCTTTCGAAAAATGTGAAATATTTTTCAATTTTCCCTATATTTTCCATCCCCAAAACCATCCCTTCCCCTCTCCAAATTCTCAACAAATGCCTTAGGTATCAAGGTTTTAAACTGGTGGAAGTCATGTGACAATGTTTGATATTGAGGAGAATCATGATCAAATGCAGCTTCAATCCTATTCACATTGCAATTTGCAATGAAATATCTCTTATTAAAACCTGGTTTAACACCTTTATTAACACCTTTATCTATAGAGTATTTGATTTTCGAGCGGAGATCAGATGGAGGTTAGTAGTCAAATAGCTCGAGGCACATGAAGACTTAAAAAACTATAAAAGAAGGTTTAGAGATTAATAAATTGGACAGATGTGATATATGATAAGATATTATGACGTCGTTTGATCCATACAGATGTAGTCAGATTCGAGTTTTTAAGTTGGATCGGTAGGTTGGTGAAAGATAGTATAAATGAGGGTCGTAACATGTTTCGTAAGTAGGATCAATAGGTTGTTGATAGAGTTGAGAAAAAAAAAACCCAGAGAAAATAAAGGAAAAACAGAGGAACGAAGTAAATAAAACAGAGAAAGTATTGGGAGAACAGAGCAACACAAACAAAAAACAAAGAAAATAGAGGAAAAATATATGAAACAGAGCAAAAACAAACCTGAGTAAAGTCGAAGAACGATTGAGGTGCCATGAGACGTAGGATCGTACGGTCCTACCTACCAACACTCGATTATGATTACAAGCCAACTTCAGTTTGTGAGATAAGGCGTGATTGTTGATGTTGTTGGATTCATTTGATAACATGAGTTATAAAAGAATCTTTCTTCTGTAAGACCATATCAAGTACCGATTATTGTTTTTTTAGTAAGGCTCTCTTTGGTAAAAAGAAGCTATAAGCTAGTTGATAGCTGATAAGCTAACTGATAGTTGAAAAGTTAGCTTATAGCTAATGACTGATAGCTGATAGCTTATAGCTGGAAAACTCACTTATTAAACATAATGTGTTTGGTAAAATTAGCTGTTGAAGTGGCTGATAAGTATAAAATGACATAAAAGGACGTGTTTTTTCGAAGGTATTTATTTTTTAATATTTTAATACATGCTTAAATATGTTTTTGGTCCCTATAAATATTCAAACTTTTGGTCTTAGCCTTCATAAAAATTGTATTCAATTTTAATCCTCCAAAAAAATTTCACCAACAATATTGATATCTGCTTTTGGTTTCAAAAATGAATCCCAAAAATAAGAGCAAGGTGAAAAAAAATGTGAGCAAGAATATATAAAATTTTACATCATACCGTAGGCTAATTATAACAAAATATAAAGCACTTGTAAAAAAAACAAAATATAAAGCATTTCTTTAAAAAAAAAAATATATAAAGCGTTCCTTAAAAAAAAATAAAGCATGGCATTTTTCTTTTTTTTTTTAAGGGAAAAACGTGGCAGTTATGAAATAGGTAATGGGTGGTTAGTTTTATTAAAAAATAATTAAATTAAATTAATACGGTTAAAATTGGAAGAAAATATAAAAAG
>Ga0315915_1010414_pt1 | contig 10311 bp, 6 predicted proteins | sample MpolbnodulesMG_FD_207738 | JGI IMG/M metagenome (GOLD analysis project Ga0315915, IMG submission 207738) | Medicago polymorpha root nodule microbial communities from Los Angeles, California, United States - branched nodules | ecosystem: Host-associated > Plants > Roots > Nodule | place: USA... | reverse complement strand
ATGTTATTGATACTTATGTGTTTTGGAATGTTCATGAACCTTCTCCTGGCAATGTACTATTCTGGAATCTGGATCTTGTTTTGATCAACTTTCAATATTCTCTAAAATTTTATATATTTTTCTTCTTTAGTTTTCATTTACATTTTTTTTTATGATGTTTAATTTACATTTTTTTTTTATGATGTTTTGTGTTGCAGTACAATTTTGAAGGAAGGTACGATCTAGTACACTTCATTAAGACAGTGCAGAAAAAGGGTCTTTATGTACATCTTAGAATTGGACCTTATGTTTGTGCTGAGTGGAACTTTGGGTATGCAACTTCAGACATTTATTATTTGGTTTCACATTTATTATTTGGTTTCTTAGTGTAAATGTTTTTAATTTTTGTGATTACAATGATGTTTTTTTATTTATTTACTTACAATGATGTTTTTTTTTTGTGTGTGTGTAGAGGATTTCCTGTTTGGTTGAAGTATGTTTCTGGGATCAGTTTCAGAACAGATAATGGTCCTTTTAAGGTTGATTTGTAATTTCTCAGTTCAATCTTTTATGTAGTAAATTATTGAATAGTTTGACTAAAGAAATGTTATATTTTTTGAATATATTTTTAGGCTGCAATGCAAGGTTTTACACAGAAGATTGTTCAAATGATGAAGAATGAAAAGCTGTTTCAGTCACAAGGTGGTCCAATAATTCTTTCACAAGTAAGTAATGAGTTACTTTCAAGTTTGACTTTTTGAACATTATTGATGTTTTTGTTCAAAAATTGTCTCCTGCATGTTGTGAAAGATCAAGAAAGAGTGGATCTGATCTTAACTTTGTTGAGTATACTTGTGTTGTTGATGTATTTTGTAGATTGAAAATGAGTATGGCCCACAAGGAAGAGCACTTGGAGCTTCTGGTCATGCATACTCAAACTGGGCTGCAAAAATGGCTGTTGGATTAGGTACAGGTGTCCCTTGGGTGATGTGTAAGGAAGATGACGCCCCAGATCCAGTGGTGAGTGACCTTTCTTGTGATCTTGCCTGATTTAGTGCAAATTTGGAATGACGGCGAGTTTGATGAAATGACAGTGACACTGTGATATTGTCGAAGTTTCAAAGTGTAACTTTTACTAAAATCACAGTGGCATACCGTGATTCAGCCAAACTCACCGCTAATCTAAATATGACTACCTTTTAGTTAAGATAATAGAGTATGATTCACCCAATTTTTTCCTACAGATAAATGCCTGCAATGGTTTTTACTGTGATGATTTCTCTCCTAATAAACCATACAAGCCTAAACTATGGACTGAGTCTTGGAGTGGTTGGTAAGTTATTTATACCATTATTTATGAAGTTGGTTGTGAAAACAATGGACACATTTGTCTAAATTCTTTACCAATTTGTTCTTCTTTTCTCCTTTTCCTATTCCCATTTGGTCATCAGGTTTTCAGAATTTGGTGGATCGAATCCCCAGCGACCAGTTCAGGATCTTGCGTTTGCAGTTGCCCGTTTCATACAAAAGGGTGGTTCATTCTTTAATTATTACATGGTTGGTTTCCTGGTTCTATTTTCTCGGTTAAACAAAACACATGCTTCATTAATTTATTAATTATGAGTATTAATCGTGATTAATGACAAATGATAGTACCATGGAGGAACTAATTTCGGACGATCAGCTGGAGGACCATTCATAACTACAAGCTATGACTATGATGCTCCAATTGATGAATATGGTTAGAGATAATTATACTTTTAAAACAACCCAAATATGGTCATTAGCAAGTTGTAATTGAATGCTTAACTGATTTCAGGTTTGTTAAGGGAACCTAAATATGGTCATTTGAAGGACCTTCATAAAGCTATCAAGCAATGTGAACATGCTTTGGTTTCGTCAGATCCTACCGTTACATCATTAGGAGCATATGAACAGGTTAGTTTCCTTACTCTTCTGATATAACAGCGAAAATATTAGGTTCGCACGATAATAATGATCTATGTCTCCAGGCCCATGTATTCTCTTCCGGAACAACCTGTGCAGCTTTTCTAGCAAACTATCATTCGAATTCGGCTGCAAGAGTGACCTTCAATAATAGGCACTATGACTTGCCTCCTTGGTCCATAAGTATCCTCCCTGATTGTAGAACAGATGTATTTAACACTGCAAGAGTAAGAATCAAAGGGTCTTTCATCCAAGTGTTTCTTATTAGCATTGTTCTTTTTGCATCAAGTTATTAATGATTTGATTGTTATGGTTTCATGAAGACGAGGTTTCAAACTTCACAAGTCCAAATGTTGCCTAGCAATTCTAAGTTGTTATCATGGGAGACCTATGATGAAGATGTATCTTCGCTTGCGGAAAGTTCTAGAATCACAGCTTCTAGACTTCTAGAACAGATAGATGCTACCAGAGACACTAGTGACTATCTATGGTATATAACAAGGTTAGTAGATTTCCCTCTAGTTAAAGTGAATTTCTCAGCCATCTAGCTTTTTCCTTGCTTTCTCAATTCTATGCAGTTGAAATCTTACTGTTTTCGGGTTTTCGTGTAACAGTGTTGACATAAGTTCATCAGAATCATTTCTTCGTGGAAGGAACAAACCAAGTATTAGTGTGCATTCCTCTGGTGATGCTGTCCATGTGTTTATCAATGGGAAATTTTCAGGCATGTATAGTTAAACCAAGATGAGATAATTCGGTTAAAATTAGTTGGCGTTGGTTTTAGGCAGTAGTTAGAAGTTGGTTATTATTAGTTGCAAGTTGCTTAAGATTTGTTAGTTTAGGTATGATCACTGTATAAAATGTATCTTAGACTCAGTGTAATCAACTTTTCTCGTTCAATCAATTTCAACTAATCAATAGATTCCTATTTCCTTTCGCAGGCTCGGCTTTTGGGACAAGGGAAGACAGAAGTTTCACATTTAACGGCCCTATTGACCTACGTGCTGGAACTAACAAAATAGCACTTCTCAGTGTAGCTGTTGGATTGCCTGTTAGTATCTTGCTTATTACTCCAACTTGAACTTTATCATCTCTTTTCTAGTCATTCATTTCTTTTTATTTTTTTTAATTTTTTCATAGAATGGTGGAATCCATTTTGAATCATGGAAGTCAGGAATCACAGGTCCAGTTTTGCTTCATGGTCTTGACCATGGACAGAAGGATTTGACAGGCCAAAAATGGTCATACCAGGTATGATGCACACAAATCTAACTTCTATATGGTGTTGTTAAATAGCGGCTATAACGCTATTGCATAGCAGAATTTGAACGAATTGCTATTGTTCTGCAATACACTATTTAGTACAAAATATTGTGAAATAGCGGCTATAGAGGCGCTATAGCACTGTTGCATAATGGTATCTGCACAAACAGGTTTCATCAAATACAAGTAGAAAATGTTTTCTAATTATGGTATCTGCACAAACAGGTTGGCCTAAAAGGTGAATCTATGAATTTGGTGTCTCCCAATGGAGTCTCATCTGTTGACTGGGTGAGCGAGTCATTAGCTTCCCAAAACCAGCCACAGTTGAAATGGCACAAGGTAAGAACAGTTGCTGGTTTATATTACTATAATAAAATCTAATGCAGTCTATAATGAAAAGCTTTCTAATCAAGTTTGAAACCTTCAGGCTCATTTCAATGCACCTAATGGAGTTGAACCATTAGCATTGGACATGAGCAGTATGGGAAAGGGTCAAGTATGGATCAATGGACAAAGCATAGGAAGATATTGGATGGTTTATGCAAAGGGTAACTGTAATTCTTGCAACTATGCCGGAACTTATCGTCAGGCGAAATGCCAAGTTGGTTGTGGACAACCTACTCAAAGATGGTACTACTTTTATTCTCTAAATAAGTGAATTTCAACATTACTTCCTTATCTTTAGGAAAATGCTACTAAGTACTAATTACTTCAACTTTGCAGGTACCATGTTCCAAGGTCCTGGTTAAAACCAACAAACAACTTGATGGTAGTTTTTGAGGAATTAGGAGGGAATCCTTGGAAAATATCTTTGGTAAAGAGGATAATACATACTCCAAGATCTAGTAAACCAAATTTAATGACTAATACAACACAAGGATGAGAACAAAAATGGTGATTGACATGACATCAAACAAGGTGCCATAATTATGAAGAATAAAGTTTTTTATATATGCAGCTGTGAAATTCTATATAGTTTCCATTGGCATAGCATGATTGATACGAGAGGTGTGTGACCAAGTTCATTATTATTAATTTATTCTTTGAACTTGAGTGTCAATGTATTTACTTGGAAGAAAGAAAATTACAAAATTCAGACCTGTTGGTGCTTTTCTATGTAATTTGTTTGTAACTAATATCAATGAATCTATCTACTCATGCAATTATTTAGTTGGTTGGCATATTCAATAATCAATATATATCTGCTTAATTGTTGGTCAATAGTAATCAACCAGAAGAAGGGACCATTTTCATCAACATAATTGCCAACCATCAACAAAGGGACCATGGCATTTACATCAAATTATTATAATGATACAAATAATTAATTTTTAGTCACTAGTCAATTGAAGTAGGCTAATGCAACAATTTATTTTCCAGCATAATGAAAACCGACAAAGGATAAATGTATTATTATTCATGATCTTCATCTAATACTTCAAGCAGTAGCAACAGTTACATCCTTATGCTTGGCGATTGCATTTTCCAGCTCTTCCTTCCTAGCACCAACTACCTTATCCACTTCCTTACCTTCTTTCAAGAACAAGAAGGTTGGCATTGCCTCAACAGACCATTCCTCAGCAACACTCTGAAATAGGCCAAATCGGCTTTAAGACTTGTTTGAAGTAAAAATAAGTTTAACTATATAGTAATTAATCGGTCATTGCGTGCTACAACGATTTTGACAAAAACTACACTTTAAAGCTTCGAAAATCATGTTGTGATTTCTTCAAACTCAACGTGATTCTAAACTAAACATGAGAAAGAATATGGTAATATAGATTAAGATATGCTTATACCTTTACTTCATCAATATCCACCTTGAGGAAGATGACTTCAGGTGTCTTCTTAGCAATCTCAGCTAGAATTGGAGCAATAAAACGGCATGGACCACACCACGAAGCAGTAAAATCCACCACAATCTATTTCACACAAGAGTCTTATATTTAAGGACGGAGGTAGTATCACTCAAAAAACAACAATATTTCAACTCATAAAGTATTCAACTAATATAAATGCATAAAGTTTCCAAAACAAATAAGCACATAAAAGTGGTTACAAATTAAGGCAAACATGAAAATGACATTTTGAAATGTCACAACTGTCATTTCAACCAACAAAATAAATTCTTTGTTGATGTTAACTCATCAAATAAAAAAGTAAACTTCTTTAAAAAAAATAAAAATAAACTACCAAGTTAGTGTCACGGTTTTAGAGGTAGAGGCTAATAATAACATTGAAAGGTACGTAACGCAAGTTTGTTCATCCTGGACCATATAAAAATGGCAAATTATGCTTAGTTCAAAACACAACGATACAAAAATTTGATTTTAAATTAAGCATTTAATGTAGGTTAAAAAAACTAACCTAGAGAATGGTACCCTTGTTTAGAGTTTATTTTATGGCCCAAGTGTTTGGATGAACTTATAAAAATATGATTATGATGATATTCATATGTGGTTTTCAGCTCATTATTTCTAGTTAATTTCAAATAGTTATTTGTGTATTGTTATATTATATTATATTATGAAAACAGATTACATTTTTTTTTACAAGCAGATTACAATTTTATTAAAATAGTTTAATCATATTTCATCTTCCAAATTACTTATATATACTTTGGAGCTTTACATAATTTGCAAAAGTAAATTAGTGTTGCACCATCTAAAGTTTTGTTTTTCCACTGTTGGATCAATAAATCTCATCACATCTTATTTGATCCAATATTGGTAAGACTCGTTGATCAAATAGTAAAAACAAGTTTGTATACGTGGTGCAAAACTTGTCTCACTTTTTTTTTTTTTGAAATAAAAAAACTTATCTCACATGTGCATCGTAGATTTGACCATACTTAGGGTTTGAACTCCCTAGTGGCTCCATAAAAGATCACCACAAACTTTGCTCCAATACAGTTATGAGACTAATCTCCTCTCATATGCTTAGGTTCGGATGCTTAGATCGCAACTTAAAGCTTGAGTGATTAAATTAAACTGTTAATCCAAATACACTAAAATATACATGTAACTATACAAAAATTAACACAGTCCACGATGATCTAGGACAATATTTTCAGACAAGAATATTGAACAATTCATAAACACTTCTGGATCAAAATATATAGGGTTGAAAGCAAATATATATGATGAAGATTAACGTAAATTATATATATAGTATTTGATAAGTACGTACCAGTTTTTTGGAGTCATTTCCCTTCTGGATCTCCTCCTTCCACTGTTCAACGGTATGAACACCGATCACCTGTCCTTCTGCTGCTGCCATTTTTCTCTTCCTTCGAATCTTGTTTGCTTAGTTTACACGAGAATATAAATTGCATATATGTGCACGATATGTCACGATGCCTCATTCTTATAATATTTCATTTCATAAAGAATATTCTTAAAGTGTACATGTAACGTCAATTATACTTTTACTTACCTCATAAATAACGTTTTTTTTTTGACAAAACCTCATAATTAAAATTCCTTTAAAAAAACATTTATCATAATTTTAATAATTTGTCAACGTTGAGTCAAGAAATTAGATTTATAACAGTCAACAAGATAAGAGTCTAATTTCCCAAAAAAAAAAAAAAAAGATAACAGTCTCTTTGTTATAAAAAAAAGAGGTTTAATTGCATGTTTGATCCCTTATGTTTATTTTAGTTTTCAAGTTCGTCCCTTATGTTTTAAAAGTTTCAAGTTGGTCCCTTACGTTTTAAAAGTTTCAAGTTGGTCCAAAACGTTACTCACGTTAGAATAAGTTAGTCCTTCCGCGACATGATATTGAGTTTAATAAAACAAAAAAAATTAAAAAAAATGTTTTAAAACTGATTTTTTAAATAAGTTAAGTTCCATCACCCACATTGTCAACCCGGATCTTTAAATTTAAGTGACGAAAGAGACTAACTTATTTCAACGTGAGTAACGTTTTGAACCAACTTGAAACTTTTAAAACGCAGGGACCAACTTGAAATCATTAAAACATGAAGGACCAACTTGAAAACTAAAATAAACATAAGGGATCAAACATGCAATTAAGCCAAAAAAAGACAATAAATTAAGAGTCTCTATGATATATACGAGTCCCGTTTATTATAGATTAAAAAAATAGTTATTATCTTATATTTATAAGAATGGTATTTTTTTTAGAATTACTCGTGAAATAGTATAAACTATTTCGTGCTCATTTGTTATAAATAAAAAGGGCATTTTCAACATTTAAAAAATGATTTTAAAGAAACATTTAATAATTAATATTCAATGTTAAAGATTTAACATAATAAAAATCAAATTTTAAAAAAAATTATATTTTACAAAATGGATTTTTATAAGAAGCTACTCAAAGTAGCTTATCATTTTAAGCATTTTTTAAATTTTGTCATGCAAAAATGATCTTAATAAAAGGAAAAAAAATATACTTAAAATGAATTTTTATGAGAAGTTATTTAGAGACGGCTATAAGGTAGTTTATAGCATAGTTTTAAAACTCGGTTCGGTCATCGACACGGCAAAGGCACTGAGTCGATGGTCGAACTATTGGGTCACTGGTTGAACCGTATGACTGAATCGGATCAAACCGGATGACTCGATTAGATAACTCGGTGTTTAGATTAAACACGTATAGGTATTTAATCAGATTAAATCAGATTGAACCGGTGACTCAGTATTCCAAAAACTAAAATAATGACACATATAGAATAGAATAAAAATAACTATCCAACAAACATAATTTTATAGACTAATTATTATGAGTTTTAAATGAAATATTTGAGTTTGATAATTATATTTATTTTTTTTGAAATAATTATATATGCTTACGAGTTTGACAAAGAAATTTTTTTTGAAAGATGATTTTGATAAAGATTATATAAGTTTATTTTATGAGGTATTTTTATCATAAAAAAAAAATAAAATTGAAAGGTATTTGCTTTATGATAAATATTTCGACGAGATGGTAATATAGGTAACGATCTTTAGCCAAACATGTGTTATTGTAATCATAGTAAAAGCAAATTGAACACAAAAACTAATAGTGTTTTAGTGGCTAAGACAGTTTTCTTTAATTGTTGGGTTACGAGTTCAACTCCCACCAACGCTATTTTTTACAGCATAATTAAATTAAATTATCTTCTTGCATCAAACCGATCCAACCAAACACTCGGCTGAGTCACCGGTTTTTACCGAATTTTACCGGTTTTGACCGGTTCTCGCCGAGCTAACTACATGGCCAATCCAAAGGTCTGCTCGAACCGGTCTACCCACCGATTTCAGGTTCGACTGGTCCGACCGGCCGGTTCGAGCCGAGTTTTAAAACTATGGTTTATAGCAACACACATTGAAAAAAGACATGTTTGTTGAGTATCTTTTTACTATGAGCTTATAACTTATTTAGTTTTTTTTTTTTTACCAAAACAAACTTATTTCATTAACTTATAGCTTATATTTCAGACGTTATCTCAAATTGTATAGCTTATCATTTTTTTCTTACATTTTCCCACTTATTATATTTTCTAAAATTTATCTTTAGCCTTTATAAATTATTATAATTTAAAATAAAATGGGTTTAATTTTTATTGTTACGTTTATAGCTTATAACTAGACCATTTTTTTTATTTGAACTTTCTTAAAAAATTTCTCTTATAAAAGAATTACAACAAAAAAATAGAAACTATAATGTCATAAAAAAAAACATAACAAATTGGCCCATTTGAATTGGTAGTTGTGTTGTTTGTTGTCTTGGTACGTCTTTGTTTTGATTTACCGTCTTGTTGTGGAACTACCTTTGTGTGTCATTAAGGCGTCGTCATGTGACATTGATCGATCACAGTTCACGGTGTCCCACTTGTAACCCTTTAGTTTAAAATAAATGAACAACAATAAAAAGGCATTGTAAACATGTGTGTGAGAGAGAAACAGAGTCTGCAACATTTTCTTCTTCTTCCTTCCTTCAACTTCAAAACTAAACCACCGTCATCATCAACTTCACTTGAGAGAGGAGAAAGCCGACGAGTTTATTCAATTGATTGACTTGGCCCTATGTTGTATTCAACTTATTTTATATAAGTTTATTTACATGAGATGGTTTGAGAGAGTTTATATAAACAACTTATGACATGTCTATAAGATAGATTCAACTTATTTAATAAACTCTCTTAAACACGTTATAAAAACAACTTATGACTTATAAAGAAAATCCCTTTGGTCCAAATTAATTAAAATTGTAGTTATTATTTTTTTGAGCAAAAAAATTGTAATTATTTTTTTTAAATTTTTTTATATATTTTGTCTTACAAAAATGTGACTAATGTCTAATAGTAACATTTGAACAAAAGTTATATTAGCCTGGGTTTTATCTTCTTCTTTTTCTATCAAAATTCAGATAATGGCTTCTTCACTCATTTCACCACCACCTTCATTTCTCACAATCCACTTACCCAAAACGCGCTTTTCCAATAATCACTTCCTTCAACTTCCACAAAGAACCTTCGAATTCCAACAACACAAACGAAAAACAGTACAATGCAGAATTCAAACCTTAAACCCTACGCAACCACCACCACCAACAGCCTTAACAAAAGAACCTCACAAATTCTTCGACCAAGTAATCATCACCGTTCGTGGAGGAGACGGTGGTCATGGAGCAATACTAAACCAAAAACCCAAAAAAGAAATTGAAAAACCAAAATCAAAAACGAAAAAAGCGATTATTGATAATAATCATAAGAAAAGCGCGTTGAAAAGAGATTTTGATGGGTCTTTGATATTACCAATGGGTGGTCATGGTGGTGATGTGATTATTTATGCTGATGAAGGAAAAGATACGTTGTTGGAGTTTCATAGTAAGAATAGGTTTAATGCGAAACGTGGTGGTAATGTTGATGCTGTTGGTGTTTTTACTTCTTACTTGAGGAATGGAATTTCTGCTCCTACTGTTCGTATTCCTGTTCCTTTAGGTTTGTTTGCAAATTTCATTTTTTGATGTTATGGCCCTGTTTGCATAAACAACTTATTTTGTATTTTATAGTAGAAGCACCTATGAATAAGCAATTTCTATAACACAAGATAAGATAAAGTCAACTTTTTTTTGTTGGTATAGTCTATAAGCTGTTTCCATAAGCTATCC
>Ga0315915_1010412_pt1 | contig 10311 bp, 5 predicted proteins | sample MpolbnodulesMG_FD_207738 | JGI IMG/M metagenome (GOLD analysis project Ga0315915, IMG submission 207738) | Medicago polymorpha root nodule microbial communities from Los Angeles, California, United States - branched nodules | ecosystem: Host-associated > Plants > Roots > Nodule | place: USA... | reverse complement strand
TGACTTCTATTTCTTAACCTCCCACTTCCTTATTTAATTCCTATTAATTCCACTTAATTCCTCTATTCCTTCTAATTCTATTTTCAGCCCTTAATTCTAATTATTCTAATTCCTACCCTTATTCTTATTGATAACAAATAAATCCATTTAAATAAACATCAACAAATCACATAAATAAGATAATTCAATTAAATAAACTCTATATTTAATAAAATAAATAAAAACAACTAGGGCGTTACATAATGCATGGCTACGATTGATAACTTATGACTTACAACTGATGATTGATTTCTTATGACTGATGATTGATAGGTGATAAGATAATCAAAGTGGCTTGATAAAATAAATATTTTAACTAGTCGATAAATGTAAAATAACACAATGAACATTCTTAATTCATAATAAAAAATTATCAATAAGGATTTAATTATTTAAAATTTATTAATTGAAATTCATTAACTTATAAAATTAATTTTTATTCACTAAAATTTTAAAGAAAGAAAGAAGAGCGAGTAATTTGTGGTTTTTCTTCTTTTTTTTTTCTAATTTTTTTTGAATCAAAGTAGGATTAGTGCATATAATTGATAATCATAGGATACAAAGTAGAAGATACTTCATGAAAAGTGTGGTAGCTAGAGTGGAATAAGGCAGCTCTAGCAATACCATGAACTACCTTATTTGCTTGCCTCCTAACGAACGATACTACATAGTTTGAATTACTACATATGAGACTCTTACATTTAGATACTAAGTTATTACTACATAGTCTGATGTTATTACTTCATAATGTTCATTTGGAGGTTGATAGAGATGACATATGGCGTTGGACCTTGGAATCATCAAATGTTTTCTCTGTTCGCAGTGCCTATAATTTCCTATCTGCTAATCCTCCTTTAGCTTCATCTGTTCCTGTTGCCTCACTGTGGCATAAGGATGTTCCGTTAAAGGTTGTTCTGTTTGCTTGGTGTTTGTTCCGAGACAGGTTGCCTACAAAGGACAATCTGCACCGGCGTGGAGTTCTCGATCGTGAATCTAGGTTGTGCGTGGCTGGGTGTGGCTCGATTGAATCTTCTCATCACTTGTTCTTACATTGTAATATATTTGGGGTTGTTTGGTATTTCATATATAGGTGGCTTGGCATCTCAGCGGTAATTCCTACTCAGGTGTCGGATCATTTTAACCAATTCAGTGTAAGTGGTGGTATCGCGAAGACGCGTTGTTCAATATCTCAGGTGATTTGGTTTGCAACTGTTTGGGAAATCTGGAAAGAAAGAAATAACAGACACTTTAACGACAAAGAATGCTCGATAAGTTAAGTGGTCGATAAGATTAAGTAACTCGCATTTAGGTGGTTGAAGGAGAAATTCCCTAATCTTCCCTTCAATTACCATGGTTGGTGGCTTAATCCGTTCACAATATTGGGCATAGGATGATAGTTATTTCTTTTTAGTTGTTTTTTGTACAACTTCACTCTTGTAAATACTGTTTCGACACTGTTTATGTCTTTCCTTTGTACACCTTGTACTAGGAAAGACTTTTTGAGTTGGTAATATAATCCATTTTAGCCTCTTCAAAAAAAAGATACTAAGTCTCCAAATTCATTAAGAGGAACATTGTGAGCTGAAAGAGCGTCCACCAAAGACTTGTTGTCCGATTCAAAAGTAACATTGTGGAAGCCGTTGGATATTGTCATTTTTAGAGAGTGTAGAAGATCAAAAGATTCTTCTTCCAAGACAGACATCGAGCAATGCATGTCAAATGTGATATTTCATATCTCTTTATTTAATACATACTTATGTTATTTTAAATTATAATAAATTATAAAGGATAGAAATGGATTTTAGATAAACTAATAAGGGTGAAAATGGAATAAAAAATGACAATTTATAAGCTTAAACATTATTTAAAACCGCGTGCAAAAAGTAAGCTATAAGTTAAAGAAATAACTTTAAGTTCATGATGAAAAAATTGTTAACAAACATATTTTTTTAGTCATACAAGCTTATAAGTTGAAATCAATAAGCTATATGCTAAAAGTTTATAAGCTCAAAACTATAAGTTATAAGTTAGATTATCGTCCTTGCCAAATAGAACATAATGCTCAAATGATTCAAAGTAAGTTGACACCATATGAAACTAACAATCATTGGCAACACACTAAAAGTATAATCATTGGCAACACACTAAAAGGAAATATGAGCATAAACTAAACTCAATACAAAAGGAAATATGTTACGAAAAAAATCCCCTCGTATGTCCAACTTAAGATATCTATTATCTATTATTGTCGGCCAATTAGGAGAAAAAACAAAATTTCTATTATAAAACTGAAATTTTTATCGAAATATACAACTATATCATATTATAAAACTGAAAATATCTATTATAAATTTATAGATTAATGTTATATAAAGGACAACCCAACACTACTAAAAAAAATATAAAGGACAACCCCATATACAACTATATCCTATATTGAAATATATCAATAGTTATCCTTAGCTATCCATCAATAATTTGTGCACTCTTCTTCTTCATATGCATCTTCTTCCAAATTCATCGTCGAAGACGTTGCAAACACCCAATTTTTATAGATTATCCATTTTTGGGCATGGTACTACCACTCTTTTGGCACTTGTGGCGAGTTCATGATTTAGTAACTAAGGCATTCCATCAACAACATAGAAGCACATGTGAGTTCATGGGACCTTGGTTTACTAACATGAACTATTTGGTCACTAGTGACCCTATGAACGTGCATCACATGATGAGCAAGTGTTTTGATAATTATGCAAAGGGTCAAGAATTTCATGAGATTTTTGAAGCTTTTGGAGATGGAATATTCCACACTTATTCGGACACATGGAAATACAATAGGTCTCTTTTTCACTCTATTTCCAAACAAAGAGATTTTGAATTGTTTCAAGAGAAAATCATTCAAAACAAGTTGGAGAGAAGTTTGATTCCTATGTTGGATCATGTACAACAACAAGGGTCAGTGGTAGATTCACAAGATGTCTTCAATCGTTTTACTTTCGATAACATTTGTTTTGTAGTTCATGTGATCCTAATTGTCTTTCGATTGATTTTCCCGATGTTGCGTATGAGAAGGCTTTTAACCAAATTGAAGAGTGTTTTACTTTCGACATATAGTGCTTAAAAGTGTTTGGAAGTTACAAAATTGGCTTCGAATTGGTGAAGAGAAAAAAATGACCAAAGAATGCAAAGTATTTGATCATTTCATATACGCAAATATAGAGTCTAGAAGAAAGGAGCTAAGAAAATGCAGCAAAAATATGGAAATGGTTGATTTGCTAACAACTTTGATGAAAGAAGAGAAGGGCTCACAAGTAGTAGTACATGATGATAAGTTTCTAAGAGATGTTGCATTGAATCTTTTTGTAGCCGGGAGAGATACTATAACTTCCGCGCTTACATGGCTCTCAGGGTCGGTTCAAGGGGGCTGCCACTAAAGCAAGGGCTTTAGACCCCCGTGTTTTTTAGGCCCCGTATTAGACCACATATTTTTATCTTTGAAAATATTTTCGTACGTCAAATTTCGTAAACATGTTCACTCGAAGTTCAAGTGGTATGCAAATGAAGAGTCATAGTTCATGTTGTAAGTTCGATTTCAATGCTAGGTATTTTATTGGTTATTTGAACCTTAAATTCTTTTTGTCTTCAAATTCGTAACAATTGAATTCGATGTCGGTTGTTCTAAATATATTAAGAAAAGTAGTGTGTAATTAAAATTTAATTTATATTTGTATCATTTCAATATTATTTTGTTATTTTATGATCTCTAACAATTCGTAAATAATGTTTATATTAAATATTATTTTCAACACGCACGCACACGTGCGTGCGCGATATATATATATATATATTAAAAAGGTCGCCCACTAACGGAGTTGATTATGGCGAAAGAGGATATCCTCTCACAATGTGACAAACCAAAGTTTGATTTCTAACTGACAAAATACTCATATTAATTTAGTGTCTAGCATACATCATATAGAATTACTTTTGATTTAGGGAACTTATGAATTTTTTAATGTTAATTTTGTCTTATTCTCTTTAAACGCATATAAAAGACCTCTATTTAAATTTTGCTTTAGGCTTAAAAGTACATTGGGCCGACCCTGATGGCTCTTATATCTTGTTGTTACACACCCTTTAGTGGAAGCCAAGATTCTTGAGGAGATTAAAGAAAATTTTGGACACAAAGAGAAGCCTTGGATTTTAAGTGTTGATGATGTAAAAAGCTTGTTTATCTTCGTGGTGCTATATGTGAGGCATTAAGGCTTTTTCCGCCTATACCTTTTGAGAGAAAGGAAGCGGTTAAACCCGATATACTTCCAAGTGGTCATCATGTTTATCCGAATAATATGATATTGTTTTCTTTGTATGCAATGGGAAGGGATGAAGATATTTGGGGAAAAGATTGCTTGAAGTTTAAGCCAGCGAGGTGGATTTCTAAGAGAGGAGGCATTGTTTATGCTCCGTCTTAAAATTCTTTAGTTTTAATGCTGGACCTAGGACTTGTTTAGGAAGAGAGCTGGCTTTCATTCAAGTTAAGATGGAGAAACTAAAGAAAACTATTGTTTATGCGTCATGTATATATCGGATTATAGGAAATTTGCTTATCTTGGATTAAAAAAAAACTATTATTAGTTCCAACTGTTATTTTTATTAGCTTATAGACTTTAAAGTTAAATGTATTTTTAGTCTATATAAAAATAAAAAATTACTTTTTGTATCACAAGAAAAAGTCTCCAACGTATTTTCCATCAACATTTTCGACTTTGTTATTAACTCCCTGAACATGGGGGCTAATGAAGTTCACATGGTGAGTAAAAGTTTATGTAAGTTGGATCATGTAGTTCATAATAAAAGTATGCTTGACAATCACGTGTTGACATTTTAATAACCTAACATTTTTTACGGCTATTTGTTTTCTTCACTATAAATTCCAAAAATATGAAGGGCTTGCGGAGGTGTTTTAACATGTTTACGTTGTTCAGGTTATAAAATTCTTAAGATTTCTGTTCTTCTCTCAGCACATTTTGCTCGTGTATAACTGTTTTATCGAAAATACCCCTGTATTAGTTATGTAATGCAAGTGTTAAAGTCTGCGCTACTTAACTAAGGCCGCGTGAGTTAACTAACGCGGCGTTAGTTAACTCACGCTACGTGTTGTTTTAAAGAAGGCAGAACACCTCATTTCCTCATTTCTCATCTAAAATCTCAAAAAATCTCTCTCAAATCACCCAAATCCAAAATTCCTTCAAGTTCAAATCAAACAACACTCCAATAACAAGTAAGTTTTCATAATCAAACATCATCAACCTTTTATGTTTATACGTCAAATTTTTTCTCTTAAATTAGAATTTTTTTTATATTTAGGGTTTGTTTAAATTTTGGTTTCTTTGGCAAGAAATCATACAATGTTTACATGAAAATGACTTGTGTTGTTTAAATGTTTAGATGTTTGCATGTTTATGTTGTAGTTTTGAGTTTTAGAGAATTTTTTTAGATTTAGGGTTTGTTTAAATTTTAATTTTGCCTGCAAGAAATGATACAATGTAACATGTAAATGACTAATGTTGCTTAATTGTTAAGATGTTTGCATGTTAATGTTGTAGTTATGAGTTGTAAGGTTTATGTATAATTTGCACTGCAAGTGTTTGATGAAATGTTTGAATGAGTTTTTCATTGGTTGTCTTTAATTTCTTATTGTGTAGATTTGAAGCAATGGTCGATATGTTCGGCGTTCATGCACAATTCAATAGTGGAGAACCTCAGAGGTTGAAGGTTCGACACCTTGGTGTCACGTTAAGAAGTATCAAGGATCAACTGAATGAATTCAACCAATGAGTCAACCCCGAAGACACGAGGGTGGAATATGTTCGGTATAAATGTCCAACGCTCGACGATGGGAGAATATCATTCAGTTGGGTGGAATTAACGACCGACGATAACGTGAGGAGCATGTTCTGGGAGCAATGCATGTTCCAGTGGATCGATATGCGTGTAACGTTGCTGAGATCAACTGAAGATATTATCAACAATCTGATTCCGCCAGAAGATCGTGATTAGGTAGGGATCATGATTAGGTAGGGAATGCACCTTCCAACTACATCAATTGTCTTACCCTGAAATGGGAATTCAAACTTGCTAAACGGAAGTTCTCAAGCTTTCACCCAGTAGTTCTATTGTTCCATTCAAAAGATTAAATTCTTGTTAGGCTCGTTTAGATGAAGGTATTGAAGTGTAAAGGAATGCATCTCATTCTTTTAACACTTGAATACCATCATTTAAACCAAGCCTAACAAGAATTAAATCTTTTGAATGGAATAATAAAACTTTCGGGTGAATGCTTGAGATCTGCTGGTTAGCCAGTTTGAATTTACCATTTTAGAGGACAATTGTTGTAGTTTGAAGGTGCAACCCGAATGTAATGTAATGTAATGATATGACACATTTAGTAACTTTATGTAATGTAATGTAATACTAAAAAATTTTACCCGGAAGTTTTATTGTTCCTTTCAAAACAACATATATTATACAGAATCAACTATATAAGTTATGATATCGAATTCCTTCATATAAGATTAGTGTCACGGAATGCACCTCATTTTTTATGTGATGACTCGTCTTATATGAAAGAATTTGTTGTGATAACATATATAGTTGATATACATGTTGTTTGTGTAATTTAATGTAACTTTTATTCGAATTCACGCTGAGTCTAATTAGGTTTTTTTCGGTTTTTTTAATACGCAACTTTATTCGAATTTATTCAATACACAATTTTTATTTGAATTCATGCTGAATTTATTCTAATTTATTTATTTAGTTTATTCGAATTTATTAATTCAATACACAACCATAAAATAAATGAAAAAATTAACAAAAATAAAGAAACAAAAATAATAGATATAAAATATCATTTTATTAATATAATTCTTATTACATTTACAATGGGATAAAACTAAATCTGCGAAGAAAAAAACCACAAGAAAACCTAGCTTCCGGTGGTAAAACTAAAAGAAATCCACAAGAAAACCAGCCTTCCTGTGGTAAAACTAAAAGAAATCCACAAGAAGATCAGCCTTTCTAGGGAAAAACTAAATCTGCACATTTAGTTTTACTCAATGTGGTTCTTTTTTCCTCAAGAAAGTTGCTCACTAATCACATTTTATCCCCAGAATTGGTTTCTTTCTCTTTTTACACCAAAATAAAGAAGGAGATTCATAGGGGGAGAGAGTGAGAATGTGAGATGGTGTGAGGAAATGGGGAAGTTTAGAGGGGTATTTATAGGTGGTTTAAGATAACATAGCACTAAATAAGGTCAAAAAACGTGAAAAAACTTAAAAAAAACGTGCAAAAACCATTAAAATGCATTGACCACCGTCCAAAAAACGTGTGTTCTTGAACTCTAACCACAGACCAACCTGCGTGAGTTAACTTGCACACCTGCTAGTGATGTGTGACTTAAGTCACGCAGAGTTATAAGGTGCGTGAGTTAAGTCACGCCACGTTACTTAACTCACACAAATGTATTTTGGGAAGTTCAGCTGGGCGCGAGCAAGATGTGCTAGGAGAGGAGCATAATTCAATTCTTAACTAGTACGAGAAGACAAGAGAGTAGAAAAAGAAAAAAAAATAGCCTTTTTCCCGCACCCGTGTGTGAAGAAAGCTTTTGATTTCAATTTCATCTTGTGATATGGCACAAGATACACACCTCCACGAGACAGCCCAAATAACAGATGAACCTATTCCATATTAAAATTTGTCTATACCCCCAACACAAGGTTCCATAGTCTCATAAACCATGTGAATTTTTAAAAGGCAAAATAAAACTCGTCTTCATTTAAACTAAATTTAAGATAATGATTTTGTCATTTATCTTTTTTTCACTTCACTTTTATCCTTTTGATATGTTTGCGGGCGAAGGTTACGGTGGGTGAGTGAGTGAAGGAAATCACTAACCGTGCATGAGTTTAATTTCACCGTTGATGCATCTAAGTCATACCATATCATCTTACACCTTCACATCAGATTATTCTACTATTCTCAGCACCACTCACACCTTGTTCTCTCTCTTTCCCCACTATCTCCATCACCACCATTACTCTTAATCTCCCCATTATTCACTCTGCTCAATGTCTGTAAATTAGAACTCAGAAGATGAAACCAAGGCAAGAAGTTCACAATATGTTTTAGGATAGACTCACTTATTTTTTGGTCTCTCACGGCGCGCTACATGTTATCCTTGCGTATGCTAGAATACGTCATGTTTGCATATGGGCTTTCAAGCATCAAATCTAAAACATTTATGAAAACATGAGTAAAGGATCATAAATGTGAACACTAAGAGCTCATATCAAAATAAAACTATAGATTTGAATCTTAAAAATTCATATACAAATTGATCATAGGGACGGAGATGACGTGAAGAAAAAAAAAGTAAAAGACGAAATTGTTACTTGAAATTAAGTTAAAAGATCAGGAAAGTAATATTTCCTTTCTATAGGTACTAAAATTAATTTTTATTGTTTTAAAAGAAAAGATATGGAACATAAGTTTGTTGCTATCTTTGTTTCTTAACTCTTCCAAAATGTCAGAATTTTGAATTTTTCACACTTGCACTATGAATTCTCGTTCGTTATACTTCTCTTTTCTCATTCAATCTTCTTCTCGACGAGTCACACGAGTAACAAAATTTTGGTTTGTATGCGGAGATCGGTCAACCAAATTAAATCAAACTAAATATCATTGGTGTAACAGAAAAAAACTAAATATCATCGATATAGTTTATTTCAATTCCACTTCTAAAAAATGTTGAAAATTAAATCAAATTGAATCGTTTCACTTTTGATTGGTTTGAATATTTTTTTTATTGATAACCGAACTAAACTGAACAGTTACACCCTTAATTATGTGAGACAAATTAAGCCAATTGTTTATAATTTTTAGACCTATTTACAAACAGCAAATTACTTCACGGATTTATTTATATAATATGGCACATCATTGTTGACTAACATTTTTTTTAACATATGAATCTAATTGAAAAAAATAAATTAGTTCTAGAACCCAATTACAAATTTTTGTATTTTAAGGCTTTATTTAAAAATTCTCAAATAGTTCATGGACCTGGGCATTTTTTTTTCCTTTCTAAATATACAGAGAAGAAAAAGTAAGTTTTAATGTTTCAACTTTTTAAAATTTTGGAAATGCCGAAATTCCCTTTTTAATATATTTTAAATATTCGATCATAAAGTGTTTCACATTTACAAAAAGTAAAAGAAATTTTGGACAAATGAAACTAAGAATTTAGATAATTTGTGAGGTTTGGAGACTAAAATTTTCATTCATCAAACAAATGGGAAAACGTATACATGTATAATAATAACTAGCTTTCAAATCTTATCGTTATCCTTTGAATCCAATTTCTATTCAATATTCTATTTGCTATCAAATCGGCAATTGAAATTGTTTCCACTAAGATCACTTTTGAGTTGGACTCAAATCTTGTAATAAGATAAACTAGCTTGTATATTAAAAAACTAGCTTTCGAAATTGTGATGAAGATACCAGTTATATTAAAATTTTGATTATTAATATGACATAACTTTTTTTTTTTTTGTGTAAGAAAAATTGTCTATGATTAAAATTTCTTATGTGATAAAAAGTGTCTATGATTATAGGAACTTATGAACTGCCAAAGTGAAAATAAATTGGTAATCAAATACAAGGTATCTATAGAATGATAATTTTATTTAAAATTTTAGATAAATATACTTCATTATATTACTTCTCACACGATAGTACCATACTACTATTATTTAGTTATTTGATACAAAAAACCATAGTCTTCAAATATATCCCCATACTTCAGAAATATTTGAAATTGCTAGCTATCTCCATCAAATTAAATTCCCCTTTTGGTTATCTTAACCTTGAGACCATGTTCCATGAGAAGCACAATTGAAAGGTTAGGAGTGACTTGATGACCTTCCACAACATGGACACAATAGTTCCACAAAACAGAAGCAGCGACCATCTTAACTTGAATGAAAGCCAGCTCTCTTCCCAAACAAGTCCTAGGTCCAGCATTAAAACTAAAGAACTTGTAAGACGGAGCATAAACAATGCCTCCTCTCTCAGAAATCCACCTCTCTGGCTTAAACTCCAAGCAATCTTTTCCCCAAATATCTTCATCCCTTCCCATTGCATACAAAGAAAACAATATCATATTATTCGGATAAACATGATGACCACTTGGAAGTATATCGGGTTTAA
>Ga0315915_1010410_pt1 | contig 10314 bp, 7 predicted proteins | sample MpolbnodulesMG_FD_207738 | JGI IMG/M metagenome (GOLD analysis project Ga0315915, IMG submission 207738) | Medicago polymorpha root nodule microbial communities from Los Angeles, California, United States - branched nodules | ecosystem: Host-associated > Plants > Roots > Nodule | place: USA... | reverse complement strand
CGGACATAACATAGATACAATTTGAACATGAAAGAGTTATAATTTTGCCATTTATATTAACATAAAATGGTCATTAAGGACGAAAAACAAAACAAAAAAATTTGTGAGGATGAAAACATTCAGTTTAATTTTTTAAGGAATAAAATCAAAATTTACTATATTTATAAGAACGAAAAACTTATTTAACCCTTCTAAAAGAGGACCACGAACAAAGAAGAGTGGTGGTTTACCGGAGAATATAAATATGTTGTCTTTCGCTCCTTAACCAAATCTCGTAACATAAGTGGCAGTAATCTCAATTAAATATGTTGAATTCCTTGTAACATAAATGGAAGTAATCTCAATTAAATATGTTGGAATTCCAAAAAAAAATAAAAAGGAAAATTGAAGAAGATGAAGCCGAGTAAAAGAAACAAGTTTCGTATTCTCTTTTAAAGTTTTTTTTTAAATTTTTTTATTGGCATTTTTAATTTTTATTCACTTTATTTAATAATGATATATCTTCATGAAAAAACCAAGTCAGCTTGCCACAAAAGTTTAACATGTCATTAGAGTTTAAAATTAAATAATCTTTAAATGTAAAGGGAGAATCTCCAATTTTTTTATTTTTGAGGAGTGTAAACCAAAACCCACCCAAATGGCGGGGGGTAAACAAATATTAACTCAATCTATAAATAGAGCAACCATTGTATACACATACTTATTTTGAGAAAAGTCTCAATACACCTTGAGATCTTAGTGACTTGAGCGCTGGAGTGTCTTTGCAGATACACTACTCTACATTGGAGAAGAACCACCATCAAGCTTCGTATCAACTTAGTAGCATCCGCTCTGGTTGTCTCTTCTAATCGTGTTCAAGATCAATGACGTCGTTTGTGGGGACAAAGTTCTCGTAACACCGTTTCTTCTGATCCTTTGCACTCTTTAAATAACAAAGCAATGATTGGTAAAGGTGGCAAAACAACGACTACTAAATCTTAAGTGTTAGCGAGCATCGCAGTTCACCCAACTCTATCGTTGTAAGAGTTAAATCACTAGCGATTTGAGCTATCAAATGGGTTGACACAACCCAACCTGCTCCAGCCTAAGGGTCCCGAATACATAAATGGGTAAACAAGTCTAACCCATTATTATTGGACTGCATTTCAATGCATTCGACCTCGACCCATGTGGGCTAATGGGTCAGGACTCCCCATCTCATTTTAACTTTTTGGTTTATCTATTTTTTTATGCTAATTTGATGTGCTATTTTCTCACAATTATTAATTTTCTAAGATATGATTGAATGTAAGTGTTAATAATTTTTATATTAACATTGAATATCACATTGGAGAAGCCCTTGGACTTTTATCAGCTCTAGAATGAGTTCATGAGTTAAGTTTGGGACCCATAGATTTTGAGTTTGATGTTAAGAGAATGACAAATAGTTTTTTGTCCCATAGACACGGTGATATTGAGTTTGGGGTAGTCATTCAAAATTGTAAAACTCTCTTTACATAATGTTATGAAAATCTTAAGCCGGATAAAATTCAATAAATAATAGTATAATTGTGGAAAAATAATAATAAATGATTCGTTGGTAATCTAAAGTGACAATCATTTTGAGACGGTGAAAAAAATACAAAAAAGACAATTATTTTGAGACGGAAGAAGTACCATTTAACCTAACACCTCAAGTTCTATGATGTATAGAAGATGATTTTTACTGTCCAATGGATAAATTTGGCAATTATAGTGTGAAATTGTGGTATCATTTATGTTCTGGCCCGACGATCAACGCACATCGTTTGGGCGAATACCCTAATTATGGTGCACGCTACTCCACCTAAACATGTCCTCGTGCATCAGACACCGTACACGTGTCTCCCAACGGCCTCCTGATGAAGCGCCACACTTCACGAAGACGGTTATTCACACACACACCTATATAAGGGTGACTTAACTTCACCCCCAAGGCACGATTTACTTTTCCAACACCTTTTACATATTCCATTTCATTTTCTACACCGACTTGAGCGTTGAAGTGCCAACATGCCTACATACACTTTATGTCCCACCGCGAAGACTCATCATCACCATACCTGAGTACATTCCACTACTGTTGCCTCCACTAGTTCCTCACCGGACATATCAATTTCATTGAAGTCTAGAACCTTAAAAATAAGGAAAGGATTCTCTAATGTCAATTCTGAAAATCTTACATGGAAGAAAAATTTGATTTTTTTTTTTTTGAAGAAGCTAAATTAGTCCACTGAAATTGTCAATGGAGAGAATCGAACCTGAGACCTCAAGGAGGAGCACACTCCCAGGTCCTAAGCCAATACCACCAGAACAACCCAAGTGGATTTAAAATTTGAAAAAATTAAGTTCCCAAAACACAATTTGAGGGTATTAATTGCCCCATTGTATGCCCCAGGCGTAATCTTCACTATGAAACCCTAAACCACACTTTTAAAGAATGTGTATGGGCTTCTTAAATTAGGTTTTCCTCCCCCTTTGATAATTCATAGATTGAAGAAAATATTTTGCAAGCGTCCCATTAAGCCATTGGCTATTGCTATAATTTTTCCTATAACTCGGTATTTGGTTGCTAGAAACAATAAGTGTGTGTACAAATTGTATATCACATCTTGCAGATTATATTGTCATAGCCTATTGATAAAATTTCTCCTACTATGCATGAATATATAATTAAAACATTGGACGGTGAGTACCCGTCGTGCCATGCGCGCGGTCATCCACTTTCTCCCGAGTCATGTTTTATCATAGTATAGTATAAGCTAGTTGCTACATTTATTCATTTCTCAAAGTTCAAAATGATGTTTTAAAATTAGTATAGCTAATATCACCAAAAAAATAATTAGTATAGATAATTGTAAAATAAAAAAATATTCTAATTGAATTCCAAACATCATGTTCTCTTCTCGTTACAAAGATGCTGGCGACGTGACGTGATTAGTTCATCGTCTTGTAAGCTTCATTTTCTTATTGCTTTTCATCAATTATTATTTATTGACGTTGAGTATATGTTTGTGCAACATATATCCAAACTTACAAAGTGTACGTAGTGAAGTGCCCCACCATCCCTTAATTTGTGATATTTATATTTACAAAATTATCGCATAAGTACAACGAAGATAAGAGACATGTTACCATACAAATATGGATATGCATGGTGCATATAAACAGCCAAGATTTTTTTATACAATGTTTAGAAGTCAAGCTCAAACATATTATAAAAAAAAACTCAAAACATATAATAGTGGATCAATGCATATGCATGTATCTATTTGGCTAGGAATCGTTCTAGGTTTTTTCTATATAAATAGTTATTGCCTAAACGAAATAGAAAAATGGAAACTTGTATGAGGACACAATTTCTTGGTTGACATAGAATAACAGTTTCTTTTTAATAACAATCATGTTTATGATAATTTACAATATTATTCAAACCAATGAAAGTGTGTGAAGATGTGCGGTCCTACAAAGCTCCATTTTTTAAGACACTAATCGCTTGTGTAGAAAAGATATTTTAAGTCAATTTCTTAGGACCTTTTCCTGCAAGTATCTTAAAATGTTCTCATATCGTAGTATGAGTGACACCTTAAGATACCCTTGTTCTTCCCTTCTCCCTTTTCACAAAATTGTATCTGTCTCTCTCTAGATTTTAGACAAAAGATCAAGAAAAGTAAAAAAAATAAATGAATAAATTTAGAAATAAGATCGAGTGACAGAGATAGATAGACACAAATTGGAAAAGGAGGGAGAAGAAGAGAATGATGACAAGGAGATGATCCATTAAACACATTTTAAGTCGGACAGTTACAAATTGTCTTAAAAAAAACTCATGTTTTAAGTTGGTTTCTATTAACTACTGGCTCAAAATATTATTTAAAAATAATTATAATTATAATTTTGTCTATAGTTAGCTAGAAAAATTATATAATATTTGGACCGTCAATATCTTCTTAAGGACCTAGAAGTCCTCCCAAAGGGTCTAAGGACCTTCCTAGAGGTCTCAACGCCCTTCTAAAGGGCTCTATGGCCTAGCTAGGGCGCCTCCTTAGCTGGCTTCTAAAAGTCTATTGAGCTCGGCATAAAGACCTAAGTACCCTCATTACTTACTACTTAAGTCATGATAAGTCAGGCCCGTAGAGGGCTGTAAATACCACCATTGAGAGTCTTCTCAAGATATGACTGATACAATATTAAACCCTAATATCGATTATTGTACTTTTTCATGTACAATATTGCAGTCAATGCATAACACATTTATAAATGAACCTTAAACAAATACTAATACCTATAGCTACCCATGTATATATCTCTTATTAGTTTAGTTATAATATATTCATTAACTCTATTATAGCATAGAACAATTACGTGAATTAATCAATCAACTATGACAAACAACTATTTGGCATGAGGTTTAGGCAATATATTTTGCAGGTGATTTGGTGCCTCTGTCAAAGTTTATGAAGCTATTTTGTTTTTTAATTCTATGTTAATTTGTTATGCTCAATACTTAACGTGGGTAGGGGCGGAGCCAAGAATTAAATTTATAGGGAATCAAGTTTAAAAGTATAATTTAGTAAAAAAAAAAAATCAAATGCAAAACATACACAAGAAATTAAAGAAATTATAAGTATTTATTTTTTTACAGAAGAAAGAAATTATAAGATGTATATCCAACATTAGTATTGTCAAACAAATATAAAAAGAACTAACCAACATATTGTTATTATTGTAAGAAGATGAAATCTTTATCATTTGATAGCAACCGCCTCGGTTTCTAAATCTCAATGATACATCATGTCCTTTAAAAGCACAAGCTTGAAATGTTAAACATCTAACAACATCAACAAATATTTTAAGTTGTAATCGATTACTCATTATTTGTTGCTAGGTTTTCTTGGATAGAACATTTTCAATCTGACGAGAGTGGCTTCTCAAATCTTCATAGCATCAACGTTGTGTGAAGAGTTAAGACTTTTTCTATATGAGATAAAAAAAAACCACAATCTCTTCTATTGTTTACTTTTCTCCAATTTAAAGTAAAAAAAGAACATGAAAAGCTTTAAACTAATGAACTAGAAAATAAATAATATGGAAGCAAAAGGCAACATCTTCTTCTAGGGAGCACTCTAACCAAGTAAAAGCTTTAAACTAATGAACTAGAAAATGACGAGAATGGTTTTCTTGAAGGAAAAGCTTATCAAAAGTTGAAGGAAAAAAATATTGTCTTTTCATCAAAATTGCTATAGTATTACAAAAACAATGTTACGATTAAATGTGTTGAATCTTATTCAAGTAGTTAGAACCTTAATTAAATTCATTATCAATTAGTGATTTAAGAATTTAAGTACTTTTTTTTTTGAAGAAAAGATTTTAAGTACTTGGTTAGCTTTATTTTATTAATTGTATTGTGTTTTGCAATCGATTTAGATACTTGCATGGAAATAAATTCAATCGTCCAAAGTTTTATAAAACATTTTTTATGTTGAAAAAATATCAACGAAACCTATACAACCCCCTTTTAGATTTCAGTTGGGGCACATAGTGTAACAATCAATACTAAGAACCCCCATTTAGATTTTTAGGCTTCTCTTGAAGGACCACTTTCTCTTTCTCTTGATCCACTATAACATTATATTTAAAAGAGGAAAAAGAATGACCAATGCAATGTCAATGTGAAACAAAAGAGTGGTGGGATTCTTATATTCAATATTAACAAGAAAAGCATAATCTTCTTTTTCAACTCAAATTCAACTTTTAGTTTTAGGAGACATATATCTATTAGAACTCTAGCAAAACGTATAAAAAATCTATCATCGTGAACACAACATTCATGGACTTAATAGACACAATATTGTTATGCATCGACCTTTTGAACCTTATGTAGAATGTCAACGACCTCTGATTTTATGAAGTCAAAATAAGTGTCAAACATATATAGATGATATAAAAACTTGTTGACCGTCAGAATACGTTTTTTAATGTTTGGTCACTTTGTTTGACGCTTCTCTGAGGGTTGTCTGCTCCACTGTAAAAGTCTCGGTTCTCAATCCCACAGGTGGTGAAACCTCAATCAAATCCGCACATGCATATATTATTTGCATTTTAATCATCAATTCATTTGGTAATATAAAAAAACGGTAAAACTAATTTGTATCAACACGTATCATTTACAATATTAATCTCTTTTTGTTCATTAGTTAACTTTATATTGTGCATCTTTGGTGGGAAAAAGAAAATCGATATTCAGTATCTTAGTTGGTTGCAATCCATATAGTGTGTTGAGTCATTATGGGTAATGGGATCTCTAGTCATGATCAAGCTACGAAGACTCTCGGATGGAGCTATACAATATACATGTAGATGGTCATTCCTTCTTCTGTCGTGAGAGTCTTATAGCTAGATTCATAATCTGCATTATTAATAAATCAAGACATATATATACTTCATGCGTTTTCTCTAGTTTACTTGAATAGTTGATTATAGGGCAAAGTTGCATAAGCCTTATTGGTCATATTCAATTTATGCCACTCGAGTCATATGCACTTTGTACATACGTCTAAGATTTTTATTTTCCCATTTGGAAGTTTTGGCTTATAATGGGAAAGGTAAGAAAACAGTGAATTTGTACGAGTGATGCTATTTATAGCGGAGGAATACATCACAAATGTTTAATGAATGAATAACATCAATTAGGAGTTGTTGTTGGCTGTTGGCCTGAGACATGCGCTTCTTCCAAAGTTTTAATTCTCTTTGTTGTCAATTTCAACGGACTAGTTTGAATTCTTAAAAAAAAAAAAATTAGGAGTTGTTGGAATACTTGGGCAGTTAGGGATGTGGAAGTGTTGATATGGTTATGTTTTGTACTGTGGTGATGTGGTTGTGAGTTTTATTTCCAGGACAATTAGTATTTCGCTACATAAAAAAAAGTCGATTATTTTGCTCTTATATTTTGGAAAATTGGTAAGTTGGAATAACGATTCAAAAACAAACTATTGGTTGTGTATAGAAGGTGTTTTTCCCTTTCAAATTTAGATGAAGAATGACAAGAAAAAGCAAAATAATCATTTATAATTTAAATAAGAGATTGCATTTTACTACTCATGTAAATTTGTTAAATTTAATAACAATAAAAAATTGTTAAATTTTGTAAATTATCTTAAATTCATCTGGAATAAGGGAAAAAAAAAGTTTACTATAATAATTTTTGGTATGAGTTGAATGAAAAACTATCACGATAAAATTAGGAAGTTATATAAAGATCTAATGATGTTGGAGGCAAATTTTGATTGTTGGTTTTTGATTTTGAGCGGTGTGCCAATGAGGCTTAACATGAAAAGGTTGCACTGATGGATCTATTCACTCGTCTCTTTCAGGTTGCATTGAATAAAATGAGTTTTTTTTTTTGTGGCTAAAATGGGATGATGGGAAGCTATAGTGTTGGTGCAGAAATGAATTACATTGTTTGCATGGGAGGGGGAGTTTGTGAGAGCCAAGAGAAATTAATGTTGGACCATTCTAAAATACAGCATGTGAGATTCTTCTACCATGAATGGTGTACATATAACAAATAGAACTCTTGAAGATATGATAAGAAGTATGATATATCATTCTAACTTATCAAAATCACTCTAGGGAGAGGCACTAATTAAAGGCGAAGCTTAAATTATGAACGGAATACCAACTAAAGCAGCTGTTAAAACACCTTACGAGCTTTGAAGGGTAAAGTTTCTAGTATTGTGTTGAATGCATTTAGCAAGACAAGCTTGAAGTTAGGACTGTGAAAAATGTCTTCATTAGTTATACAGATGGTGTAAGGGTTTACAAAACGTGGAAGTTGGAATATGATGGAAGATCGAGAGTCATTATAAGCAAGATGTTACTTTGATGAGACCCACATGAGGTTTAGGTGCAAGGACAAGGTCTAAAGACACCTAAACAACAGTAGAGAGAACTCAATTAGAAGTGTAGCTTCAAATTAAACAAGAAAGAGAAGATGAGGAGGATCTGACTCATCAACTTCGACTGAAATATACGAGCGACAATGGATCTTGATTATTTGTTGGCTAGAGATAGAGAAAGGAGGGCCATTGTTTCACTTATAAGATATGGTTATGTTGACTTGGTTTGTTATGCTCTAAATGCGGTTGAAGAATTGCAAGACTCGTAACAAAAAACTTTTAAGGAAGCATTTGAGAGCAAATAAAGTAAGGAATGGTTGAAGGCGGTGAATGAGGAAATGGTTTCATTGAAGAAGTAAAAATACAACAATAAATTTCACTAGGTATAGAGTTTGGCAAAAGATCAAATCGTGGAGTAGTAAATTCTTATCCAGAACAGGGCGAGAGATAATGATAAAATTCGCTTTGTTGTCAATACTATCATATGTTATGAGCATATTCCTTCTTCGAAGTTCTCTTATTGATGCTATTGAAAAGATGTTGATTGCCTTTTGGTGGGGGCATAATGGATCCTCCAACGAAGGTATCAATTGGATGTTATGGGATAAATTATCAGTACATAAGAACTACAAAGCATGAGATTCAAAGACCTCACATTTTTTAATGCAACTATGCTCGACAATCAAGGATGGAAATTTCAAATCAAAGATCACAGTCGTGTGTCATGTCAGTTTAAAGTAAGATGCTATCCCAATAGTTACTTTCTTGGATTGAGGCTTGGTCACAATCCGAGGTATGTTTTGCGGAGCATTTTTAGTGCAAAATTAGTGGTAAGAAATTGGACTCGATGCATTGAGTTTGGATCTCATATTCCCCTAATTGGTGAACCTTGGTTGAAGGATTGTGTTAGCATTATGACACAAGTCTAGGTGGTGTACAACTGTTAAATGCTAAGGTTAGCGACCTTATTGATCATTCAAACAAAACTTTGCAAATCATTATTGGTTCTCCAATTGTTTGATTATAATGTTTCCCCATTAATACTCTTATATTTCATCAAGTAATGGAGGATAAAATGGCTTGGAAAGAGGAGAATGATGGTCATTACCCGTTCATAGTGTATATAGGTTGTGTACGGAGATCATTGTAGAACGTTTCATGTGAGATGTTCAAGCAGTGAAGTGGAATTTGAAGAACCCCCCCTCCCTCCCTCCCTCCTAAGTGAAGAATTTGGTTTTGCGAGCTTATATATGGGTTGTTTTCCCACTCAAGCGAGTCTAATCAGCAAGGGCATGCATTCCATGCCCTGTCAATTGTGTGGTTTGTAATGCTAACAATTAAGGTAACATCCATGGTTTGCTTAAATGCCTTCTTGCAGTGCAGGTTTAGAGAGTAGTCAATTGGTGAGGTTTGTTTAAAGCATCGTCATAATGTAGAGGAAGTAATTTTCCAATTTCTTCAGTGATTACATGAGTCTCAGTGGGAACATTTTGCCACAATTCTGGGGAGCATATGGAAAAGCAGGAATATGAGATTGTGGAAACATGTTGATGAAACAAGTAACCAAATTTCGGAGAGTGCTACCCCTCTTTTTGAAGTTTGGAGATTGACCAAGATGATGAAAGCAAATGGGCATAGCAGTTTGAATACTAGAAATGGTGTGCATATATAACTGAATGGTGCTAGGGGCAGAGACGGTCGAAACTGACTCCGATACAGTACAAGTGTAACATAAACGCCTCATTTTCCTCGTATCACCATAAGGTGAATACTGGTATGTGTATCCGAGAAGGTAACAGTTGTTTCGTGATCGGAAAGACTCTTTGGTTTTCCTCGTTGTGTTCGGTTAATATTGGGAAAGCATTGGAGCCATACTATGCGTTATTATAGGTGCATGACCTTGAGTCAAAGAAGGTGATGGATTCCTTTCACCAAGGCAACATAGACATTACACAATACATAATAACTATTATGAATAATTGTAGAAATCTATGCAAACAAGTGAGGTCGCTCACGCCTTATTGCGGGTAGCCACATGTTTAACTAACACTCATACCTTTATTAATGTGTCATCATGTATTTGTAATTTTTTTTTGTCAAGTACTCTAGTGGTTAGAACTCACACATTTTAAATGTGGAGAAGTGAGATGTCCAGGGTTTGAACCCCGACCCCTGCAAATAATATGCAATACCCCTACCAACTGAGTTAAGGTCGCGAGAATTGTGATTTTTTTTTTTAGTGGATGCATTTGTGATTTAATATCTAATAAAATGTTATAAGGATGTTTTTCTATTAAAAAAAAATGTGTGGAGGATACAAGATTAATTTGCTTGTGCACATTATGCAAAATTATATATCCTATCTTTTGTTACTTTCCTAATTACTTTTATCACGTTG
>Ga0315915_1010408_pt1 | contig 10315 bp, 9 predicted proteins | sample MpolbnodulesMG_FD_207738 | JGI IMG/M metagenome (GOLD analysis project Ga0315915, IMG submission 207738) | Medicago polymorpha root nodule microbial communities from Los Angeles, California, United States - branched nodules | ecosystem: Host-associated > Plants > Roots > Nodule | place: USA... | reverse complement strand
TATTCCACCCGTTCCCCCACCTCCTTCTCCTTCTGCCAATGGATTATCAAACTCTGCTGCCTCACCACAGTCTCGTGCAATTCCTGGACCACCTGGAACTGCACCTCCAATTCCTGGACCACCTGGGAATGTGCCTCCAATTCCTGGCCCACCTTCCGGTGCATTTGGCGCAAAGGGACGCGGATTACTACGTACTAATGCGAAAACTCAAACTAAAAGAAGCAATCTGAAACCTTACCATTGGTTAAAGTTAACAAGGGCCATGCATGGTAGCTTGTGGGCTGAGACACAGAAACTTGATGAAGCTTCTAGGTATGAATTAGTATGTGTTAAGACTTTTGTAACTGAAGTTATAAAATCCGAGCTTATGTAAATTTACTTATTCTCTTATTCTAACTTTTTGGTGTTAGGGCTCCAGAGTTTGACATGTCAGAACTTGAGACTCTTTTCTCTGCAAATAATCCCAGTTCTAATCATGAAAAAGGAGGAAAATCAAATCGCCGTGGCTCGAGCCAAAAACCTGACAAAGTTCAACTAGTACGTTTTTTCTTTTTAATTTCACTAATATCCCTGTCCACCCCAATTACTTCAGATATAAACTAAACTCCACTTTTACAAAAGGCAACTAACAGTTGGTTTTTCATCTTGATTTTTTTGTCCTTGTGACAAAAAGTCCTATATCCGTTCTACTCTGTGCTATAAATAAACTCATAAGTATAAGATTTTAATTTTCAAAATAAAAGCATTAGAAGTGTCATTAGATAGCAGTAATAGCCGGGCTATAGTGTTATAGCATAGAAGAACTTGAACAAATCACTATTGTTTTGCGTTACGCTATTTATTAAACAATGTTGTCATATAGAGGCTATAGCTGTACTACAGAACTATTGTGTAGCGGAATTTGAACAAACAATTTTCCACGATCTGCGATTGATAAAACTAAGAAGTTAACATTTTTAAATAACAGCATTCCAGTTTACTCCATTTTGTACTCTGCTTTTTCTTGAATTCACAAATGTATGTATTATTTTTTTTTCAAACATAGGAACTAGATGATGATTTAATTTCTTGTTAGGCTAGTGAATTGATTGCAACCCTCCTGTGTAGGTTTTATTTAGGCTCTTGACTATTTCTTGTTAGGGCTTATAGATTTTGAGCTCTCTTGATAGAATATTAATGTCATCTTGCAGATTGAACTCAGGCGGGCGTATAACTGTGAGATTATGCTTACAAAAGTTAAAATCCCATTGCCTGATTTAATGGTGAGATATTCCTTATAATATTTATTTACAAGTAAATGATAAGAGCATCTTGCTTTTAATTCAATTTGTCAAAAAGGCATTTCTCATTTTCTCCAATAACAGAAATACGTTTACAAACAATGTTATGCTTTATACCATTGGCTTTCAGGGTCATGTTCTCGCATTGGACGATTCCGTGTTATATGTTGATCAGGTTGAGAACCTCATAAAGTTCTGTCCGACTAAAGAAGAGATGGACCAGCTCAAGGTATCAAGCCCGTTTTTCTCGCCAACCAGAACTTTGTGTTGTGAGGGAAGCACCGACAACTTAGCAACAATATATGTCTATTTAAGCTATAATCACTTTTTATATGCAGGCATATACTGGAGATAAGGAAAATTTGGGGAAGTGTGAACAGGTGAATGGAATTTTACTGCATTTTACTCCTTTTTCCCCTCTTAAAGAAACTTTTTATGTTTATATGGCTGGTCTAGCATTAATGATACAACAAAAAATTACTCCATCTGTCCCATATTATAAGTCGTTTAAGGTTTTGGCACATAAATTGAGAAATGCAATTAATATCATATGTTTCATAAAAAATATTCTGAACTTTCCTAAACTACCCTTTACTCTTTCATATTAATTACAAGAACTGAAAATGAGAAATAAAGAATAATTAAGCTCCTGTTTATCCAAACAAAGCCTAAGTGTATAATATGGAAAAAATATTATTACTACATTGATGTTATAGATCAACGTATAAAATAAGGCAATTTGTATTTGCTAAAATGACTTATAATATGGGATGGAGGGAGTATTCAGTAGTGAATCATGTAATGGTCAACTGTTTCCTGTGGACCAGTGTTGTGTAAAAATTATGGCCAATTGGCTAGTGATCAACTTTGTTGTATCATGTATAGTTTTTGAAAATCACCTTCAAGATTGCTTGTTTTTTAACTTAATTTTATTTTCATTTACCTTTTTCATTTTGTGATAGTTCTTCTTAGAGTTAATGAAGGTTCCAAGAGTGGAAAGCAAGCTAAGAGTTTTCTGTTTTAAGATGCAATTCTGCTCCCAGGTCAGTAGACAAGCCAGCAATACTTTTGGTTATAAAACAATTATGTTTTCATATCGTTTTGAAATTTAGCCGCCCTGGTGCACTTTGCTATATATATGTAGGTTTCAGAGCTCAAAAGGGACTTGAATATCGTAAATTCTGCATCTGAAGAGGTAAGTCATTTATGTTTTTCTTTTAAATGTACTGAGTTTAATTTTGATACACTATCAGTGTAAAATGTTTAACATTGTTAGCAAATCAAAACCAATCATATGTCTGACTTTAGGAGTGATAATTAAAGTCTTAACGTTTTTATTGATCTGACAGTTCTGATTGATTAACAGTTTAAAAAATCTTTACACTGACTATGTATATGAATTAAATCCCTATTCTATTATCCAAGTCAACATCCCTTTCTCTTCAGCTTTCATTGTAATGTGTATCAGATAAGGAATTCAGTCAAATTGAAAAGAATCATGCAGACCATTCTTTCTCTTGGCAATGCTTTGAATCATGGAACTGCAAGAGGTAAATTGAAGCTTTAGCATTTGCTATTTCACTGTCATGAAGCATATGTTGATATAGATTCAAGCCCTAGATTTTTTTTTTTTTGAAATCTAACATGAACGTTTTGGCTAGTCTAAGTTATATAATTTATGTGCATCTTGTAGTTAGTATTCAACATTTACTTTTGGTCTCTAGATGACTAATGTTTTATTGGAAAACAGCGCCATATTAGTCTTAATTGATTTCTCAATAGGTAATTTATATGATTGCTGTAGGTTCTGCTGTTGGGTTCCGTTTGGATAGTCTTCTTAAACTCACTGATACACGAGCCCGAAACAACAAAATGACCCTCATGCATTATCTTTGTAAGGTAAACACTCATTATCCTGAAATTCCAATATGAAATGTTTCTGCATAAGAAGTTTAGTTTCTCATCACAAGTATAATTATTGTTTCCTTAATAACATCTTTATTTCGTAGTGTTGTATTAATTATTCGTTTCTATGGTTGGTAGGTGCTTGCTGAAAAGCTTCCGGAACTTTTAGATTTCTCCAAAGACCTGGTCAATTTGGAGGGTGCAACCAAGGTATCTTTGTTTATTCTTCTGTTATATCATATGGTTCCTGTTTATTCTCATTTGGATTTTGGTGTATGCTGAGTTAGAATCATGTATTTCCATACAGATACAATTGAAATATTTGGCAGAAGAAATGCAAGCTATTAGTAAAGGACTGGAGAAAGTAATTCAAGAATTGTCTGCATCAGAGAATGATGGACCCGTGTCAGAAGTCTTCTGCCAGGTACAACCTATAGCAGGTCATCTAAATTTGTTCAGTAAAATGTCCTACCAGAAAGTAGTTACGAGCGGTTAACTTTGGAGTTTCCTTTATAGAAATAGTATAGATGATAATGGAATGGAACTCCATGGAAATTGCAATTGAGTAATGCTCATCTTGGTCAATTATGCTGCCAAATATATATAGGATTAAGTGATTAACAGTTAATAATGATTTGAGTTAAGAATTATCCTGGGAAAAAGTTACCCGTTTGTTATTTGCAGCTTATGATAAAATATTTAGCATTACCTTAAAATAATGTTATTTTCACTTGGTAATGTTCAGATTCTGAAAGAATTTCTCAGTGATGCTGAAGCTGAAGTGAGGTCTTTGGCTCAGCTTTATACCAATGTGGTATGGATTTTGGTCATTTCCTCTTTAGCATAGTTTTGTGCTTAAATGGTGAATTCAAGATATGACAAAAGATGTGTCTGAAATTCTGAATCTGAATGCACCAGGGTAGAAATGCAGATGCATTAGCGTCATACTTCGGAGAAGACCCACAACGTTGCCCATTTGAACAAGGTAAATAGCTATTTTCGACCAGTCTATATTATCATTTGTCTTCCCCATTACGTCACATGTTTATTTTTATTTTTTGAACGTAGTTTTGAAATTGGTTGTTGATCTCAACGAATTTGAATACGATTATTGCCTTAAGGGATACCAGTGTTTTTAATTGTTATTCCCTCGACATTATACTACCATGCAGAAGGGAACTAGCCTGTCTGCTTTTCTCGGTAAAAATAATGAATGGTACAAAATTTTACGTGGTTATTTAAAAAAGTTCAGTTATTTGATTGGATTATGGACAAAACGGTAAATAAAATTGGTTAAATGAAGGGTTAAATTGAAAAGAAAAAGAGTTACACCAAAGTTTGATATCTCCTTTAGCCATAAACGGGAGTTGGAAAAAAACGGCAAACTAATCTCATTTTTAAAATCTTATGATAGTTCAAATCACAATACTACCATACTGTATTGCCATCTCTTAAAGAAACCTTATTGAGAAATCAAAGTGAAATTTTCTCTTTATAAAAATGCACTTAGTGAAACCCTTCCTAAGATTTCTGGAAGCTATCAAAATGCACGAGAAAATGGCAATTATGATCCAAAGAAATTCATTATTTGACATTAAAATCATCATAGAAATCTTTTTGGTTTTCTTATTTTTGCATCCATCTATAGTTGTAGCTACTCTGATGAACTTTGTGAGGATGTTCATCCGAGCACACGACGAAAATGTCAAGCAGATTGAATATGAAAAAAAGAAAGCAGACAAGGAAGCAGCAGAAAATGAAAAGTCGAAGCTAGCTAGAAATGAATCTGGACATATGATGAGGACCTCCATCAAGAGTGGTAATATTAAATAGGCCTCAAGCTTCTGAAAATTTTGCAACCGGTAAATTTTGTGTATTCAGCCATAGCGATGTAAATGCTGATCCGATGGTGTTTTTTTCCTACATAAGATAGAGTAGCATTTAACTTTTATTTTAACTAGAGCATTTAGAGGCACCAATGCTGAGAGTTTACACCCTTCTGCTACATGCACTGATGTAGACAAATGATTTTGTAAATATCAAGGTTGGTTAGAATACAAGTTACTCATTTTACTGAGTTTTTTTGTTAGAAATTTCTCATGTAACATTTGCTTTATTTTGTTTATTTTCCTTTCATTCTTTGTGTCATGTAATCAAAATGAACAAACAATATTAAAAAACACAAGTACTTATCATGTAAGTGCTTATGTATAAGCTATTTCTTGTACAAAACATAAAATAAAGCCAAATTATTTTCATGTAAGTTATAAGCTGTTTTCATTAGTTGTTGTGCGTTTATGGAAATAAGTTGAAAATAGCTTATGGACATGTCATTGGTTGTTTAATAAGCTCTCCCAAATAGTCTCCAAGTGCTTATACAAAGAGACAAACTCAAATAAGGCAATCCAAACATGTCGTAAGTAAATTTTCTTCACTTTTGGTGATACCAGCCTACAATATTACTGAACTACAATTTATCCTCATTATCCATATTTTGATACTATCTAAGTACTGGAATAAAACACTTTACACTTGTATTTTGTTTTTGAGTTTAGAACAAGAACCATTCGTTTCACTCTTCTGAAAGATTCAAATCGAGATTTAGACCTTGTCGCTTATGTTCTTGATTAGTGATTGTTTGAGCAACTGCTTCAGCTAATGCTGCAGTGAAATCAGGATCATTGATTAGGGAACTTGCATATTCTTCAATTTTCATGTGCCTTCCAAAGCCAAACTGTTGCATAACATCCTCACAAAGTCTAGTGTTTGTGGCTTTTTTGTCATTCAACGTTGTTGGTAATTTATTATTAGAGATTGATGAACCTTTAGGTGTGGATGAAGATGGTTTGAATGACTCATTAGGGACACCATGGTTGTGCTCTCCATCATATGTTGCAACAAGGATAGACCTATCATGTATGCATTTTTGCACCTAAAATTAGTAAATGAAGTAAGGTTAGAATCTCTTTAAACTACAATTTTTCATTGAATAACCTTATAATAACCTTGTAAGCTTTCTTGAAATCATATACATATCCACATGAATTATGTAATAAATGAATTTTAAAATATGTTTATTATATATTGCATATATACCTTCTTTTTTGCGGGGCAACTAGGAGCCATGGAACACCTAAAGTAAGCTCTAGGAGAAGCATTGTCTTTGGTAACCTTTTGACCATACTTCCTCCATTGATAGCCATCTTTTATTATCTATATATTAAAAAAAAATCAATAATTGATATTAAAAAATGTAATTTGAGACTCAAAATATCAACAATTAGTTGATTATTTTTATCAATGAGTGATATGATTTTATGTATTCTTTAAAGTGATTTGCTCAAATTTTGTGATAATTTGAGATTAATAAATTAATTTGATACACAACAAATTAGTGATAATGAAGCATACCAAACTTTCATTATTAGGTTGAGTTCGTACAAAGACTTGTAGTGGCTTTTGTGCTGTGGGAATCTCTAGTCTTGCTCTTTTGCTTGAATCAATGATAGGTATTGACCCAATTTGATGATTTGAACTTATGATGATTCCCCTATGTTCTTCCTTTTTGATATCTTGAAGATGGGATTCAAGCTTTGTGCACTTGATACTCATAACTTCAAGCATGAATCTTAGAGTATTGTTCTCCTCTCTCACTTGTTGTAACTCTAGTTCAAGAGTTTCCACCTTAACACATCAAAATTGTTAATTAATTATGAGGTTTTAGAATTAGTTGCATGCATGTGTTCCTAATAAGCAAAATTAAAAGATGTAAGTAAAAAATAAAACAAAAAACATGTTCTTACTAAGTATAATAAGAAACCAGTAATTAGTTACCTTTTCATCCATTCTAATAGCCATTTGAAGTTAAACAACCTTCAATAAGAGATGAAAGGAATTTCTCTTATTATATTGGCTACATGTAAGGTGATATGCTAATAAAAATAACATATGGAAGACCCTTATTTATATATAAAATAAAATTTAAATTTAGAGTATAGTAATTGAATAGGGTGGTTGAAGAGTTATAAGATGAAAGAAAATATGATTCTCAATTTTTTGAATCACATGAAAAAAGAGATGTGTCTATCCCGTGTAGGGTCTTTTTTTGCTTTTTTCTGAATTTGTGTAGGGTCTTTCTCTTAGTTAGTAAGTACTAGTTCGTAGTATATTGTTCAATTCAAACTCACGTGTTAGAAAAATCAAATGATGGGATGTATATATAAAAAACAAACAAAGAATTTTGATATATTAATGCTTTGAAAAATGTCACGATGTGCCAATAGTTAATAGTTTTATTCATTTGGAAATATATAACGTAGGGCTTATGATCTCATCTTGATGACATAAGCTAGTTTGTTGAACACTTTTTCTGTTTGAAAAGAAAGTTTTCTTTTGATTTTCCATGATAATGTCCCCAAACGTGTTTCTTGGGTTCAAAGATAATTAATACTAATACTACTACACTCCAACAAGTCTTTGTTTAAGCATCATTAGATAGTGATTTATACACCAAAATGGTAGTGGTACATAAAAACAAAATGAAAAATGATTCTCATGATAATGTTAATGTCATCAACTATCTCTAGTGCAACTTGATTTATTGTCTTTGAAATATTCATCGAATTGGCATAAATTGTGAACAAGACAAGATCCCAATCCTCTAGGACAAAGTTGAGGTTCCTTTCATGAATTTAAAAATAAGTTGTGGTTGATTTACCACTTCATACTTTTCATTTAATAAAAAATTATTAAACAATCACGATAGAAGAAGGTAAATTAATTAATATTTATTGTAAAAAAAAAAATTAATACTTCTATATAATTTAAAAAGTGTAAATCGAGTATCTCTCTACTTACAACTGCATAGACCAATCATTCGAGCCGATAAAACTTTAATAGATGTCAAAACTCGTCCTAAAAAATTTAACACCGTTATATTCGAACAAAATCTAAAAAATGACTTGTATTAGGGACCCTTTTGCAATTTGATTTAGTCATGTATGGGGATGACCATAAATAGTGGAGATGGTACGATAGGCTGCGAAAATGAGTAAAGGATTCTAAAGAAAGTATTTGTTTACACTGAAAAATCATTAGTCTTTGAATCACTTTAAATAATAATCTAATTCACATTAATTAAGCACTTTATTACTAAAGTAGAATCAGTCCTTGAACGTAACTCAATACTAGAACTTTGGTATCATTTCAACCCATTGCAATATATAATTATTATAACAACGGGATGAAAAATAGGAGCTAACTGCTAACGTGTTTGTTAATCAGCTTTTTTTATTGTGTTTTGTTGTATATATGAGTTTGTATAATATTTATTTTATCTTAATTAAATTAAACTCATTTGTTTCAATTTTATATTATTTATACTAGTGAAAAGACAGGCACGTAACGTTTGAAAATTATGAACTGTGTTTTTTTAATTTTGATTTTGATTAAAACTAAAAATATACAAAAAAAACTAAATATAAATGTTTGTTGCTTTCAAGTTATAACAAATCAAACTAATCATGATACATCAACGATATAACAAAAAAATATAATCTAATTTTTTTTTAATGACTCCAAATCATCACCATAATTATCACATTTATCATCACCATAATTAAATAAACATCACCTTTATCATCACCATAATTAAAAGTCACTATTTTCATCACAAAGTATAAATATACATCACCATAATTTAAATAAACATCATCATTGTCATCAGCCTTATAAAATAGACATCATCATCTCTCATCATATTTATTTATATACATTTATATAAAATCAATCGTCATCACACTTCGTCACAGCCATAGGGTTCCTAATCACTACTCTCTATCGAGCCATTCCCCTAATCTTAAGGCCACTCTTTTTAAGAGTTATTACCTCACCTAATCATTACTTTCAACGTTAGCAACTCCCCCTACTAAAACTTTATTATAATTTAGTGATATATTCTCTCGATACCGGTCGTTATTATTATCACCAAACATTATAACTATTATCTCTTATCAATTTTCCTATTCATCTTGCTCTCTTCTAATCGATTCTCGTCCTATTCACCGCTATTATCATTATTATTATCTTGCATTTATTAATTAATACAAAATTCCCGATCTCTTTTTACATTCTGTCTTAACGACCTTCTCCACGTCTACAATCATCTAATACGGTTACACCCTATTCTTAATTCATTTTTACACCATATACGTTCTCATCTAACATTCATCTTAATTTCTTTAATTACCTTGACTTTTTCACTCTCTAATTTAACAATATTCCTAAGCTCATTAAAGTTTTAAAGAAATTATGTTTAACTTCATCAATCACTCGGAAGGCACCTACTTCATATCTTCGCTTATCATCGTCTTTTTCACTTCTTTACCTCGTTCATATTTTATACTCTCGTAATCGACTTACCACATTAAACTTTTTAAATACCCTAAGGACTCCTGTCGTTGTCACTCCTCCATGAACTACCTATGTATATCTCTTTAATCCAATCGTACATTACTATCCTATTTCTAATCACAACATCATCAACAATATCATCACCACTACAACAACATTCATGATCAAACACCCTTACAACCCCACAATATAAAATCATAAACTCTAGAGATAAAGAGATTCTCCCTCTTACATCTAATCTCTCCCCTCGTTGGCCTGAGATACTCCTTAAGAGCGCCATCTACAACACAAGCTGGAACCATAACTACTTTGTCATCTAAAGATGAACATCAATGCTTATTCATCTCAAGATCAACATCTCATTCATCAAACTATATTCCCATATCATATTTTCAAACACACATAATCATTTTCCAATCAATATTTCAATACCAATAGTCATAGTACAATACCAAAATTCATTTCAACACATTCAAGCATAAATCACATAAGAGCACATTTATTTCAATCATTCAATAATTTATCAATCCAAATAATTTCGGCAAATCAAGCCTGAGCTCACACAAATTTATCAATGACATCAAATACACATTTGTGCTCGTGATTTTTGGGTATCAATCCATTGATTGGTATTGCACCTTCAATCTTTGAACTTTCTACTTTTATTTTTTGGGAAGGGAAAAAGAGAGAAAAACCCTTAGAGATTAGGTCCGGGGGTT
>Ga0315915_1010407_pt1 | contig 10315 bp, 7 predicted proteins | sample MpolbnodulesMG_FD_207738 | JGI IMG/M metagenome (GOLD analysis project Ga0315915, IMG submission 207738) | Medicago polymorpha root nodule microbial communities from Los Angeles, California, United States - branched nodules | ecosystem: Host-associated > Plants > Roots > Nodule | place: USA... | reverse complement strand
TTGTTTGTTTTAAAGTTTGTTACAAGTTTGTTAGAGTGTAGCTAATAAAAGTTAGGGTTTGTTACATTTTCAAGCTACCTAACTAGATAGCGTATATAAGCTACCTTTCATTGTACATTCTCATATTCAATAACACAATTACATTCCTCAATTCTATTATCTTACTCTTTCTTCTCATTCTCACAAAATCACATAAATCCTAGAAACTGGAAATTGCTTATGCTTTCTGCTGCTTGTGTGACAAGCACTTATTGCTGCGCTAACAATTGCAACCAACATGGCATCTTTCGGTAGAGAGACTGTGGTTAGAAAGGTGCAAGTATTGAGAAGATCAAGAGTGAAATAATGAGTTTATAGAGTGCATGATGGAGATTAAGAAGATTACAAAAACAAGAAGAATAAGGTTTTGAAGTGTTTTCCTTCACCATTTTCACTTCCTGCATATGCAGGGACTTTTAAGTGCGTTTAGAGAGGATAAGTCAAAATTAAGAAAAAAATTCCATAAGTTCCCTCAATAGAAATAATTCTATATGATGTGTGTTAGACACTAATTAAATATGAATATTTTATCAGCAAGAAATCAAACTTTAATTTGTCACATTGTGAGAGTATATCCTCTTTCGTTGTAATCAACTCCATTAATGCGTGACTTTTTTAATATATATGTGTGCGCGCGCGCGTGCGCGTGTGTTGAAAATAATATTTAATATAGATTATTTACCAATTGTTAGAGATCTTAAAATAACAAAATAATATTGAAATGATACAAATATAAATTAATTTTTTACTTTTATAAAATTTGATTACACACTACTTGTCTTAATATATTTAGAACAACCAACATCGAATTAGATTGATAGAAATTTGAAGGCAAAAAGAATTTAAGGTTCAAATAACCAATAAAATAGCTGACATTGAAATAAAATACTTGCAACATGAACACTCTTCATTTACATACCACTTGAGTTTTGAGTGAACATGTTTACAAAATTTGATGTACGAAAATATTTTTAAAGACAAAAATATAAGGCTTAATACAATGCCTAAAAAACTCGGGCATAAAACCCTTGCATTAGTGGCAACTCCTTTGGCCGGCCAGTATGTGTTTGATTACATTTGTGACATGAATGGCTGATGTAATATGTCATGAAATGTTTATTGGTCAAACATTTGCAATATGTTTATCGAAAATGTTGACAACTTTGTTCTGTGATTCAATGTTATTATTTATGCATGTGTTATTAGATTGAATTGTAATGTAGGTTGTGTTCACTACTTGAAGTTGTTTTATATGCTAAATTAATATGATGAGTTTATGGATGTTGATTAAGATCATAATCACAATTACAAACTCTTACTCTGAGTACTTCTTTAGAAATTTGATCATGGCCACATGTATCTGAAGGAAATAGAAGGGTTTGTTTGTTCTCTAATTTTAGTGGACTCTAAATAACTTAGGTTGTTGACATTTCTCTGTTTTGAAAAAACGAAAGAAAAAAAAACTATTTTTAAATTTATGGGCTACATTCCCTCAAAAAAAAAAAAAAAATTAATGGGCTACACATGAACCTATGTAGTTCTACCAGAATTTCATGAACCTATCATAAGTAAAATGAAAATTATATTAACCTATACAGTGCTCCTACAATTTGATTTTAGAGTTTTCATAATGAATAAAATTCAAAAGTCATCACTATGGGATAAAAGTGATGATTTATAAGACTTATTCTTATTGTTTACAGAAAAACTCATACAAGTTCGGGGCATAACAAAAACAATATTTGTACCAAAAAAAAAAACAATATAGGTGTTGTGTCAAAACTGTTGGTTGTTGAACAAAAAATAATACTACTAGAGGAAGCAAAAACTATAATAAAAGTGAGTACTACAATTTTTCATACATGCTTTATAGAAAGTAGAAACTGTGACTTGCAATTGAAGAAAAGGAAAACAGTGGTTTATAAAAACTGCATCATGCTTCACATTTTCAAACTGAATAGATTTCAACCAAATTACACACGTGTGGACTGAGCAATGAATCAAATTGAACTGAACTGAACTGCATTTTTTTGAAGTGTGAACTGATGTTAAACAGTTCTAAATCTGATTCTTTGGTATTTAACTAGTTTAAAATCAGGCTTTAAGGGTCCGTTTGGTGCATATGATAAGAAGACAAGATATGATAAAACTATCCTATCACGCTTCAATCCGTTGTTTGGTGCATCAATAGAAAAGGATAAATTAAACCTATTTCTAATCCTATCCTACCCACCCTTTGCTATTCTTATCCTTGGTTTTTGTTGGGTTAGCAACCTGATAGCACAAAATTATCATACGCGTATCCTGTTTCCACAAAGCACCTCCTTCGACTCCCACGTTTCTTCAGTTTTTTCTTTTTTTCACTTTTTTTTGGTTCTCTCCCCAATCAATTGAAATGGAACGGAAACTCCCACGTTTCTTCAGTTTTTTCTTTTTTTTCATTTATTTTGTTCTCTTCCCAATCAATTGAAATGAAATGGAATCAATTGCAACTTTCCAATTGATTGCAATGGAATGGAGGAATTGATTAATTAATTGATGGAATAAAATCAATTACAAGGATTGAAATATAATGGAATCAATTCCAATTTCCAACGATTTCAATTTTTTCCCCAATCAATCTGAATCAGTTTTACGTTTTCTTCTTTCTATTTCTTCTATTATCTCTGTGTTCTTCTCTTTGTGTTGGGTCAAAATTAATTTCGATTGCATATTAATGGAATTAATTTTATTTATATGATTGTAAATGCAATGACACAAGATGAGCAGAAAATTAAAAGAATAATAGACCTATGTTTTAATTTGAGTTCTGATTGTTTCATGTCAATAACAAGTGTGTATCAAACACATGATAGGATAAAATAATGCTATCATATTTCGTATCATGCGTACACCAAACAAATGATAGAATAAAAGTTATCATGTCACTATCATATCCTATCATTATCCAGTTTCTTATCATATCCTATGTCTATCATATCCTGCGTACCAAACGGACTCTAAAGGATCTGAACTAGGTTAGCATCTACTCCAACACAAAAGGTTGGACCCATGGCAATTGGCAGTTTTTAAAGGAACTGCAAAGTATACTTGTAAATCCAAACATCAAAGTTTATTAAATAAAGTTAACTAAGAAATATAAACATTTACGTTGTAAAACAAATCAAAGAATGTGTTCGATCATTAATGAATGAAGTCTGTGACCTTGACCCACGTTCGACTCCCTCCTGCCATAATCTGGTAATTTTTTTTATAAAATATTCATTCAAGATCCAAACCAGTTCGATTCCGGTTCGGTTCACTGCGGGGTCATATTAGTGAAGTCTTCCACACCGTGATAAACAAAATTTTGAAATCTCTACTGAGAAGTGCATTTAGCATTTCAATGTACTTTGCACACAATGTTTTAAAACTCGAACCGGACCGACTAGTCGGACGGTTCGGCCGTGAAACGGAGGGGTGGCCAGTTTGGTTAGCTTATAGAACTGGGTTAATCAGTGGATCCCAATGTGACCGGGACTGGTCGATGGTCAAATTAGTGAACCGATATAACCCAAACCGAGCCGGTTTAATGTTTTAATGAAAATTTACAAAATTATTCCAAACTATTGATTGAGAGGATTGAACCTGAACACTTGATATTTTTTAATCCTACTACTAAGCCAAGTTACCAGGCTGTTTACTTGTAGTTAATACTTTCATCGAGGAACATGTAATAGCAATTTCAATAAACGAGCCTATATTATTTTTTTTCCTTTATATTCACGCAGCTTGTTTTTTCCTTTTTTTTTGTCAAGTAGTTCTTTGGTGGCTAGCAATGTTCCGCAAATCGAGTGTTAACTTTTCGAGTTTATGTTTTTAGGTATCAAAATCGTGTTAACTCGGAGGTAAACTTGGTTTGTGATAAAATCGAAAGGTTTGACGAGTTTGACCGAGTTAACACTCAGTAAACTCTTGTAAACTCGACCGAGTTTACCGAGTTTTACAAGTTTACATCTATAAAAAAAATCGATTCTTTTTTTGGGGCCATTTTTTTTAAAACTCAATTCCTTTTCTACAAGCCCAAAGACTGAAACGTTTACTGAATAGATATCTTTAGAGTAACACATTGTTCATAAGATGAAACGTTTCTTTTTCTTTCTTCTTTAAGTTCTCAAACCATGAACAGGGGAGCACATACCAGTTACGGTTGCAATTCTGACGGTGGAAATTCAGATTTCGACGCCGGTTAGGGTTGCGGTGGTGGTGTTTGTTGACCTTTTGAAGAAATTAACTAATTTATTTCTTAGATAGTTTTATTAACAACTTTAGAAACTTGTGAAACTTTCTTTTTTGGATGGTTTTATGGATGACTTAAACTTAGAGACTTATGAAACTTATGATTTTGTGTGTTAATTTTTGTATTTTGATGCTAAGTTGAGTATAACGTTTTATTATGGTAGTTTGATATAATTTGCCTTTGTAATTAAGTCATATATTGCACTATTGAAATATTTACAATATAATATTATATTAGCTTATATATGTCATGCATATAATAAATTCTACATAATTTTAATTTTAGGTAAACTCGTACGAGTTATCGAGTCGAGTTTACCTAGACAAAACGAGTTGAGGTAAACTCTCGAGTTGTAAAACCTTGGTGGCTAGAACGTCAGCTAAAGTGAATAAATAAGAAATATGAGTTTCGAATTCCGACCCCTACATATATACTACAACGTCCCTACCATTGACCCATCACATATATATAATTCTAGATTTTATATACCATGGATTGAAAAAATATTGTTAATTTTTTTTGAATATATGATTTTTTATTAATATTTCTTATAGAAGAAATTTTATTAAATATATGAAATTTAAGTCATGAATATTTTAAATTCACGTAGATTGGGTTAACAGTCGCACGGTTCTACTAAGAATCCACTTGTCCAACAATTGACTCAGTACTTTGATCGGGTCAATCATGGTTCGGGTTTTAAAAACATTACTTGAACTTGAACATATAAATACCTAACGTGAAGGGAACACTTGGCGTATGTTTGGGAAATAGATGGCCAAATAGATGGTAAACGTGCTTTTTTTAGATCGACGTGCGTCTGGCATGAAGCTACTCTTTGTGGCTTCTTTTTCATGGAAAAAGCCTTATTTTAAATGTTTGGAATTACTTTCCATTCGTTGATAAAGGGATGGTTGTCATCGTCTAATGGCTTTGTAAAATTATTATTTGGGATAACTTCAATTTGATTAAAATATTGGTGCTTTCATGGATTATTAATTATTAAAAATAACGTTTTTTTAGCCCTTGTGAATTGGTATAAGCTAATTTTTTCCCTGCATATTTGTATTAGGTGTTGTTCATAACTTGGTGTGGCTGTTCCAGATTGCCTTTTGTTGTCCCAAGCTAGGCAAGCTATTGCTCAAAGCTCAATGATTAAAGTTGACAATATACACCTAATAACGAAGGAAGACAGAATTGTTGTTTAAAGCTGCTTAAATAACTATATCAGTAGAGCAAATGGCAGTGTAATAGTTGGAAGAGTAATCAATCTAAGCAAAACTGTTTTTTACAGTCTTCAAATTATTTCCTGTCACTAGTGACAGTTGTTGCTAACTCACACTGTAAAACAACATACACACATAATGACAGTAGAAATCTTCACCCAATGCCTCTTCTCGTAAACGGTATAAATTATGCAATAGTCAATTTTCTCCAAACCACATTAGATACCTAAGATGTCGGTTCTCTTCTACCGCAACTGAAGCATTTAAGCCCTAAACTACAATCTGTCAATTGATCGAGTAAATACACATCTTCCATCAACCATCAACAAACAATGCATCAAGGAGGTTTGAAGATGAATTGCTACTCTCAGCTTCTTCAAAGAAACCGTTGGCGGCATTCTCTCTTCTGGCTCTACGCTCTTCGATGACAGAATCATCTGTTTCCGTGCAGTAATTTCGTCGACCCTGTTTCACAGGTCTCTCTGCTACAACAAATTTATTTCCATCACGAGATCTCTCAGCAAAACCTGCCCAGACTGACCAAAAAAGGGAACACATCAGAATCTATAATATTATGAAATATGTCAAAAGAAGTTGTAACCAATATCATATTGAATGAGGTGTATTAAGTAAAAAGATGCAGTTGGGATAGTGTCAAAATTCAAAAGCAACATACACACAACAAAATCAATATACAGTTGGGAATGAGGAATCCATAAAAATGTAGAAACATGATTTTCCAAATCTTAATGTAACTAAAAAAATGAGCACATAAACAACAAAGGGAACCCAGATCCAAAAAGGATGTACCACTATAGTAGTGATGTGTTATCACTTACAAGTTACAAGGCTTGCACCAGTTACAAAGTAATTTACGTTGAATAGCAACTGTTCAAACATTCAAGCCATATGTATACTGGAATTAGGCTCGACGTTGTATGAAAATAGTGTCAAAGAAAGAGACATATAATCACAAGAAGACAACTTGGTGCTACAAAACTCCCATAATGACAATGTTTGGGGAAGGGTCAAGTCCATTGGGACATTTTCATCACACAACATCAACTCAAACTATTGTGTCAAATCTCCACTTCAACCAAACTAAGAGAACTCAAACTTTCATGATCTTCTACTGTAGAGACAACAACAACCACCACCACCAAAGTTTTTAACTAAAAGAACTGGCTACAAGGATCACATGATGCTGCTATAATATCTTGTAAATGTCTTATTGTAGTGACTAAAAAATAAATATGCATATTTTTTTGGAAGTACTATAATAGGCTTAAGCAATTCTGCATTTGAGTATGTGCCCATCAGTGTTATCAACGGCGGATTGTGGAAAATAGCATAATGCCAAATATCTGTTATGTAGCATATAGTATTGAAGGCAAATAGCAGAAGCCGCATAGCAGTTGAAATGAGTGAATTGTATGTAAAAAAAGGCATGTTGCATTCAGATTCTTCAGTTTTATAATTTATTTAAAAACCCTGAAATTCTCTTTTCCGCTGTTTCTGCTACATCCACTGGCAAAATGTCCCTCAATGAATTTTTCACCTCATATTCAATCCGACACCAAAATATCCCTTAATATTAAGAAGCAACACTCACTCATAAGAAGGAAATGTTATTGATATATTGAGTTAAAACTTCGTGTGCTTGTTTATCAAAAACTCCCTATTTTCTTCATCAACTGATCTCACAAGGAAAACTTAAGGATTCGTGAAAACTGAAAAGGTATATAAACATGGGATAAATCCTCCCAAGTTGGTCGTTGAATGTTACAAACGTCACCGTACCAATCCTCCCAAAAATCTAAGAGCAAGTTCAAATTCACTTTTGGGAGAGCCAAAAGTGATTCTGATGACTTGAAATTGATTTTGGTACATTTGGAGATTTTCAATTAGAATTGAAGTTCTCTAATATTAATTAGAACACAAGCTAAATTTTGTAACTTTCACCTAAACATATCCAGACATAAATCATTTTCCCTAAAACTCACATTTACATAATAAATTCAATCAAAATCAGCTTTTGTCGCGGTTAAATCAAACCTACGTAAACTACCATCACAACGTTCTTTTGTCGCAAAATTAGTCCCTACAACATGTAAACTATAATAATAATCATAAAAGAAACAACAAAATACCTCCAAATTGATGAAGCACAATAGAAGCAGCAACAGTAACATTCAAAGAAGCAGTACCACACCCATATTGCGGAATATAAACAAAAAAATCACAAATCTCACACTCCTTCGTTGAAAGACCAGAACCTTCATTACCAAGCAAGAAAGCAGTGCTTTTCTTAAAAGGATGTTGATTAACAGGAAGAGCATCGTGTGTGATCTCGACGCCACAAATGTCACAATCTTTGTCTTTGAGAAATTGTTTAGCGTCTTGAAGTGAGTGAAAGTGACGAAATCGAAGGTGGTTTGAAGAACCATGGTTACCGAAACTGTTGAAATCTCTACGACCAACGAGGATTAGTTCGGAAACACCGAATGCTGTTGCGCTTCGTGCTAGTGTTCCTACGTTGTGCCGTTTTGCTATGTTGTGTACCACTACGTAGCTTTCAAACACCATCTTGTTAGTATCAATTCTGCGACAACGCAAATTGCACGGAAGGTGTTTGTTTATTTGTTGCAGAGAGAAAACGGCTACGGCGTTGCGAAACGGTTCTCAGTTCTCACCCAACTCCCAAATTTCAACAAGAAGTCAAAACTAAGAATTCTGCTCTTTACCCAACACATTTTGCTCATTCCCAACTGAAAAGACCAAAATGCCCCTTCCTGACACGTAGTTGCGTGCATTAGGTCACGCAGCGTGACTTAACCCACGCTACGTGCTGTTTTAAGAACTGACAGAGCCTCATTTCCCATCAAAAATCCTCAAATCTCTCAAATTTCTCTCAAATCATCCAAATTCGAAATTCCTTCAACTTCAAATCAAACAACACTCCAATAACAAGTAAGTTTTCATAATCAAACACCCTAAAATAGGCCAAATTTCTCCTTCCCACCTCTCTAACCTAATTAAAGAATATTGATCGCTCCCATCACATCACATTTTGCTCACTCCCAACTGTACTTTTGAAAATGCCTCCAGAGTCACTCGGGTGTTGAACACAGTGTGACTTAAGTCACGCTCAAATACAACCTGCGTGACTTAAGTCACGCTAAACCTAGTGTGAGTTAAGTCACATTGTGTGTCCATTTAAAGATCAGACGACAACTCATTTTCTCATTTTCCTCTTTCATATCTAAAATCTCTCTCAAATCAACCAAATCCAAAATTCTTTCAAGTTCAAATCAAACAACACTTCAATAACAAGTATTTTTTCATAATCAAACATCATTAACCTTTTATGTTTATATGTTAGACTTTTCCTGTTAAATTAATTTTTTTTTAGTTTTAGGGTTTCTTTAAATTTTGATTTTTTGGGTAAGAAATGATATAATGTTTACATGTAAATGACTTATATTGTTTAATTGTTTAGTTGTTTGCATGTTTATATTGTAGTTATGAGTTTTAGGGTTTATGTATAATTTGCACTATAGGTGTTTGATGAAATGTTTGAATGAGTTTTTTATTGATTGTTTAATTTCTTATGGTGTAGATCTGAGACGATGGACAATTTGTGCAGTGCTCAAGTAGACTTCAACAGTGGCAACCCTCATTTGTTCAATGTCCGGGTCGATGTCACGCTAAAGAATCTGAAGGAACAACTGAATGAAATCAATCAAGGCCTCAACCCTAGAGACATAAGGAGGGTGGAGGACCTTCAGTATGCATGTCCCGGATATTTGTAGTCGGAAAAGATAATTCTGAAAAACGATGACTGCATGAGGAGCATGTTCTCCATATATCATGAGCACCACATGTTCACGATGATTGAGATGGAAGCCACGTTGCTGAGATCGCCTGAAGATATTCTCAAGAGTTTGATTATGCCACAAGATTATGTTTAGGTAGCATCATTATTATGTAGTGTCTTTATTTTGTTGGAATTTAAGTTTAATTCTTGTTAGTTTGCTGAAGATGTTGGTGTTAAAGTGTCTCTTTACTTAGTGTAGAGATTTGCAAGATCCTTTTGTTGTAAGATTTTTACATGTCATAAAACTATTTACACGTAAGTATAATAGGATCGTTTCCGCAGGGAGTTGCGTATTTCATAAGCATTTTCACAATGTTAACCACGTTAAGTGTTTGGGTCAGAGACATCAACCAAGCGTAACAGCTGCAATCTCTCGATCAAATAACGGATTCTAGCTTATTAAAAGATATTATCACAATCACTCGACAATATCATTCATGTCCAAATGACATCGTTATTTCTAAGGGATCGTTTAAACATCAATTTCCCAAACATTTAAACAATCGCAAAGTCGATTGGATAGTTCAATCGATGATTTCCCAACCGATTAAATTACCCAAAAGCATTAAGTTCTAGATTAAAGTGATTATCAAATATTAACATCCATGTCTAGAGTGATAACTTACGATAGATTGTTATTCTATTTCTAGATTCAAAAGTATGTGTCCATATCATTTTAAATCTCAATAAAATAGTAAATGCAAGAATAACAACAAAATTGAATAAATAGCTAGAACCATATATTAAATGGTCAAAAGGTTACATAATAGCTTGTTTGAATACTTCAAAATCCACAAGGGTAGATGTAGCTACATATGTCTATGATAGCTTTGAAAAAGATGAAGAAAAGATGAAGATTCAATGCCTAGATCCATGATGTCTCAACAAATCTTG
>Ga0315915_1010406_pt1 | contig 10316 bp, 4 predicted proteins | sample MpolbnodulesMG_FD_207738 | JGI IMG/M metagenome (GOLD analysis project Ga0315915, IMG submission 207738) | Medicago polymorpha root nodule microbial communities from Los Angeles, California, United States - branched nodules | ecosystem: Host-associated > Plants > Roots > Nodule | place: USA... | reverse complement strand
ATTGTATATGCATTGGGTGAGTTTGAGACCACAACACCCAATTATAGGAAGAACACCAAAAAAATACTCATATCTTCATAATTAATTTTGCTTTGTTTTTGGATTAATCCATTTATTATCGATATCCATATTAAAAATATCTACTTGATTTTATTTATCCGTGTCAAATCTCCCAACATTAAAGATTATTATTTCAACATTACATGCGTTAAATTATTGTTGTTTAGCGATACGAAAATCCAAATAAAAATATACATGTTAGTATTAATATGCGATGTTTAATAAATAAAACAACAACGATACGTGCTATTGATATATTATGTATAAAAATAATGAATTTGTCATTTAATTAATGTTTATATAATAAATATAAATAGTCGACAATCTAGCTCGTGCTTGGCACGGGTGTCCAAACTAGTATTTTTTAAATTTATTTTATTTTATTTTTAGTTTTAAATAAACTAAGTTAAACTCACACCCCATGAAGAAACAGTTATTGAATATGTTCAACTCATTTGTTACATTTTATTTTATTTTTTTTCTGGTTTCAAACTCGGACCTTGCATATATTATGCATTATCCTTACCAACTGAGCTAAGTTCACGGGGACAACTTATTTATTACATTTAAAATTGATGGTTGAGTAAACAATCATTTCAGTGTAAGGCATTGTCACTATGAATCGAAATTATAAACACATATCTAAATATGTCATTTTGATTCTCAAATGTGCTTTGCGTTAGTTAGTTAGTGTAATCTTCAAATGTATTTTGAGTTGGGCAATTTAGCTTATGTAACATTCAAATGTGTTGAGATAATTTTATTTGAGGTGTGTTGGACATTGTATGTGAATACCTCTATAAGTTAAAATTTGAATATTCATTCATCATATTTTAAAAATTCTAGTCTACCCTGCGTAATCCAACCCACGTTGTTTTTTGTCGGTTAATTTAGTTCATAAAATTACTGACAAAATAGGAGATTTGAAAATGTGTTTATAATTTTGAAACATGACTATAATGACAGTGCATCATACTTTTGGAACCAAAACCAAAATGACTCTTTAATCACTCTTTAATCAAATTGGTTCTTAAGTTGTTGATGGGTATTGTGAAGTCGGTGTCATGACCATTATCAGTTTTTACTATTAAGAAAAAAATGACTTGATGAAAAAAGTAACACTTAAATTAGAGTTCTTTAATCGATCAAATATCAAATTAAGCCACTAGAATTTGAGGACGTCCAATTAAGATCAGACAGTTCAAATTAAAACCTCTAAATTTTATATTAAATAAAGTTTAAAAATTGTCTTACAATCAAAGTTGTTCTATCTTAATCGTATGGTTCTGAAACACCTTCATGCGCATATCTTTGAATACATCTAACCAATTCCTATGGTGACTACTTTTTAACAAGCGTCATATTCTAAGATAATTTGACCAAATAAAATCATAAATCTATTTTATCAAAAATGAATTAACGTAAATGATCGAAAAAATTGTGGTTACTAAAAAGAGTAATGAGGTCCATAAAAAAAATTACAAATACGTAAATAAAACACAGAGAACATAATGTGTTTTAGAAAGGAGAAAACAATCTCATAGATAACAGCAAATTGGGAAAAGACGAATGTTTTTACTGTGACATTGTTGTCAAGTACAGAAGGACAGTTAATGGATAGTATTACATATGTGTACTTTCCCAACCCCTAAGACACTCCTTTCTAGAAGATCACTTTCGACTTGATCATAATGTAACAACCCATTTTGCTTCCATGTACTGAAATTTAATTTGATTGTGAATGTTACAATGTCTGAAAAATATATCAGCTCATCATTATTCAGTCATAAATCATGTAAGAGTATTCAGTTAACTCTTTTGGATAAAATCCACGTGTATCCTCCTACAAGAGACAATCATGTTCGAGACCAACAGAACAACAAGAGTATAACTTCTCTCTGAGAGATTCATTTTAAAAGATCAAACCAGGAACTTCTCACTGAAGAGTATATTTGTGTATATTTGTACATACTCTTCTCACTTGCGTGCTTAACATGCCTCTTCTAGGCCAACCCCATTGATTTATCGAAAATTATCTAAACTTTCAGGATTCGTTTCCAGATTTCTTTATATAATATCATAATTTGTTTCCTAATTTAATGTAGAACAAGAGTCTAATATAATCATAAATAAGGATTAGTTCATTGTCATTTGTAATACCAACCAACATAACATCCATATTATGATATCAACATAAATTGCAAAATTTTATTATTCTAAGAATTTATTTTCATCTCTGTACCTAAAGGACTAATCCCAAAACTTCAATGGTGTAAAGAGAGGGCTCTGTATGAGGAACAAACATCTCAATCCTACATTATTTCCTCACTTTAAAACCGAGCAGCACACCTGTAACATAAAACTAATCAGAAAAATCTTCATTAAGAATTAGATAGGCAGAGAAGAAACTAACACTAAGAGTCAGAAAAATAATTACCACAAAATAGAAATCAAATTCAGCTCTTAACTTATTTCAAAGCATATAAAAGTAGTTCAGAAAGGGAATCCTCTAGTAGTCCAATTCCTTGATGAAACTGCTAATCTCTTGACCTGTTTTGTCCTTTTATAAAATTCCATTAACTCGTCAGCAATTTCTTTATCATGGCATTTGACAAACGTATTGAAAAACCTCTCCTCGGACATCCTCAATGCTCTAAGTATTGAGGGTGTTTTCATATTAGAATCCATATTCTGTACCTTCATTGCTAGAAGCACTCTTGGCTTCAAAACAGTCTCCATATTTGAAAACAACAGATATGGGTACTTAAAGATTATGTTAGCTTCAAGCTTCATTGTGCCTAAAATGAAAGTCATATTCCTTTGAACCTTATCAGTTGACAATGTCAAAATATTAGGAGACTTCCCAAAAAGACCGAATACCTCATCATCGGAAAAACCATACTTTGTAAAATTCAACACCTTCTCGCGAATTGTTTCCACACGAGAGATGCCTATTAATGTCACCACATATTTGTACAATTTCGAATCCTTCGAAAGTCCAATCCTACTTATATATTCCATCTTCTCATCGTCAAAGGAAGTTCTCGAAATAACAGTCGGTCGCAAGATAATCATTTGAACCAAGTCCCTTTTCGGTATACCTAACTCTTCATATTGTGCAACAATACGTTTAATGTCATAACTATTTTCACACAGCAATGAAGGGTTTCTTGCAATGGCCTTGTGAAGCATTTCCTTTGACTCAAACAATGACATAAGAGAGTCAAGCCTCTCGTCGAAATTATGGTTAAGCCGAGTCCTGAAAAATCGAGGCCTACAATTGATAATCTTTACAAGCTCAGCTGACCCTAAACCCAAATCACTAAGCAAACGAAGTTTAGACTGAACCTGAGAAGGATCCGCATTGCGCAAAGACGGGCAACGAGTGAATATTCTCGTCAAATCGTCATCACCACAACCCCATTTACTCAAAACTTCAGTAGCATCCTTCCATTTGTCTTTAACATTTTGCAATTCAACCTCATTTTGAGCTGGAACTTTCGTCGAATAGGTGGCAGGCGTAAAAACTGGGAAAACTTTTTTAATTGCTGTGGTGAATGTAAAATGGTGAAATTTTTTTGACCCATTTGAAAGAAATCGAAGCATGAGTGAATGTTGTAATCAAGTTAAAAATTTGGAACGAGATGCAGTAATTGCAACGAAAAAGCTTGATGACAGATAAGTTTCTTCGAAGTTCGAATGAATAAGCTAAGAAGGAAAAGAGGGATTTCACATTCCCAAATCGTTATTACGTAGAGACTTGTCTTTTCTCCAATCAAAGGCTTTGTGAATAAATCATAAACTGAATGGAAATTATTGCCTTGCCTTTGACCTAATTTGTGGTGCAGTTCGATTTCGATAAGAAAAAAGTTCAACTGATGTAAAAAAAAATTAATTGATTAAGAACGATACGATTTTAGATGCTTAAAAAAAGTTAGATTAAATTAAATTAATTAGTAGTATATATTGAAAAATTATAAACCAAGAAATAATAGATTAATTTAATGTATTATACTAATAAAAATATAAATAAATATTAAGATATGTGTATGCGGTTTGGTTCAATTTTAAAAAATTAATAAAAAATGTGATATGATCTAAGCGATTTTTATAACAGATCATCTAAACATATTCAATAATATTTTAGTTTTGTGTAATTTTTTTGAATTGGTTTGCATTTTTAATTTGGATCGATTTAAATTTGAACACCCATGGTATTCACATAATTTTAACATTTTGCTTGATATATCTACATTACATGCTCCAAAAGTGAATCTTCAACATAATGATTTTTTTTCTTCTGTTTCACCCTTGTTAAATATATCTTTTCCCATATTGGAGAGTGGAGAGAGGTTGTGAAATTGTGATTTTCTGTGTTTGGTGAAAGAGTTCTGGTGACCAGCAATGTCCATATGGAGCATTATCAATTAAGTTTTCAAGAGTGTTTGGCCATGTACTTAACAAGTAGTGTGAATATATTAATTATCCAAATTAATGTAACAATAACTAGTTTCAAAAGCGAAAAGAAACAAAACAATAGACAAAAGATGTTCGGAAATGAAGTCCGGCCAATTGCGTCAACATATCCGACTAAATAGTAGTTGTAGTTTTGTTTATTTTCAATGAAAGATTAGGGTTTGTAGTGTACAACTTATGCTTAAATATTACGGTTTAAATTACTGTACAACATTATCCATGAACCATACCAATAGTCGCCCCCTGCTCATTTGCCAGTACCAAAGACTCTATGAATCATGCCCAATAATTATACAGATCAATTATAAAGATTTTAGAGCAAAAGCTATGGCCAATGAATGAATTTTACATGTATAGTTCATAAAGGGAGTCTTGTAGGAGGCCAATACTTTGATGAAGCTTTTAGGCTTTGTTTGGATGCACAAATAAAGTGAAAGGAAAGAATGAGAAAGGAAAGATTGTCTAAGGAATGAAAAAGAGTAGAAAGTGAGAGGATTGTTTTGATTGTTTGGTACAAGAGAAAGTGGAATAGAAAGTTGGAGGAAAGAAAGGCCTAAATTTAGTAATTGTCATAAATACCCTTAAACAAAAATAATGTTAGCTAAAAATAAATAATAAAAGTTGGGGTATTTTGGACATTTTAAATATAATACTTGTGTTTCTCAAACTTTCTATACTTATGTGGGTGGAAAGGTTTCAGAGGTGGGTCCCACATTCTTTCCTATCCCTTTTTAGGGAGTTTCAAACAAAGGAAAGTCATCCTTTCCCTCACCTTTCTCTCCTCATCACTTTCTTTCCTTTAAAACAAACATATAGTTAATCTCTTAACTTCTTTTGTCCTTTTATAAAATGTCATTAATTCCTCAACAATTTCCTTGTCATGGCATTTGACAAACAACTTTAAGAACCTCGCCTCTGACATCCTCAATGCCCTAAGCATTGGGGGTAATTGCTCATTAGAATCAATAGCTCGTATCTTCATTGCTGGAAGCACTCGTGGCTTCAAAACAGTCTCCGTATTTGAAAACAAGAGATATGGGTACTTTAAGATTATCTTCGCTTCAAGCTTTATTGTGCCTAAAATGAAATAAATTTTCCTCCGAACTTTATCTGTTGACAATGTCAACATATCTCATCATCCGAAAAACCAAAATTTGTAAGATTCAACACATTTTCGCGAATAGTTTCCTTGCGAGAGATGCCTATTAACGTCACCACATATTTGTACAATTTCTCATCCTTCAAAACCCCAATCCTACTTATATATTCCATCTTCTAATAGTCAAAGGAAGTCCTCGAAATAATCGTCATCCACAAAAGTCATCATTTGAACCAAGTCCCTTTTCGATACACCTAACTCTTCATATTGTGAAACAATACATTCAATGTCATAGCTATTTTCCCATAGCAATGAAGGGTTTCTTGCAATCGCCTTATGAAACATTTCCTTTGACTCAAACAATGAAATAAGAGAGGCAAACCTCTCATTAAATTTATGGGCAATTCGAGTCTTGAAAAATCGAGGTTTACAATATATAATCTTCACAAGTTCAACTGACTCTAAACCCAAGTCACTGAGTATGCAAATTTTTGGCTGAACCTTAGAAGGATCTGCATTGCGCAATGAAGGATAACGAGCAAATATTCTCATCAAATCGTAATCACCACAGCCCCATTTACTTATAACTTCAGTAGCATCCTTCCATTTGCCTCTAAAGTCTTGCAATTCAACCTCATTTTCGGTTGGGACTTTCGTCGAATAGGTGGCAGGCGTGAAAACTGGAAAACTTTTATTATTACCGGGGAGAATGTAAAATGCTGAATTTGTTTTTACCCATTTGAAAGAAATCAAAGGGCTTAACGACGAGTTTCTATTTGAAGCATGAATGAATGGTCTAACGAAGGAAGGGGGTGGGTGGTGGTGGTGGGGGTGGATTCACTTTCACCAAATGTTATTATGTGTTAGAAGAGAGAAAGATTTTGATATTCAACGGTAAAGAGATGGGAGTATATGTTAGAATTTGTCCATACTATAGTCCCCTTAAAAAAATATCACCCAAAAAGTAGTTAGTTTTTGGCGTTTAATAAATATACACCAAAAATGTATAATACATTCAATATTATGTACTATATTTGGTGTTTAATTACTATAAGTGACAGTGTATAATACGTTCAATGATGTGTACCACATCAATTAATGAATATAACAAACCGTTTTTATATTCATTGATTGATCTGACAATAATTATTGTATACACGTGTGAAATAATTATACATACTAATTAAATTCTTAGTTTTTTTTAATAAAACAAAATTACTCTAGAACCAAAATAAAATAAAAATTACTCTCTAGAATTAAAAAAAAACAGGGCTCGACCCTCTTTTTTGTAAAAAAAAAAAAAAACAAGTACAAGTTAGGTGAATATAATTCATTTTTATAATTTACTTATATAATTTCCAAATGTCTTGAATTAAATTCATTAAAAAAATGTGTTGGATTTAATTATATTTTATTTTTGCAGGGCAAATGTTATCGAGGTGAACAATATGTTCCTGGATTTAAGGACCTATATATGAAGAAGCTTTTGGTCAAGAAATCAACTTCACCAAATTGGATGTTTTATGTAATATTAGCTTTCTTGTGCAAGAAGATTTGTCTAGAATATTGGAAGTCTAACATGTGTTAAGTACAAACACATACTTAGATATAGATCTAATGTTCAGGGAAGCAAAAAAAAAAAACTATGTTTGCATAGATAAAAGAATGTATATGGAATAAGATAATGAACTCGTGGAAAGGTTAAGCGTTATCCAAAGCATGGAAGAAAGTGATGATTAAATCCGTCCTTCAATTTATGCCATTGTATTATATATCATGAGCATACATGTTATTCCTACCTCTATAATGAACGATATTAAAAAATGTTAAATATCTTCTGGTGGAGGGAGGAACTAATAATAGAGGGACCCCATGTGTCTCTTGAAAAAAAGATGGCATTTCCTCTGTTGAACACATGATTGGTCTTCTAGAATTTTCAAGTCTTCAATTTTGTCATGGTTGCAAAGAAATGATGGTATTTTATCCATAAACAAAAATTCTTAGTTGCTAAAATTCTAAAACCTAGATAGCTTCCTTGCTCCTCTTTACTTGAAGCTAATCTTTGTTGTATAATCCTACTCATGCTAGGTGTAGTATTTAGGATTCTATAAATGTGCTTTTACATGGTTGTAGATGAACGATTGGTGATGAAAGTATAATAAAAGTGATGGCTGATACAGGGGTGTAATCTCCTCAAAACCAAAGTGTATATAATATGTACGTTAATCATGTGATGTTGGATGGAGAGAGAATATGTGATACTAATAAAATTCATTATTTGTTTCTTGATGAGATTGTAGGTAATCTTGATCGTGCCTCTTTTTGAATCAGAAAGAGTTGATAAGCTAAATTATGTTGAAGATCAAATTGATTGTTATGCAATTAAATGACGAGGGATATTTTGTATAGTGATAGATTTCACGTGTCCATGAGACTAGAGCAGTGTATGGCAAATCCAAGCTCCATGGAGTAGTAGGAAAAAATGGGTGTGGCAAGCAATTTATATACCAAATCCTAGAGAAGTCTACTTATTTCTTGTTCCTCGTATGTTTCTAAATTTAATACTTCAATTCCTAGTATTGTCACTGGTTTTATTTACATTCTAATTTTGAAGTCAAGTTTTTTAAGAGACAAACAAAATCTTTACAATAGGAGAGTGCGATCATTTCTTGAGTTAGTCTCCTGTCTTTAAAATTATCCCTCCTTATGTTGAGTACTATTTAATTAATGATATGACTTGAATTAAATTTGGCAAAGTAAAAGTTAGGAGTAATAGAGATAAATATATAAGATCAAAGTATTTAGATATTCAAAGAATATAATTGTATTTATAATGGAAAGAGTTTATCTTCGTTTATGATTCTATCCAGATTTCTACGTAACCTCTTGTCAAAACAACAAAATTGATAACCTCAACAACAGAAACCTCATGTCCATTCGTGCTCGTTTAATTGAATGGCTACAAACTGTGTAATGCTACAACAATTTAGCAAGAATTTATTGTTGCTGGCCCTTGTCACACCAGAAAACACAACTCATTGTATTTCGTTGTCATAATTGGGGACCACATTATCTGCATTTTTCTTATTAATATAAATGCCATATTACATGATTATTTTGGTTACGTTACTTGATTAAATAAAAAAGACCGCAACACCCTATACTTTTTTAACATTTTTTATTTAAATTCCTTCAGTGGTCCTATACTTTTATGTTACATCAAATAATTGAATGGATTTTTCAATCAGACAAAATTTAAAGTTCAGGTTCCACCATATTTCTAATGGTTCAGCCTGCATGTAAATGTAATAATCTCCTGTTCGTCGCAGAGAATAGACGATGTACAATTGCCGCATATTAAATCATCTTTCTCCCAGTTCCATCATTTTCATTCAGCCTTTCCCTTAATCTAATAATTAAAGTTACACAGTGTCTCAGACTCAACCCAATCCATTTCATTCCAGAAATTGATACTATAACAATAAAATTTAAATAAAAAATAGTAACAAAAATTGTACATAATTAATAACTCGAGAATACTCGGATGAAATGACATGGATCTTTTTTAATTTACTAATGACAACTAAGACAGTGAGTTCGAACCAAAATTTTCACAAGCCTTTAAATATAAATATGAATTGCTGCAGTTGTGCGCAGAAGATACTACTATCAATTATTTGATTCTGACAAAGGCAACACCGTGTCTGGTCTCGGACACGATGTCATTGAACCCGACTAATCTGCATTTAACGCTACTGAAAGAAGAAACAACATCCGGAACCGAATTTCCATGAACCGGGTTCGTGGTTCTACGATACGGTCCAAACCACTTATTTTGCATGTATCGGTTCTTCCTCCAAGGAGGAATACTCAACCCTCTACTCCTCAAACAGAGCTTCACAGCACCACACAAAGCCAAAACGGTGCGTTTCAGCTCCTCCGAGTTCCCGACGAATATTCCGGGAACGTAACTCATAATCTCCAAGTAACGACTCGTCGGCCGAGCAATTTCAAATTGTCCGGCGAAATCAAGCTCCACGAAGTACCTATTCTGCCACGTGGACGATCCAGATCGCATTCGCACAACATCGACGAATTCATGATTCCCGGCGGTGAGTCCGCCGGAGGAATCCCACCGCGTCTTGCAAATCGCCGCATTGTGTCCTTTCTCACGCAAAAATGACATCACGTTTCTATTATAAACCGAAACGCTTTGTTTCTTCAGAAAATCGAATTTCACCGCAGCTTCAGAAACATGCAATCGAAGCATGTTCAGGTAAGAATCGGCATTAGCATTTTCAGCGCTTAATCTTAGTAGATCCTCCACCGAATCCATGGAATCGGAAACCGAGTCAACTCGCTCTGAGTCGAAATCGTTTCCCGTTGAATCACACTCATTTTCGTTATCTTCCTCCATGAAACCATGCACGAGCTCAGAGAGAGACGGTGAAGAATCGCATTCACCGGTGCCGGAATGTTCGCTACCGCTACTGGCGTCGCTTAGTCGCCGGAGATCAGCTCCGACGAGTCGAGCTTTTGCTTCATCGTTGAACGGATCAGTGACTCGTTTCTTTCTAGCAAAATTCATCTCTGTAAGAGAAAACGGGTTCGGGTTATGGATTTGGTATATTTGGTTTGCGGAAGAAAATGTAAGTTTTTTTGTTGTTGTTGGTGAATTAAA
>Ga0315915_1010403_pt1 | contig 10317 bp, 7 predicted proteins | sample MpolbnodulesMG_FD_207738 | JGI IMG/M metagenome (GOLD analysis project Ga0315915, IMG submission 207738) | Medicago polymorpha root nodule microbial communities from Los Angeles, California, United States - branched nodules | ecosystem: Host-associated > Plants > Roots > Nodule | place: USA... | reverse complement strand
ATAGAAATAGAGATAACAGAAAATATGATCCTAAATGGGAACCACAAAAAAGATAAACTGAATGTGATGATGATACATGATAGATACATACACACATCAGTACATGAAAGTTAATAAACTAACTTACATAGCAAAAGAAATAAGAACTTTCATGAATAATCACTTATCCATTCATTCCACTTTCTTTCTTGTAACTGATTCTTAACAGAATCAGTTTTCATAATCAATTATCATGCGCACTCTTTCATTTCCATCACCATGTCTATCATCTTCTTCATATTCTCTTCACACCAATAATAATAATAATCGATTATCCACTACTTTTTCTTCTTACAAATGTTTTCATTTCTTAACACCACATTCATCACTGAAACAAACCAAAAAACAACCTAGTAGAATCAATAACACTAACCCATCTCGGTTAAAACGTTTGTTTAATCCCAAAAATGAAAATGATAATGATGATGATGATGATAAGAAGAAGAAGAAAAGAGAATCTGGGTCTGATAAAGGGGAGGAAGAGGATGGTGGTGTTGCTTTGAAGGGTACCGTTTTGGCTGGTGTTTTGCTGGTTGGTTTTGTTGGTGGTTTTGCTTCTGTTGGTTATATTTATAGAGAGCCTATTAATACTTTCTTGAATCAATTCTCTGGCTTCATTGAAGGTCAATTTTCTTTGTTAATTCATTTATTTTTCACCTTCTACTTCTAGTAATATTCTATCGACACCAGACTTGACACCTATGAAGCATGTACACTCCTCGGATTAGGCATGTCTCGGTCGTGTCCGGGACACCGATACGACTCCGACACTTGTAATTACACTAAATTATGTTATTTTTTTCAAATTATTAGCTGTGTCGGTGTCAGTGTCTGGTGTCCGTATCCGTGTTTCATAGCTTGACACTGACACGTAGACACTGATGATAATTTGAGAACATATAGAAGTGATTGAGTAAACCTACATGTGTATGTGTCCTGTTGGAGTAAAAGGTGTCAAACATTGACACATGTTAGACACCGGACATGCAGTGTCTCGGTGCTACACAAGTTACATTTGGATGAGTTTAGTTGAGTTTAGCTTATGATTTAAGCACTTATGCAAGCTCTGTTAGGGTCTGTTAGGATAAGCAACTTAATTAAGCAGTTATAGGATAAGTGTTTATCATATAAGTTAGTATATACAAGCTATTTCTATAGTCAAAAAGAAAATATGTTCAAATTGTTCTCATAAGCTATCATGGAGAGTTTGCTTATCGAGCTTATGGATATGTGATAAATTATTTTCATAGGCTTTCCAAACACTATGAGGCTGTTTTGATTGACTTATTTGAGTTTATCTACTTGCATAATCACTTGTGATACTGTTTGGGAGAACTTACCGAAACAACTCATGACAAGTCCATAAAGTGTTTTCAGCTTATTTCCATAAGCTCTTATGGATAGCTTATGAAAACAACTTTTATAGCTTATTGAATTTATTTTACCTTTTAATTTAGAAATAGGTTATAACTTATATGACAAGTGCTTATATTAAAGTGCTTAATTAAGTTGTTTATCCAAACAGTAGTGCCTCTGTTGCTAGGTAAGCCTGCATAAGTTGTTAAAAAGCCAATGCAAATGCAGCCTTCTTCACGGGTTTGGAAGAATTTACATATAAAGAATGCATACCGGTCTGTGTCTGATTTTAGTGAGAATCTTAATGGCTGCAAATGCTAAGTTGTCTATGCCCGAAATAATGAAGAAAGATTAGTCACAATCTGACATTATTGACAAGTTTATTATGAGGATTCGAACAAGTCAGCAGATGTTCACAAACTTTTAGTTTATTTTCATAATCTCGTAGAGATAGCTATTGTGTTTTGTAATCGTATGCATCTTATGACATAAACACTTACGAAAGCATTCTTGTCAAAGAGTTTGGATGAACTTGTAAAAATGAATTACAAGATATTCAAAAACTTGATAAATTTAAATAAGCTCTTGTATATAACTTGTGTGTGTTGCAGGTTATGCAAAGTGTTCTCTTATTATCTGTTGAATGTAGAAACAACTCATGAGGAATGTTAGGAACACCCTTTTTCCAGCACTCTCTTATTTTGTGAAACTCACGTAGGTTCCACCATTTTCTGTGGAACCCATTTCTTAAGTGTGGGATCCATGAGTTTCACCTAATAAGAGAGTGAGTGTTAGAGTGAGCATTGGAAAGACAGTGTGCTTAGCACTCCTCAACAACTCATACATAACTTTTAAATGATAAGTGTTTGATTAAGTGGGTTATCCACACGTCATCTAATTCTCTATATCTGTTCTATTGATGAATAGGTTATGGCTCAGCTGGATATGCGTTGTTTGTAGCTGTTTATGCTGGATTGGAGGTATCAGTGCATCTATTACTCTTCCTTATTTTCAATACTGCTTTGCTCATAGTATGTATCTACCATATGATATATCTTCACGCAACTAATGTAGCATTTGAAGGACAAAACATATGTTTTTGTTTTATCTTTGCCCTCGATTCGTAATGTTTCAATCTAACTTTGGTTTATTTAATGTTGTCCCAGATCCTTGCAATTCCTGCCATTCCCTTAACCATGTCAGCCGGACTTCTCTTTGGATCCCTTACCGGCACTATCATAGTCTCTATCAGTGGAACAGTGAGTCAATTTCTTTGAAAAAAACAGTAGAACATGCCTTCAAATCTTTCTTATAGTTCAGATCCAGAATATGCAAAATTCATATATAGTTTGAGATCAAATGATTGCATGAACTATAAATCTCTTTTTTTTATAGATATATTTTTAAAGGTTAATGTATAGTATATTTTTCAAATGATCAACTTTCTGATCATATACCTGTCAATATTTAAGACATCTAAAATTTGGTTTGCAAGAGTAAACAAGTGCTTATAAGTGATTGGTTGGACTATTTAACATCATATGGCCTTGTTTGGATAACTAGCTTAATTAAGAGCTTAAAGCATAAGCGCATATCATATAAGGGATTATGTGTAAACTATTTCACTAATAAAAGATAAAAATAAAGTCTAGTTATATTCATACAAGTTATAAGTTATTTTCATAAGCCTTCCTAGAGGGCTTATGGAAATAAGTTGAAAACAGTTTATGGACATGTCATAAGTTGTTTCTAGATGTTCTCCCAAACAGTCTCGCAAATGTTTATGCTAGTAGATAGACTCAAATAAGTCAATCCAAACAGACTTAAATGGAATGAAGTATAATATTTTCTGTTACCAGTTAATAGATACTAAATGTGCGCATAATTTTGAATCTAATATTTTAAGTCTTTGTAGGTGGCGGCTAGTGTTGCTTTTCTAATTGCAAGATATTTTGCTCGTGAGCGTATTCTAAAATTAGTGGAAGGGAATAAGAAGTTTCTTGCTATTGACAAAGCCATTGGAGAAAATGGCTTCAAGGTTGTTACCCTGCTTCGTTTGAGCCCTTTGCTGCCATTTTCTTTGGGGAATTATTTATATGGGTTGACATCTGTTAAGTTTCTTCCGTATGTACTGGGAAGGTATGGTGCTTATTACTGATCATTACCAATTCGTACTGATTTTCATTGTCCTTTTGAATCTTGAAATTGTTTCAAGGCTTGAAATTACATTACTTGGAATGATATCTCGAGGAGTGTGATTTCCAGGAATAACATTCCTACTCATGTATCTGGTAAAAAAATTATATTTCTCTGGAATGTTTTCAAAATTTGGTAATCGAGGCATAAGCATAAGTAGACTCTAAATTTTGACATGCAATATCGAAAGTTTCACCTTTTTTTTCATTGATTACAAAGAAGGCTTAAAGCCCAAAATATCTTCACTTTGATTCATCATAGAGGCTGTGTCGTTATAAATGCCATTAATTAGTTGCAGCAAATTGTGATTATACTCTAATGAAATGCAATTAAGAATGAAATTGGGAATATTTGTGTTAAGCTGTATATCTAATTCGAATTGTTCCAATTTATTTTTAACTTCAATTGGAAATGTACAATTCTTATAAATTTCTAATTTAAAACAAATAATTGTCATGCAGTTGGTTGGGGATGCTTCCAGGAACATGGGCTTATGTTAGTGCTGGTGCTTTTGGAAGAGCAATAATAGTGAGTTTCTACTTTGTTTTTCCCTGATATTTTTTGCATGCTTGATGTGTTGGCTATTCAATAATTATTAGAATCTTTTAGCCCTCCATTAGCTTCATATATTCTTTCCCCTTCTTTTCATCCTTTCCATGTGTGATTTGTGAAGTACGAGATGGTGGTAAAGGAAAAGTTCATGATGTTGAAGGCATGTTATTATACTGTTTCTTTGTAAATATTACTGCAATTGTCCTGGCAATTTCATGAAACCTTACCGAAAGTCCAGGTTTAGGTTTCCTTTGGCCGGAATAAAGGAAAACCTTGATAAAAGTTATGATAATGTGAGGGAGCCTTTTATAGATTTATTTAAATCAGGAGTTAATGATTAGTTTCTATCGAACACATGGTGCGAAATCAGAATGTTTTGGACTTAAGTGTCACGGTATAACGTTGATTTTAGTGTTGTATAATGTATGTCTATGTTGGATGACAATCATGACATCTGCTGAGAATTGCATGAGATATGAATTGAAATTGTGTTTGTAAGTTGTGGGTAGTTGCCACCTTACAAACCGGTTTTGTTGAGACGAGTTAGGCCCAATTCAAATTTTAAGATGGTATCCGAGTCTATCCAAGATCCGTTGGACCACCACGGTCACACTCCAGATATTAGACTTGGTGGCGATGGGTGTGTTGAGAAGTCCATATCAGATGAGAATGAGATATGAGCTGAAAATCTTTTATAACTGGTGGGCAGTTGTCACCTTACAAACTGGTTGTGTAGGAATGAGTTAGTCCTAACCCAAAAGAGTTACATAGTAGATTGTTGAGTAGGACTGTGACGTCTTTGTGAATGATCTTTCTGCTGTCTAGGTATTTTAACTCTGTTTCTCACTCTCTTGCTTGAAAATTAACTTGACCAAGAATGGTTTGGCAGGTTTGGTATGGAATATGGATAGCCAGTTGCTTTATGCCTAAGTTTCTTTGGCTGGATTAGACCAAAGAAGGTCAGAGGGGCACAGGATAAATGAGTTAGACTAGATAGGGATATAGATGACCGCTTTTTGTGGATGTGTCACTGCCGAAAGAGGAGTTCCGCGTGCTCTTGCACACTGGACAGACCTTTTCTAACGATGGCCCTGTCCAGGAAGATGTGTTAGTTTTTAGTAATTGGCTTGAGTCTTAAGATAATGAACTACAGAAGAACAATAATGAGATGAATATATGCTGCCAAGAGTTCCATTGCATTCCTATAGAGTCGTTCAGGGCTACACTCTTAAAGCTGGCAGGTTGTGAACGTTTATTAGGTAGGTATGCAGAAAACAGTATGAATTCAGCATATGCTACTTTGCCTCATAGCAGCCACATAATTGGGCTCATCAGGTCCATTAAGCTGAGTATTGGTATAATGCTACTTTCCATATCTCAATAGTCAAATTCATTTTAAGGACGTGTACAGAAGACAGCCACCAAACCTGACCTGATTTCTAAGTAATGAAACCAAAGTCACTGCTGTGGCGCTTGAATTAAGTGAATGAGATGAATCGACAACTCTAGCTCCAATCAACTAAGCCCCTGACTCAAATAGAGAGGTACATGAATAAGAACAGACATTTAGTAAATTTGAATGTTGGAGTATGAGGTTTTCTTAAATTCAGGCATCATAGGCAACAGTCTGTTGCCATGAGGACTGATCGAAAATTGGCTGCCCATTTTCATGGCCCTTTCCAAATTTTGGCCAGAGTTGGAGAGGTGTAGTACAAGCTTAACCTACCAACGGACTCGAGAATTTACCCAGTTTTTAATGCATATCCAAACTTAAATGTGACATAGGAAACTACCAAGTGCATGGGGTGTTGCCATGGGTAGCTGGAAGTTTATCCTGAATCTAATGCTGAGCCTAAACCAGTGCTGGGAAAAGTAAGCATTACAAAGGATAGAACTACGGTACGAAAAAGCTTGATCAGATGGAAAGAAAGCTCAATTGAAAATGTCACATGGGAGGATGATGATATCATTCCTAGCCTGTTCCCTGAGTTCAGCCTTGAGGACAAGCTGATTCTGTAGCGGGTTGTATTGTTAGCGATCGTGAAGTGGAATGGGCCAGCTAGTGACTAATAGTTGGAATAGGCTCAAGGTTTAGAATGTTTTGTTGTAGCACACGTGTCAAAGGGTAAAAGAGTTCTGAGTTGACAAGGGAGGGAGAGAAGTGACATTGGTAGGAGTTAGTTGTAATAGGGAATAATGAGAGAGGTGAGTGATATCATAGAATTCTGTTAAAGGAGAGAGATGGATCACTTAAAAAGTTCTTTGATGAGGGAGCCACTGGCTTGGGGTGATAGACTATTCTACCAGATTGTTATTGTCTTTTCCCTGTAATAAACTGGCAGCAGCTATGTCCATGTGGTGTTAGTTCTGTGGAAAGAGTTTGACCTTGTATTCATTAGGGACAGAGTTTCAAATGCCTCAGATAACACTTTCATTGTTGTAAAATGGTCATTAGTCTCACTTTAATTAATGATAACTTCCTCTTTCCCCAATTTAAAAAAAATAATAATAATAATTGGCTGAAGCTATCATTTCCATTGTTTCTAATGCAATTCAGGATTATACTATCCAACTTGTTCTTTGAACTGAGCCCATCAGATAACACTTGGTTGATGTCGATTCATATTATATTTTACCATGTTAGACAGATTCTCAACTGGACCTTGCTATACCAACCCTAGTTCTAATTATGGATTCATTGGCTGCCTCTTTAATGTAACTGCTGTTTCTACATTTCAGCAAGAAGAATCTGAACTTGGTTCACTTGGAGGAAACAATCAGCTGCTGACGCTTGGGCTGGGACTCTTGGCCACTGCATTAGCTGCTACATATGTCACAAAGCTTGCAAAGGTATTATCCTGTTTTCCATATCCTAATTAAAGAACATGTGTTTATTTGTAATATTCAATAATAGGATACCAAGTAAACATCCAACTTTACCCTCTTAGTGCATCGTTGGAGATAGTAAAGATGAAAATAATTTCAGAGAATTCAGACCAATTAGTTGTTTAGATAATGTTTCTTTGTCTTGGAGTGGGAAGCATGTATACCATGTAGAACATTGATTCATAGAATTGGTTAGCACTAATAGTCTATCTAGGAGTGGAAAAATAGATTCTACTTGATTAAATTCCATATTCTCTTAATTGAACCATAATTTTTTCTTCTCACCCTTAATTTTTCTTTCTTCAAGATGTTTCTGTCTTAGTATTTCACAATTCTGAAGACAACGGAAATGCGCCTTTATAGTCCTGACATAGGTTCATACCTGGGCAAGGCCAAATTTCCCCATGCAGTCGGATTTGGATTTCCTGCATTCACGCAATCATGCAGCTGTTAATATATGTTGTCATCAAGATTGAACGAGTCATGTTCCAACTTGTTTTTTGGACCTGTTTAGTAATGTTAGCAGCCATCCAATCTTGATCCGATGATCTAGATCGCGTCACTATGTCAAATGCATGATTTCGTGACTTCTGGGAATGTATTCCCACAACCCCTCGTCCTCTGGAGTTTTCAATGATGCGAAAAATGATATTAATGTTGAAATTTATTTGTTGGTACTTTACATTATACATGTAATCTGTTGCATTACCATGTCTAGAATTAATCTTAGTCACTAAAATTCATCAACACTTCTTATCATTACAATGCAGGACGCTGTCAAAGACATTGATGACTAGACTCAGTAGAGACTAGAGGCAACCAACACACATTTGTGAATGAAGGCAGGTCTATGATCGGATTGGGGAACTGATATCTGAGTAAATAATTATAAAAAATGGTAGATGAGAGAGAATCAAGGAAAGTGGTAGACCTAGCATTCACCTTGTAAATTACAATATTCTTATTGATGAGAATCTTGTAGGATCATTTTGCTCCTTTTGTGTTGCTCCCTTAAATTGAAACAGTGTCAGAACTCAAGTGCGAGTGGTGGTTAGTCCCATGTTGGTTAGAAGTTGGCAAAACGAAGAATATATAAGAGAAGTGACTTACATTGCCAGTGCCTTAAAGTTTTGGATGGAGACGTGGTGTCTTAATCTCTTGGTGGTCGTTGTTATTAGTTCCTAGATTCCATTTGCACTAGTTCTTTAACATGCTCATAGGGACAATTCAGTTTATAAATGTTTCACTAAAATGTTCCTCTTGTACTTACCCATCCACGACAATGGGAATCAATAAATCTAGGGACACACAAATGGGCAAGTATGAGAAAATTCTCATTACTTATGTATTATTTATCTCAATAATTGTTTTTAATTAAATACTTTTCTTCTTTTCTTAATTTTAAGTACTTTCATCTTTTTGAATGTATGTTATATGCCTAAATTGGAACAAATGTAACCAAGATTATATAACTTTGAGCTATTATTAATTTATTACATGATTTTGCAAATAAAACTTAAACTTGTTAACAATGGTCACTATGGTCCCTAACTTTACACCTTACTGTCACAAAACTTTACACCTCACTGTCACAAAGGTCCTTGACTCGGGATTAAATACAAAGTAGTCGTTGCATGTGCCCTTATGTTATTAGTTTACTCCCTGAGGCTAAAAACTTCTACTAACTGATGAGGTGACAAATGTTTTGTGCTGACAAGGTACATGATGTGTCACATGGACTAAAGTTAAAGTAGATAACCGAATTGAAGGACAAAAATAGGTAGTTAGAAATCCCCAATTCGGTTCTCTACTTTCACCTTAGTTCCTGTGACACATGGTGTACCTTGTTATCACAAAACATTTGTCACCTCATCAGGTAACATAAGTTTTTAATGTCAAGGACTAAGCTGATAACGAAAGTGCACATCCAAGGACTGCTTTGTATTTAATCGTGAGTGAGGGATCTTTGTGACAGTTGTAGTTATTCCTTAGTTTAGTTTAGGTTTTGATGATGGTTTATTTTAGATATTGTTTATATTTTATGTTTAATTAGCTCTATTGTGAAACCGCCTTAGTCAATTCATGATCTGAGATTCTCTACATCTTTATGTTTAATTAGCTCTACATCTTCTTTAGATTAAACACTTTTTTTAAGATCTTTGTAGAGGTCTAGGTTGTTAGGGTGATATAAGACTTGTAAGATTTGTTTCTCTCAAGGGTCTTGGTGGTGGATCAAGGACTTAAAGAAAAGAAGGCACTTTTCGCCTCCAAAGGGTTTTGGGGTTGTTTCTGAACTATACAAGGTTCAAGGTGATCAAAGCTTCGAACATAGCAAAGACGAATTTCAGAGGATTTCATGGAAGCTTGATATTCGAAGATCTTGTGGGTGTCCAATTTCAAGCGGTGTTGAAGATTGGATCTTATGTGATTGCTTATCATAGAAGATTAGGGAATGGAAAGAATCTTTGTAATCATACACTTGTAAACATTTTTTATCATAGTGGAACACCGTGATAGAGGCATTTTCTATCACGAACAAATGACGTACCCCTAACAAGATCGAAAAGGGGAAACCTCGATAAATCTCGGTGTTCTTATATTCCATATTCTTTTAATTTTAGCATTCTATTTGTGTATATGAATTCACTGTGAAGTGGTCATTATTTACATTGTTAATCACATGTCTCTAAATACAAACTCTAAATTTGACTTCACAATTTGAAGACTTATGCAACAATTTCACTCTTAAATACACTAGAATTCCTATGGAGAATCAATTTTAAAAAACTTGGTGATAAAAGTTTATTCACTTATTCAATACCATTAATCTCCTCCACTTGCAAATTTTGCAAATTGGATAGTCCACTTGACTGATGAATTGAAAGTATTGCATCTTAACATTTCATAACAATAATTTAAGAAAACATCAAACTTAAACGACTAAGAACATATTATAAACATATTTGAAAACTAACAATGCAAACATCTATAAAAATAAAAAAATAATTTAAAGAAATAGTAAAATAAAGGACCGATTCAGAAAAACGACAAACTTAAATACTTTAATTTCGTCTACATTTGTTTGGTGTAAATCCATCGATTCCTAAGAAAAAAGAGTTTTAGCAAAAAAAATTATTTTAATCAAAAATAAAACTTGAACAATATATTCTTTAATGTAATTCACTAAATCACTTGAGATCAATTACTTAATAAAAAAATGGAATATTTTGTCTTAATGTTGATACATAGTTGAAGTAAATTGGTAAAAAATGGTAGAAGAAGCAATAA
>Ga0315915_1010400_pt1 | contig 10318 bp, 6 predicted proteins | sample MpolbnodulesMG_FD_207738 | JGI IMG/M metagenome (GOLD analysis project Ga0315915, IMG submission 207738) | Medicago polymorpha root nodule microbial communities from Los Angeles, California, United States - branched nodules | ecosystem: Host-associated > Plants > Roots > Nodule | place: USA... | reverse complement strand
TTCAATATATATATATATATATATATACACCCATATATCTTTTTTATACATTTCTTTTGACGAAATATCTTTTTTATATATGTATTCTATCAAATCATAATATTACATTATTTTATTAGTTAAATCTCTATAAATATCTACATTATGAGATATGAGTTTAATCAAATCCTTATAGATTTTGGTTAGGATCACTTTCACAGTTTTTTTTTAAGTAATGTCTATATAGAACATTCTAATTAATTATAAAACATTCTTTCAAAAAAAAAAATTATAAAACATCGACAAATATCGTGTACAGTCTAAAATCATTTATAGATAATAGTTTAAAAATGATTAAAGTTATTAATATATAAGAGATCTCATCTTATCATGACTAAGCATTAATATATAAGATAATAGATAATAGTTCTTTTTTTTAGGGAAATAATAGATAATAGTTCTAAAAATTATACTTTTGAAAAAAATAATATTTGTCATTTTTAAACTATTCTTTTCACACATTGCTGATTAAATTAAAATCCATATTTATGTAAAATTCTAAATATAGACTATAGATAAGTACTTTGTGCAATCTAAAAGCATGAATCATTAACCGGTTAAAATAAGTAAAATTGTTAGTACTAGATATTGTCTTTGATGCACCCTTTTTTAGTTTTCTATAAATCTAAACAAATAAGTTCTTGTAGGAATTGTTCGGTCATCTCTCAAGAGAACATGGCTACCAACATCAACCGCGTGCACTTTTTCATTGCATTCCTATGCATTGCTTCTGTTTTGACTCTAGGTAACAAACTAATTACTTGTTCTATCAATTTTTAATAGAATTATTTATGTATAATATAATTAATTCTCTAAGGGAATGGAACATTGTGAGTATGTTTTTGTATTTAAATTTCAATTGATAGTTGCATATCTTTGTCAAAATTCAATTGTTCATCTATTTATTTATACAATTACAATTTTGTTTGACATTGTACAATAATAATACATTAGTTTATGGGTATTAATGCGTGTACAATTTCTAGCATTATACTAATGTTGATTGATTGTAGGAGGAGCAATTGATGGAATACCTCCTTGGAATTATTGCATTAGCATAGGGTTATGTTCAAATAAAGCTTGTGGTGATTATTGTTTAAAAGAGCAGTTTTATTTGGGTGGCAGGTGTAATGCAAATGGCGAGTGTTGTTGCAATGGATAATTGTACCTCCTTCTTGAAGTGTTGGTATAAATGTAACTACACATATATTCCTATGTTTTATGACTAGTGGAAGAATAAATGTACTTGATTTCAGTTTGAAGTCACATATTTTAATAATTTATTATTAATCTTTTATGTATTATATATATATATTAGCTATCTTTATTACACAATAGTCTAGTACATGTGATTGATGTGCAGTGTTCGAGTGTTGTAAACCCTGCAACATTGAATTTGATTCCAAATCATTGAAACATCCATCCTTTTGATGTTTAAAGAAAAAGTTTTTCACAAATAAACATTATCCATCACTAGTAAATCATTCAACTCCTAAAAATTAATGATCATTGTATCATCTGTACCAATATTATACAAAGACAACTTTAAAGTGAGTTAACCCTGACTACTAATTTTGGTTGGAATTTATTTGGACAAGTTTATGGCGGTTCATTATTTGTACAATTGATCAATACAAATTCTACGGTTAATTTTGAAATGCGCTTTTGTGCTCCTTCGGTGAACGAGGAACATTGATTGTGTGCGTGAAATAGTAGTTAATAAGCGGTTGAACATTCATCTTATGTCGCGTGCGTGAGAGTGATGCTCACATGCACTAGCTTGTTTGATTTCAAATTCTTATGTTTTAATTGTTTCAACATCCTTTATGAGCACAAAGAAATGTGAGTCAATATTGTTCTTCAAACCAACTTTATTCCCAAAGAGAATATGAAATTTTACATGTTTAGATCGAGAGAAAAATATTTTCGAAGATAAACTTGAATTACTATTAGAAAAATTGGTTTAGCATCAGCTAAAAGCTCATATTAATTGGCTAACCACTCAGACACTAATAGTGATTTAGCGTCGCCATATCATTGATGTTGTGGTAAACTATAGAAGGCTTGAATCTAATAGTAGCGTCCATTAGTTTCTTCCAATGCTAATCTTAATGTCGGTAGAGCTACCAAAAATTTGATATCAAGATCAATCATTAAACAACGCTAGCATTTGTCAGATGAAGTGACGCTAGTTAGGATTCTCTTATGAATAATTTTAAAAAGGGAAATCTCTAAAAGCTTTTAAAAAGGAATATAAAAAAAATAAATTAAAACTAATTTGGTAGTCAAAAAATTCTTCGATTTAGGATTCTCCTTCATTTAGCATTCGATGGGTTTTTTAGGTAAGCATATAAGGACTTTAATGGAGATAACATCTATTTTTGAAATATTTTTATTTTATTACAATATAGTTAATCAACTATAGTTAGTTGATAGAGTAACTGGAGTTAAATACTTAGTTGAGAGTTAGTTAGAGTTAGTCATTCAAACTACAACTAATAATCTCTATATATAGAAACAACTATTGTATGCATTCATTATCTTTTATAAATCTAATCTACAATATAAACAAATGAAACTCTTTACATCCAAAATTACACGGGGCATGTTATAGTCTCAATTTTAAATAATACCAATTTAATTAATGCTAAAATATTTCAAATTTTAAATATGGTATATGTTTGGCAGTGATATTTCAGTCGCAATAAACACCTTCCATATACCGGCTCTATATTTTAAGAAATCATTCGATTTATTATTACGATCAAAATGATATCTAGAAAGTCAATTTCTTGATATCAAATCAAACAAGAAGCTGCGCCTATAAAAAAAAAAAATCAAACAAGAAACTATCAACCGCCGATAAATGAAATTAAATTCAAATAATTCAAAACATACAACAGTCCTAAAAAGAATGTTGACAATTGATCTAATTCAAGACTATTGTTGAATTGTTTCTTACCCATTAAAATCAAATTAAAACCAAAATAAAATAGTGAAAGGTAATGATTTTTTTTGTTACAGAGAGTAAATTGAAGTAACGGGACAAATTATTTTCTCCCATCCTATTCTCATCACTATTATTATTTGGGTTATGCTAACCTGTGCCCCCGGAGCACTGGTTAAGCATAAAAAAAAGGAATTTATTACCATAAAAGGAAACTTTGTTGACTTATTTATGAATTAATTACACAGTTTTCAATGCAATAATTACTATATAATTTCCCTTTTTAGTATCCTTAACCAGTACCCCGGGGACACCGGTTAGCATTTCCCTTATTATTTTTTAAGAATGATTTCCTATCGAAAAAAGAAGAAGAATTAAGCCATCAATTACGTGAGTATAATCATTCCTCCTCCTTCCTTAATGAATTGCTCTGAGACAATCTTTATGTAAACTCATCATATTCCAATGTGTTGCTAACGGTAAGTAATTGTTTCTTTTGCTATCAACGTTCAACATATTTATTTTCCCATATATTTGTTTGCGGATGACAATATGGCTACTCAATGTTCCTCAAATTCATCAAGAACTTATCAGATTTATATGTTAAAGTATGAGTCAGATTTAATTCCTTCCAATTTGGTTGTGTTTCTTCTAATTGGGAGGAAACTTAAAACGAGATTTCTTTTATCGGTTTTATTTACAATGTGTTCATTATTTTGCAGAGACTTCTATATATTGAGAACAAGGTAGTTTCCTATCTATAATAAGGCTCAAGGTCGTATTCTGTAACACTCTCAAATCCCACATATAATATTTAATAATAAAATCAACAGATAATCACAAACGTTTAAGGTATTATGTCATCTTTGATCCCAAGACTTGAATAAATCATCATAATCATAAACAGTTGCAGCGGAAATAACGTTTCAGACATCATAATGTCATAATCTTCAAAATCTTAGATACATCTCATAATGAACTCAATGGTTCCTCAAACATAAAATCTATAGAGTAAATAAATCTCTAACATCCTAATCAGAGCACTGCTACTAAGTCTCCAAAGGTAAAAGCATAGAAAGGAAGGTAGGCCTCAACCGTCCTCGGGAACTCACGTCGATCAAGCGCTCTCAACCTGCACGTCTACACCACGAGGATGTAGGTGACCAAAAAGCCACTGGAGGGTAAGATATACGTTCAACGTAAAGAATGTATGAACTCAAACATAGTATTAAGGAAACAAAAATCACATATAAATACACATACTCCTTTCCTAAAATATTATAATCACATATAATTCCTTCCAATCAATTAAACAAATGCAAAAACTATCAAATCGTCATTACAAGGTATAACAAGTATTCACACTACCATTCTATCGGGTAGCACTTGGGTGCCTTTGGCTTCGGTGCCTTTCGGTGCCTTTGTCTCTATCTCTCTCCTAACCAATAATTCTCTCTCATCAAAATAATTTATTTTAATCATTCCACCATCACTCTCTTTCCTCTAAAATACACTAAAGTCACCAAAGTCATCCAACACAAAGTCACTGAAGTCCCACCCCATTCTATCGCCAAGTTGTATATACATCATTTACACTTCATCATTGTCATCACAATTACACAACGCATGCCACTCCCATTGTGTCTGAGAATTTGTTAGCAACAACTTGCTATAGTAGTAGCAATAGTAGTGGTGCAACCTTTCTTTCCACTCTCACTCTTACTCTTGTAACAAACTTTATTTTTCCATTTTTCTCTTCATTCTACCTTTTACAGGTTCATCAGTACTCTTTTCTTCTTTCATTTTCAAAACTAAAAACTATTACCGTTTTTACTCATCTCCACTTTTTTTTTTGTTTTTAACTTTTGATGTTGTTGTGTTCTTTCAGCTCTGCCTTTGCTTGTTTCTCTTGATTCACAGTTTAGCTTTACCAGGTTAGTTTCAAACTTCAAACCCATCCATTACTACTCTTTTATTCATTACTTTTAAAGTCACATATTTTAATAATTTATTATTAATGTTTTATGTCTTTTATATTAGCTATCTTTATTACACAATAGTCTAGTACAAGTCATTGATGTACAGTGTGCGGTGTTCGAGTATTGTAAACCCTGCAACATTAAATTTGATTCCAAATCATTGAATCATCCATCCTTTTGATATTTAATGAAAAAGTTTTTCACAAATAAACATCGTCCATCACTAGTAAATCATTCAACTCCTAAACATTAATGACCATTGTATCATCTATACCATTATTATACAAAGACAACTTTAAAGTGAGTTAACCCTAACTACTAATTTTGGTTGGAATTTTTTTGGACAAGTTTATGGCGGTTCATTATTTGTACAATTGATCAATACAAATTCTATAGTTAATTTTGAAATGCCCTTTTGTGCTCCTTCGTGTGAGCGAGGAACATTGATTGTGTGCGCGAAATAGTAGTTAATAAGCGGTTGAACATTCATCTTATGTCGCGTACGTGAGAGTGATGCACACATGCACTAGCTTGTATGATTTCGAATTCTTATGTTTCAATTGTTTCAACATCCTTTGTGAGCACAAAGAAATGTGAGTCAATATTGTTCTTCAAACCAACTTTATTCCCAAAGAGAATATGTAATTTTACATGTTTAGATCGAGAGAAAAATATTTTCGAAGATAAACTTGAATTACTATTAGAAAAATTGGTTTAGCGTCAACTAAAAGCTCATACTAATTGGCTAACCACAGACAATAATAGTTATTTAGTGTCGCCGTATAATTGATGTTGTGGTTAACTATAGAAGGCTTGAATCTAATAGTATCGTCCGTTAGTTTCTTCCAATGCTAATCTTAATGTCGGTAAAGCTACCAAAAATTAGATATCAAGATCAATCATTAAACGACGCTGGCATTTGTCAGATGAAGTGACACTAGTTAGGATTCTCTTATGAATAATTTAAAAAAGGAAAATCTTTAAAAACATTTAAAAAGGAATATAAAAAAAATAAATTAAAACTAATTTGGTAGTCAAAAAATTCTTCGATTTAGGATTCTCTTTCATTTAGCATTCGATGAGTTTTTTAGGTAAGCATATAAGGACTTTAATGGAGATAACATCTCTTTTTGAAATATTTTTATTACAATATAGTTGATCAACTATAGTTAGTTGATAGAGTAACTGGAGTTAAATGCTTAGTTGAGAGTTAGTTAGAGTTAGTCATTCAAACATCGGCTAATAATCTCTATATATAGAAACAACTATTGTATGCATTCATTATCTTTTATAAATCTAATCTACAATCTACAATATAAACAAATGAAACTCTTTACATCCAAAATTACACGTGGCATGTTATAGTCTCAATTTTAAATAATGCCAATCTAATTAATGCTAAAATATTTCAAATTTTAAATATGGTATATGTTGGACAGTGATATTTCAGTCGCAATACACACCTTCCATATACCGGCTCTATATTTTTAGAAATCATTCAATTTATTATTACGATCAAAATGATATCTAGAAAGCCAATTTCTTGATATCAAATCAAACAAGAAGCTGCGCCCACAAAAAAAAAAATATCAAACAAGAAACTATCAACCGCCGATAAATGAAATTAAATTCAAATAATTCAAAACATACAACAGTCATAAAAAAGAATGTTGACAATTGATCTAATCTATATCTATATTTTATAAATTTGAGACTTTTTTTTCAAGTTTCAATATGGAAATTTTTTTCTATTCATATGAGATTGACATGTGGCACTCTTGAGAAACCAAGCATTTGGATTCCAATGATCTTCCATGTAGCATTCTCAAGCATTTGGATTTCAATAAATTTCCATATTTATATTTGTAACCATATACATCATTTGTATTATAATTTAATTTAATGTAATATTAGTATTAATAGTAATTTTTTTCTAATACAAATTATAGGTGTAACTATGACCGATGGATCCCTATCAATTTTTTTTTGCCAATCCATGAATTCTTTTTATGCGGTAATGAAATTAATGAAATGAACTAACTTTTATTCTTATTTTCATGATGATAATGTACTGATAATAGACTAATGAAATGAACTACTTTTATTCTTATTTTCGATTTTTTTTTTTGTTACATATAATTGACATTTAGATAGTAACTTTTTTTTTTGGAGGGAAGATAGTAACTGAAATTTGATATAAAGAAAACAAAAAAAATTTAAAAAATCTTTTAAATGCATTGAATATGCATTAATCTTATTTTTAATTTGGTCAATGATTTGCATAAGATTTTTTTTGCTAAAAAAACTTCAAATTTCAAATCTCTATCTCTATCTCTATTATAAACATTTGTCTTCCTTCAAATTAAAAGTACACGTTGCATCTCCATGTTTCTCATCTTATTTAATGTTTTCTTATCATCCAATCAAAATGGATTATGACACATTTATTTTATACCAACCAATAGAGAAAAGGATCATGACTCATTTGTTTTTCATGAGCCAATCAAAATGGAACATGGCTCATTTGTAAATTAATTCATGGTTTTTTTTACCCTATATATAGAAATTCGTTTTTCATCATTTTCATTTTTCTCCATAAAAAAGTTATTGTGTGTTTTTATTTGCATCATTGTAGATTATGGGTTTTTTTTTATTTATTTGAAACTTAGTGCTAAGTCTATCTTTTTAAGGTTCCATTGAAGAACATGTGACTCTAAATTTTTAAAATTGATTTATTTTCTCATTTCAATCAACTATATATTATTATATTGTATATTTCCATGTATATTGCTCAAATACACAAGTTTATGTTAAGATACTCATGTTCTAACGACTTATCGCATATATCTAATCACGTACCTTGGATAATGCACATTTTAAATTTGCGACATATATTTTCAGATAGAGGGAGTATTTCTTTTCCCAGTTATTAGTTGAAGCAGAATAAAATACAAGATGGAGTTATGTTGCTAACCGGTGCCCCCGGGGCAATGGTTAAGCATACCATAAAAGAGAATTATTACCATAAAAGGAAACTGTTTTTGACTTATTATAAATTAATTACATAATTTCAATGCATTAACTACTATATAATTTCCTTTTTCATATCCTTAACCAGTGCCCCGGGGACACCGGTTAGCATTTCCCTTATTTTTTTAAGCAATTTTCATTTATTTCTCGAAAAAAGTTAATGCAATACATGAAAGAGTTTTGCATTTAATAAAAAAATATAGTGTGATAATGCGGGAACAACAAGGATTTAATAGTCCTCGTGAGCTTAACATGGTTGGTATGGACAATGCATAATATATGCAAGCATGCAATTCAAAAGATATATTACAAACTCAACTTTGAAGTTAGTGGACTATTATTAGGCACAATTTTAACATAGACAAAGTGTATCACACTAAATTTACAAGGGTTGACAAAGATGATTTAACATGAAATCTGTATCATTTCACTTCACGGGCTGGTATCTTCCAAGATGAAGTCCGTTTTTTAATTTGTTCTTAAGTTAGTTTTGCGATGAAACATAAGTTTTTAATTTCTATTAACAAAGGTTGTGTTCCGTTTAAATTGATTTAAGTTATTAAAATTAGATGTTTATTTTAATAGATTCATTTGCATGTATATCACATTAGTTTTTGGATCACAGACCTTCTATTTATAACCGTGAATAAGCATTCTTAGATAGTTTATTTATTTATTTTTTAAAAAACTCATGTTTAAATAGAACCCACTTCAACTTTTATTAATTAAATTACAAAATTTTCTATTAAACTCAAATATAAAAAGAATATTTTTTGTCAAATAAGATCAAAAGATGTCATTAAAATAATAAAATAGTTTAAACAATGTTATAAAAATAGTCGATGAAGGTTGGCACATTTGATAAAAACCGCAAAATCGTATGTTCAACTTCCATTGTCAACCTAATTACCTCTTCTCCGAAGCCCAAAATAATAATATCATTTAAATGAAGGGAAATAATTGAATAAAAAACCAATTCTAAGATATGTATAACCCTTTATATATATGATATACATACATTTTGACATGTATTTTAAATATTATCAACATAAATTAAAATATTATCTTTAAAAAACATAAATTAAAATATATAAACAAAAAATCAGAAGAAAAAAAAATCCCTGCAAGGCACGGTTTCAAACTAGTACATTTTACATGGGAATTTTTTTATTAAAAGGACTTACCCAGAAAGACTTGTTCTTTTATTTTATTTTATTTTTTTTCCTATTTGTTAGCGAAATTGGTGCCTTCTCGATTAAAGTCAAACAAAATTGTTGCCTCCAATAATTGTATAGATCTTCTTTAAAAAAAAATTGTATAGGTCTATTAATTTAATTTTTTTTTTAAGAATATCTTATTTTCACGGTTTAATAGGGGAGAATAAAAAAGAAAAAATGAGCGTAGGAGAGAGAAAGAGTGGCGGTCAGTCTAGGGCATACCTAGGGCAACCGCGCTGGAGCTTTTCGCCGGAAGAGAGGTACAACGGGGATGTGGGGTCCAGCCAGGGTGGCAGAAATCACAGGGATAGGGGAGATTGAACTGTCGTGCGGTCTAGGAAGAGGAAAACGACGAAACCTGACAGGTCAAAGGTATCAGAACGGCATGGAAGAGCGGCTAAGGGAAAGGGACAAGAATGGCAATCACAGGAAGTTGTAAAGGATTATCGCGGTAACAATGGTTCTTATTGGACTGAGGTAGGGTTTCCAGGAATCATGGAGCTGGAGGTTTTGATTTTTATGATGAGAAGCGTGGTCGGTTCGAATTCAGGGAACATCGGCGGTAACAAGGTATCTTTTTACGTTACAAATTTTCCAGGTTTTATGCCGCTGTTTCGTCTTTGTCAATTCTTTGAAGTTTTTGGTATGCTTTCGGATATGTATGTTGCACGTTACCGGAATGCACGAGTACAATTTTTTGGGTTTGTACGGTTTGTGAATTATAGAGACAAATTAGCACAAGCGTTGAATAATGTTTGGCTTGGAGATTGTCGAGTGTGGGCACACGAAGCACGTTGCGATCGGTTTGCTCAATTTGATGTTGAACCTAGGGATTCTTTTTCTGGAGTGAGGGTGGAGGAGGTTGCTGGGAAGGGTAAGAAGGTTGTTAGGAAGAAAAAAATATATTCAGAGGGAGCACAAGAAGGTGGAGGGGAAGAGAGTTGAGGGAGAAAAATTGACCTAGGTGGGGAATAAGAAGAAGGGGAAGAGCGATCACTTGGTGAGGGTGGGGTATGTTGAAGTGCAGGTAGGGTAGGGAGGAAGGAATGGAAGAAGAAGAAGACGTTTAGGCAGGATAAAGGGGGAGTAGGGAGGTCGGGAAACTC
>Ga0315915_1010397_pt1 | contig 10319 bp, 12 predicted proteins | sample MpolbnodulesMG_FD_207738 | JGI IMG/M metagenome (GOLD analysis project Ga0315915, IMG submission 207738) | Medicago polymorpha root nodule microbial communities from Los Angeles, California, United States - branched nodules | ecosystem: Host-associated > Plants > Roots > Nodule | place: USA... | reverse complement strand
GAATCCGGCGGATGTGTTTACCAAGTCATTGCCTAGATCAAGGTTCAAGCATTGCTTGGACTTGATCAAGTTTGTTGAAGAGTAATTCCCTTTTGGAGAGAGCAGCATGGTGGTTGATGGTTAAACTAGCATCATCACCAATTAGAAGTCAAGGTGGAGAATATTGTATATTGGCTTCAAATTGAGAATTCAGGAAACCCTGAAATCGTGCCACGATTTTGGGCATCGTGACACGATTGGATTGGCAGGGAGCTTGGTATTTTGAGATGGAAAATCGTGACACGATTTGGGAAATCGTGACACGATTCAACAGCTTCCTCACCAAGTTTCCCTGAGGCAATCGCGACACGATTGGACAAAATCGTGACACAATTTTGGACTGCTGTGACTAGTATTTAAGTGGATTCTACAAAATTTTGAAGGAGAGCTGAAGCTAGAGGCCTAGGGTTTACAAAGGGGGGAACTTGAGGGTTGAGTATCTTTGTAAGGGGGGTCTCTAGGGTTGGGATAAACATTGTAATCACCTTGGGTAGTGAGATTACATCATTGGAAGGATCTAAAGCTTCCTTTGTGTATTCTCTAGTAAGATCCATATGAGTGTGGTGAGGGAAACAAAGGGTAGAGATTAGGTATAAGACTGATTTCTTGTAACCTCTTGTAACATCTTCTCATACGTGTCTGGAAAAAATTACAGTGTTGGCAATTTCATCCATATGTGTCTGGAAAAAATTACAGTGTTGGCAGTTTCATCCATATGTGTCTAGAAAAAATTACAATGTTGGCTATTGAAACTTGCACCTCCTCGGATAGGATTCAAATTTGGGATGAAAGCGCCATTAAACAATGAAATGCAACCTGAACATATAGAGCCAATATGAAATAATTGATAAAAATAGAAACATTTAGTGAGAGAGTTACCATTAGGATGGTGGAGAAATGATACTAGAATTTGTCTAGAATAGCAATTCTTTGCTTTTGGCAGATAAATATCATTGTAACTATAGATCAAAGAAACTTCACATTGCTTCAGACATCCCAACACAATGCGGTTTTGCAGCACAACAATGCAATTTTTATAGCAATTGGTATCCATTTTAACAAATATATACAAGTGATTGGGCATAACATTGAATTCCAATTTGAAAAACCAAACCACTACATATTGAAATGCATGATGAAAGAACAAACTACAAAACTCGATTCATCGAATAAATCAAACCTAACACGCCAATTTCTCACGTCGCAAATGTCCTCGAACAATATTTAAAAACAATCCATGAGGTAACAAGTAAACATACAATACGTAACAGAAAATTGAAATAGAAATTAACATATAAGTTGCAGTTAGGGAATTAAATAATTCGGTGGATGGGTTCTTCATAAACTCATAGCATTACTACTATTACAAACATAAGGTACATAACACAAATGAAAATTAAATAAAAAAGGCTGCAGTTAGGATGTATCCTTCATAAACCCATGCTCGTGTGACATGCACATTTTACTATTAAGAACAAGGTGATATCAAACCCTGTTGGTAGACTTGTGGAACCATCCAACCATCGGTGCTTAGGATTTCAAGACTCTTAAAAGTATCATCTTTAGAATTGTAGATGACGGTGATGAGGAGTTGAGTTCGGATGATAGGATGAGTACACGGGAATTGAGAAGGTTAATGGGTAATGGATAGTAACCGATTAATACAAAATGGTAACCGACCCGTTTTATGTGTGTATGAATTAAGACAAATTGTTAGAAATAATATAATGCTAGTGTGTATACCTTTCTTTGACATTAGCGAGTGGACCTCTCACTTATATTTTGTTTCATATCTACTTTTTTATCCAATGGCCGAGTTTAACTCGCACAAAACAACACTATCCACACTTGGTGACATGTTCCACTTAATCCACTAAAATGCATATATTCGAGTGTGAACTTTTTTGTGTATCAAAAGGTATAACGGTAAAATTCGAATACACTAGCGTGAAAAAGAGGGATATTGTGGATTCGAACTTCCGCATCAACTTAACAAATATCCTTTTAACCTTTTAATTGTGCGAAGTTGGATTATGCTAATTTAGATCACTATTTTGAAGTTTTTCAACTGTGTTATGTTGCATAAACTCCCTTTGTCCAATTTTGAATATCATATTAAATTATTTCACGTAAATTAAGAAAAACTACAAATGAAAGAAGGAGAATGTTACTAGTGCCCTAAAAGCATTGGTTAAACATCCAAAATAAGTAAGTTTTAATGAAAAAGTTGTGTAATCATTACTTAATCAAAAGTAACATCTTATATTTTCAAGACAAAATTTCTATTTATAGATTCCTTAATCAATGTCCTGAGAGCACCAGTTAGCAAGACCCATGAAAGAAAGTGAACAATAATTTAACTAAATTAATCTTACTATTGAGTATTGAAAATTAACATAATATTCGCTCTATTCCATTATAAATGTCCTCGGAGAAAATTTGAATAGCTTCTCTTTCTGAGGCACTTAAGCTGACTGATTGATTTATTTGTAGGAAAAAAAAAAGAAAAGAAAAAAAGCAAATCTTGAAGAATATAACAAAACAAGCATCAATGCAACTCTGTCCATACCATTTGCAAACACAGCCAACGAAATATCTGATATACAATGTGCATTCATCTCATAACCAATAACTAGGCATGGCAGCCTCATTTGTCCAAACAAGATCTTCATAATATAATAAATCTAAATGGAAAGTGAAAGAGCTTCCCAGCACCTCACAAACTGCAGCAGTGCTGACTCCATTAATCAATAGATTTAGACTTTCAATGCAAGCTTCTGAGCTGCAAGAGCTTCAGCCTCTAGAGTTGGTTCCCACAATAATGTACTCTCTGCCAATAATGCTGTGACCACATATGGATCCATGTTTGACGCCGGACGCCTGTCTTCCAAGTAACCTGCAATCAAAACAGTAGGAAAGGTAAACAACATGTCTATGATAATACTTGTAGACTTTTAATCAAGGGTTCAGAATTCGAATTCTTGAAAGTGAGCATAATCACTTGTAGACATTTTGCATGAGGAAAAAGGCATATGCAGTAATACTTGAAAATTTGAGCACTAAAAGCGGCCTTGGAATTAACCTTTGCCATTCTTCTCGGTATCTCTTCCCACACGGATTGAGCATCCACGGTTAGCCACTCCCTGCATATTCAATTTTATAAGAATACTTTACACAAGATGGTATACTTACTTGTTCATGTTTTATTACTCCGTTTAACAAGAGTAGGTATTCAAAATTTGGAAGCAATACCCAAGAAAATGTGTTGATGCTGGCAGTCTCATGCTTTCCTGTCAACCTTCTCTCATTTCCTTCTCCATATGCTTCAATGTGCACCTTGTGGCGAAGGGAAAGGTTCAAAATTGCCTTCTTTATGACCTCAAATCCTCCATCTTCCCTCATGCTCTTTGTACTAAAATACAAATGATATATTTATCAACTTGATAATTTAGCAAGTCAAATACAAGACATGTGCAATTATGATTTTTCATAAAAAAAAGGCATGTCAAAAAACCTGTAATTGGTATGACATCCTGCACCATTCCAGTCACCCTGTCAAGGTTAAAACCAAAACAATTAGTAAAATTAATTAGCATAAGGTAAGAAATAATTTCAACTAAAGCATTATAGTACCTCAATTGGTTTTGGATCAAGGGTGAGCACAACACCAGCTTGTTCAGTAATTCTCTGTCAGGACAAACGAAGTGCAATTTCAATTAGAAGATACAAAAGCCTTAAAAAAGACATCATTATTGAACCAAAAGCCTCCACAGAATTAAGATACTGAGACATTTGTTGATAACTGATTGTTTCAGAAGCTTAACCTCACTGTATTAAATAGTTGATTGTTATATATTTGAAAAACCAAAAGTAGGTTAAATGAAATTACCTCAAGGATGTACCTTGAAGCCCAGATATGATCACCAGCTTCAATACCTACACTAGGACCAACTTGATACTCCCACTGCAATATTCATAAAAGAACAGTGAGAAAAAACAGTTCAGATGATTATGACCTATATAGCACTAAAGTCTTCACAATAAAGGCGTGTCTGATGTTCAACATGTGTCAATGCCTGACACGGACACGAAACCGACACTTGTGCTTACGTCATGTATTTCATTTTCTCAGATCATCATCAATGCCGTGTCCGATGTCTGCGTCTACATCAATACTTGATAGATCATAACACGTGAAACAAAAGATACAACAAGAAATTTACCTGGCCAGGCATAACCTCTCCATTGGTACCACTGATGTTAATTCCAGCATATAAGCAAGCCTTGTAATGGGCATCAGATATATCACGACCAAATGACTTATCAGCCCCGGCGGCGCAGTAATAAGGACCCTGATATATGAAGGAATATTTTAATTAAATCCACATTTTGAAACTCGCTAATTCCTATGAAATTTGAAATAAAACACAAGAATTGGTATTACCTGAGGACCAGGGTAGCCACCTACAGGCCAACCTAATGGCCATTTCACATCTGTTTGAAGTAAGGTGTACTCTTGTTCTATTCCATACCTTTGAACAATCAACATACAACATCAGCATGTTTTCTGTTAAGATTATAATTAAACACCAAAAGTTAAGTTATCTTCTATTTTAGATACCTAGTTTCATTTTCTAGCATCGAACAACAGTAGTTGGTAAAATTAAAAAGGTAAGGAGTAAAATACATACCACGGAATTTCAGCCTCAACCTTTGGATTACTGAAGATTTCAGCAGCTTTATGTCTCTTATTTGTAGGGATAGGCTCACCTTGTGGTGTATAAGCATCGCAAATGACCTTTGTGAAACAAAATAATTGGATCAATTTCATAATATTTGCATTTCAATCAACATGCATGAAACATCTTTCAAGTATTACACTGCTTACCAAAATGTTGTTACCACCGCGGAAAGGATCTTTGAAAATTGCTTGAGGACTGAGGAGGAAAAAAAGAACAAAGTTAAATCTGCAATGGCATGTAGTAAAACTAGTAGCATGAATAGAAGTATCACTACACAAGTTCTTACTATAGGATCACTTCACTATCTTCACCAGGGGCTTGTCCAGTGCTAGAACCATCATAGTTCCACTTAGGAAGCTCAGAGGGATGCTCAACAGGCTTTGATATGGTCTGAGAATAAAATACATTCATATAGGATTATAATGATAGCAATAGATCAAACAATAACATGGCATAATTTTTTATTTTTTTTGAAAGAACATGGCATAAATATTTTATATTAGCATGTTTGAAACATTATAAATAACATACTCTTGATTTGCTGCGCACATCGATTCCTGTTCCACCGATCCTGTTTCAGAAAAAGTATCACAGTTTAAACACTTTGTACTCTGATACAAACGCTATGAAGCACTAGCATAGACACAAATACTGGACACGACACTGACACTGACACGTAAATACTGATCATAGTATGACAAAGCAGAAGTAATTGAATGTAAATACATTTGTATCATATGGGTGTCGGACAAATAAACAGTGACATGTGTTGTATACTCAGAGACACCGTCGACATGAATTGTCGGTCCTATGTAGCACATTAACATAAGAATGGAAATGGAAATACGTATTTATAATTTGAATAGGCAAACTATGAAAGGTACTAGCAGAGACAGGGCCGAGTGAAATACCAGATGTACTCAGCAATTATGCTGTCAGTGAATGGAGTGATATCCAAATTAAGTAGATCCTCTACCCTGTTGATGGTGCCAGAGTTGGTTGCCATTACTCTGAATTTAGCAGAACGTGCAACTTTCTTATTTTGTTTCATAACCAAAGAACTCCACATCTTTGATGAGATTGGAGCTGCAACGGGAGAGGTTTTCATGATTCTTGTCTGACATTGTGTAGAAGGAGCCAAAATCTGCGCCATGTTCTGCTTAACAAAAAGTGAATTAAACTATAACTCATAATAAAAATTTATGTTTGATATTAAGCAAACAAATTAAATAGCAATCTATTTGTGTATGATGTTATTAGCTGTCCTACAACCATTCTCAAATTTGACTGATGAAGCCTAACATAAATAAAAACATTTTAAAGCAATTATCTAATCTTTCTTAAACATAATTTAAGGTGCAAAAATAGTCAAAAACTGAGGTATTTTTTCTTACTAGATATCATCATTAAGATAAATCACAAAAGAGCATTATGATCTAGAGAATACTCAAATGATAATATTGACTACTTTAGATAAATTAGATCATTCTGAAAATTAAACAATTATATTTAAACCTTACAAGACATTTTAATCACTATTAGAAGTTAGTTATGTTAGTTACAATCAGTTAGAGTTAGTTGAATCAATTATATGCAAACCAACTCTCTTCTTTTAGTGTACCTCAGCCAATACAAAGAATGATTCATTTTCTCCAAAATCACTCTAATAATCAGATTCTTCACTACACTCAATAAGATGCACATTGCATAAAAATATCAGATCAGACACAAAAAAACCAACCAAGAAATACAATGTAACAAGGATACTTTGATAGTCAAATAAAATATACTTATCTAAAAAAGAATATTTCTTTTTGGAATCATATTTAAATGAACATCTATATATGTATAAACATAGTCATTAAACAGATCCATTAAATACAATGACCCAAATTTTTCATTTCTACTAAAAATCAAATTATATGACTAAACAATTATTTTTTTATGATCACTAGAAGAACTAAAATGATGAAAAAGTTAGTTCTACTTTGGAATATGCAGATAAATGAAGACACATTAATAAAGAATCATATATTTTGACCAAAAGTAACCATTATTTAAATTTAAAAAAACATAAGAATCATTATTTGACAAAAATAAATAAATGTTGAGATTTACCGAAAACTGATAATATCATCAAAAAGCTTCTCATTTATTAGTTACACAAGAAAGATACACAAAGTTAGGAAGCAATAAATAAACTCTTTACCATAAGAGTGAAAATGGGATTCAGAGATACTAAAGAAACTCACCAATACAGAGTTGAAAAATGGCAAAAAGCTGCAAACTTTGGAAATGGGTTCAAGTGAATGAGAATGAGCCTTGTGTCACTGAAGCATATAGAGTGAGAGAGTTGTGTAAAATAAAGGTTGGTTGGCTATTCTAATAACGATAGGGGTGTGCTATGAGTGGATGAAGTTTGTTTTTGGTCCCTTAAAGAGCACCAAGAGAAGCTTGGACTTATAATATTTTAGATAAGGTTCTTTTGTTTTTCTTTCTTCTTTTATCCCAATATAATATATGTATGTATGTACCTTTTATTAAACATAACTTGTTGAGATGGGAAATTAATTTACTACTATATTAGCTTAGATTCTATGATAATAATGATCTTAATAATTGTAACTTTTATCTTGATAATCTTACACTATTTCATAGCTTGTTTGGATCTTAGGTTGCTTAGCTCATGCCAATTTGAGCTTTGAAGACAAATAGTTGAGAATATTCCAATGGACTTTCATATTTCTAATTATGTATTCCTTAATCTTTCTAACTTTTCTATGTATTGTATTGTCCCATTACAGCCAACTGTTTTTTTTTATAAGCAACTAGATATATTGAATACCCAAAAATGAGAAAAAAGATAAAAGGAAAAAAAATGAGGATAAAAGTTAAAAATAATTATATACTAACAATATAAAAACAAACTATATATGATTTTTTTTAAAATTTGTAAACAAAGTAATAAACATCATTTAAAATTCACACAGCTGCGAGGTCTAACAATACATCTCAGTTAAGTTAGCACTGTGAACAACTATATGTGAATTTAATTATACTTTATGTCTTAATACATCATAGTATCATCTTTTAAATCATTTTATCTGCCATAATAAAATGATAAAGCATATAGTTTACACCGTGAGTTATTTGACTCTTGCAACACTATCATTTTAGAAAATACAAAAAAATCCTTCAGTTTGCCAAGATTTATGTTACTCTTGACATTTAACATTCCATGCCAAGGTCTCGAGTGGTGAATGTTTAACTTTGTAATCACCCTTAAATATAAATCCCTTCTAGAAATATTGTAGAATTATATCAATCGTTAAAGTCAATGTGGTTAGTACCGTAAGGGATTTTTTAAATGGTTAAATATATTTTGAAATGGTTAAATACTTTTGTTGTGAATTCGTTGAAAAAATCACATCAATAACAAACTTGATGTGTGGAGCAAGTGATAATCAAGCAACCAAAACAAAGTGTATGGAACAATTATAAACACAAGCCAAAAGTAGAAAACAACGAGAGAAAAAGAAAGAGAGAACACAAAAGAATTGGTTTACCCAGTTCGGTCGAAATTGACCTAGTCTGGGGGAGAGAGCGGTCCTCTGTTTCACTGTAATGATGAGTAACTTTACAAAAGAGATATCAATGGGTTATAAGAATAAGTCTTCTGCCTAATTCTACCCAAAGCCTCAATCTCTTCCCATGACCAAGAGACTCAATCCTAATAGTGTTTCCCAAGATGAATCAACCCTCAAACTCTAGTGTTTGTTGCCAAAAGACAAACTCTATACAAACCTTAGTTTTGTTGTTGTCTTTCTAAACCCTTGTTTCATCTCCCCTCTATCTCCAGGTTTACTTGGTTTACTCTGATACAAAGTCTATATTTATAGTAAAAGTAACCCCCATAAAATTGGAACAAATCTGACCCAAATATATGTTTCTGAAATATGCTGATGCGACAGTTTAGGCCCCAAATTCCTCCATTCGGGCGCCGATTTTTCACGTGTGCCAGGCGGAAAAACCCAGTGTCAATTCGGGCCTCGGACAGCACCATTTGGGCCCCAAATTGGCAGTTTCCAGAAACCTCAGTTTCTCCAATTTTGAGTCATTTTCACAACAATCTCCACCTTGACTCTAAATTAGTGATGATGTCAAATCATCAACCACCTTGCTGCTCTTTCCCTTGCTTCCCACTACACCAAGTAGCTCCACAAGTTTACACCTTAACATCTTCAGCCATCGAAATGTCTTCTGCCTTCTCGAAGATCCTTGTATCCAAACTACACTAGGAATTTCAGATAGTTCTACAAGACTATACCATACCTCTTCAATACAGAACATCTTCCGCTTCCTTGAAGATCTACTTGTGCCCAATCACCATTGACTTTTAGAGTAATCCACAAGTACACACCTTAACTCATTCAGCCCTCGGAATGTCTTCCGCCTTCTCAAAGGTCCTTGCAGTCCAACTACGCTAGGAATTTTAGGTAGTTCCACAATCATTTACCATAACCTCTTCAACACAGGACATCTCCCGCTTCCTTGAAGATCACCTTGCATCCAATCACCCTTAGCCTTTTTTTAGGGTAATCCCGGAAGCCGTGCTATACATTCTTCAACCTCCGGAATGCCTTCCGTCTTCATGAAGAAATCCCTTGCTCACCATTAGAGCATAACACTCAAGGTCCTCCATAGTCGTATCATTCCTGGTGTGTTCAACTCCACCTCAAGTTGAGCTTCCAACCTCTCAACTAGCAAATGTGTACATCCCACTATGTCTTCAACCTTGAAACTCCACCTCAACAGGTAGATCATGAGTATTCTTACCTCCGTCTCTCCAGACTGATCATGAGTATTCTTACCACCGCCTCTCCAAGCTGATGCTGAGTGTTTAACGTCTCTCCAGACGACCACCACTCCACTAGGCATCATTCTCAAGGTGAGAAACATCACCTTCTTCATCCTCCAAACAACACCAAACCATCAGAGCACCCGCATCCTCAAGACACACCTCAATGTTCTCCAAATCACCAATGATTTTGTTGAACTCCGTAAGTTGCTCCATGATGACCTTTGACTCTACCATCTTGAATGAGTAAAGTTGTTGCTTTAGGAATTGTCGATGAGCCAAAGACTTTGTCATATACAAATATTCGAACTTTGACCACATCGATGTCGCAGTTGATTCCTTCGCTACTTCTCTCAAAACTTTATCCCTGAGGCACAAGACAATGGCACTCCTGGCCTTGTCCACCATATCGGTCTTCTCCACTCGTGACATGGTGACCGATAACGCACATTCATCCTTCAAAGCTTTCTCACACTTTTGTTGTATTAACACTACTTCCATCTTTACCTTCCATAACCCAAAATCGTTATCTCCGGTAAACTTCTCGATATCCCACTTCGAACCCATGGTACTTGATTATCTTTTGACCCTTGCCCCACGGTGGGCGCCAATTGTTGTGAATTCGTTGAAAAAATCACACCAATAATAAACTTGATGTGTGGAGCAAGTGATAATCAAGC
>Ga0315915_1010396_pt1 | contig 10320 bp, 5 predicted proteins | sample MpolbnodulesMG_FD_207738 | JGI IMG/M metagenome (GOLD analysis project Ga0315915, IMG submission 207738) | Medicago polymorpha root nodule microbial communities from Los Angeles, California, United States - branched nodules | ecosystem: Host-associated > Plants > Roots > Nodule | place: USA... | reverse complement strand
AACTTATAGTGATTTAGTTCATCTTGAACTTTAGGTTATACATGTTTTGGTCAGTCAAATTACATATCCTAACTATGCCCTTAGAAGATTGTTGTGGCCTTCAATCTTCATATAGATTTATAAGAGATATAAATATTTGTATGTATTATTTTATCAATCAATTAGGTCCAATGCTTTCGGATCAAACCAAAGATTAATCAGTTTTATCACTGAGATTGGTTAATGATTAGATTCAGAAATTTGCAAGTTTTTTTGTTCTTTATTGATTCATTTTTAGTGATTGCCATTTTTTGAATACATGTGATTTGGTGAAGATCTTCATTTTTAGAGGAAATACTTGTCTTCAAATTTAGTACTTTGGATTTGTATCTTTTAAGAAACCTAATTTTGATGTTTTTATTTTAAGAAAGTTTCTTCATAACCATTGTACGTAACCCCAAAAGCAAACGTGAAGATTCTTAACCAAAATCAATAAAAACAAAAAAAATCACTATCTATTACATATTTATATTTAATATTTAATATATTACAAATTAAAGTTTGACTTGCCTTTGAAATGTATGCAAGTGTCTAGATTGAAGTTTGAATGTTGATTTCATATGAATATCATTCTAAAACGTGTTTCTTTTAAGGATTTTAATTTATATGGACCCAAAACTATAATTTTCTTTTCTTTTTTGGATTAAAAAACTATAATTTTCTTACACATACAGTTAATTGAATTGTGTCATGTACATTTGTTGAAATAACTTAAAATACACTCCTCTAAAAAAACATAAAATGATGTTATAATGTGATTTGATTGAATTTAGGCGTAAAAAAATGTTATACTCAGAAATTAATCTTTTATATTAACTTCTCATTCACCAATAAGTTTTATAAGAAGTACATGTTGTAATAAGATATTGAGTTTATCCATGTGATTCGTGAACATAATTCAATTGATATAGATGTTGTAGTATGTAAAGGTTCGAAGTTCGAATCTAACAATGTTAAATCTCATAAGAGAGAGTTTTGACGTCTATTAAAGTTCTATTTGATTTAAAGAAAGAATTAGTCGTACAGATAAGATATCTAATTCACGCAAACAATTAATCTCATGCTAAACTTGTGTTTGTGCACACGTTTCAAGAGGATATCTTTGCGTTCACATCTTTTCTAACCGTAGAGATTATCCAAAAGATTAAAAAACAAAGAAAAAGAGAATGCAATCTCCAAAGAAAGAAAAGACATATGTGGTTATGAAAAATTTAGCCATTTAGGGACCGGCGGCGTTGAATTTAAAGTAACATGCAGCAACTTGCATCTGCTTCTTCATTTTGGACATACCACATGAGTGGTTAAAAATGATTTTCCAAAATTAAAGACAAATTTTTATCTTATTCCATTGTTTTTTTTCGACCTTGAGTTTAATCATGAAGTAAGTAAAATGTAACGAATTGTTACGTAGTAATTGAATTTGAGTTTTTCTCTTGAAAATCCTTCATTTGATAAAGTTCATCAACTATTTGAGCTTGATTTTTGTTTTTTATTTTACATTTTATTCGTAACTGATTTATGAGAAAGTTTTAATTGGTCACAAACACAAATAAAATATACTTAGGCACACACATAAGAAAAATTTAAAGATGAAAATAAAAAATGTTGTGACTAATTTATTTCTCTTTTATTTTTATTTTTTTCATTTTTGTGTGTCCAAATATTTTGAATTTAGGGTTGTGACTAAGAGTTGTTCTTGATTTAGTTGTGGTTAAAAAATAAAAATAAAAATAAAAGTAAAAAACCAATAAAAAAACAACATTGACCAACATCAAAATCAATTACTAACTCACATAAATAAACCCAATCTAAGCTATTGAGTATGATGGAATCCAACAAACACTTGCTAAGATTTTTTAGAAGCCAAACTAAACAATACTCTGAATAATCACAAACTATCTAAACTGATTGTATTTTATGAAAATAAAAAGCTAATAAATTATTTTTGTGGCTTGGCTATGATTCATTTGTTTTTGAAAAAAATAAATTTGAGAAAACTTTAAATTTGACCAAAAACAAAACTTTATAAGGATGAAAATATTTGTTTTACTTTTTAAAGAACGAAATCAAATTTCTTTATATTTTTATAGACGGAAAACTAAATTAATTCAAAAAAATAAAAAAAATGTTTATCATATTTTAAAATCTTTGTAAGTTGTCATAAAATTTTATTTTTAATGATTTGTATTCAAGATACAATCTTATCAAATTAACGTTAACAAAATAAGCAAGTAATGTGAAAAATCCATTAAAACAACACCTAAGAAAGCATTTGGTGCCATATAAATAATGCAACGTGATACACGAGGAAATAGAAATCCGCCAAATTTGAAATTGCAAGGTTTTGTTGACTTTAAGTATAAAAAATACAATTTGTTGACTTGATTGTGGTGTCCGAAAGGACAACCTATTCTTTTCTTTGTTTTTTTCTACAAATTGTTTTTTGTGAATTGGTAAACATACTCAACAAAATGGTTACTCTATTAATTTACATGTGATCTTTTCGGACTTATGGAAGATGGTCTGAGAGTTGAGTGTTGCTGCGAAGATGGAGGGATCCATCGTGACTCTATAAAAATGTTGTTTTGAAGTTAATTTCACTTAAAGTTGTCCTAACTAAATTGTGATTAAAGAAATTTGTGGAAACAAGTTATGACTTCACTCATCCTTTATGGACTCCACGCCTTCTAGCCACTCTCCCTTTTTATGAAAAGTTATAAGTTGTGTTGAAATATGTCTTGAATTAGTGTTGAGAAAAGGTCGCACATCAAAGAATGTAAAGAAATATGAAAAGATTTAGTCATATAAATAAATGACGAATATATAAGTAATATACAAATATTTATTTACAATAGTTATTGAAACCATATCTAATTAACATCAATTGAACCTTTGATTAATTGGAAGAAAAAAAAAGTTCTATATGAGTATGAATTACCAATCTTTGAAAGTATGCACAACCTTAGGCTTTGGGAAACAACTCATGGTCACGATACCATTGAATGTTACTGAAATGATTGGTTGGCTTGATATGTTGGAAACAACAACCAAAACAAATGTTGGCCAAAAAAAAGATATGCATCTAGAAAAAAGAGAAAGTGATTAACACTGATTGAACATTTGGTTAATTGGTGGCAAGTTCTATATAAGTATGAATTATGAACGATCAATCTTTAAAAATTCATCAATGTACCTGGTATGCAAGCATAGAAAATATTTGACACATTGTAAAAGTACTTTCGCAAAAATGTCACTTGTCCACTATATGTTGTCAGGATTGATGGAAGTATAATCAATGAGAAGCTAATCTTCAACACATATATTACATACAATATCAATTGTGTAATTAACTAGTTTTAATGAAGTCTAATTTCATAGTACATAGTTTTATAGGTTTTTGATAGAAAATGATTGTCACTCTTTTGTCACGATTCATTAATATTTTTATTTGCATAACTTTAATATATATATATATATATATATATATATAGGGCATATCACATGAGAATGACATTTATATATGAGAATGGTGAAAATGAATTGCAGCCATTAGATTAAAAGCAAGGGAAATACACTTAAGTTAGTCATGTGTCAATCATTGTGACATCTTCATTTCACATCGTCCTGCTTCAACCCTTACTCACCCTCCACCATCTCTTTCGGCGAACCACCATCTCCTCAAAGCCTTCTCAGTTGTTCACTTTTCTTCACAATTCAATTTGATTTGATTTTCAATTTTCGTTCGTTCACTTTTTCAATTTTCAATCTTCTGACAAATCAACATCTCAACCCTTCTTCGTCATAATTATCGATCCAACACAATGATTAATTTTCAATTCTCGATTTCCATTTGATTTTTGTGGCTTTTATTCTCTGTTGTTGTTGCCTCTATAAGGGCTGGATTTCACTATTGTTGTTGTTGTTGATGATGTAGCTGGATTTTATGACATTAGTAAAGGATGCATCCAAGTTTTTTTTTATCTTTTTCTATTCTTTTTTCAACAAAATTTTCTGGTTTACTATAACCATATTGTTACTTTTTGAGGATTAAAGAAAACAAGCGTCTCTTGATTTGTAAACTTCCTCAAGTCTGTTTAATTTGATAAAAAAAATTGTTAATTGTGGAGAAAAGTTAAGAAAAAATTAACTTTCTTCCGACTCCTTTAATCAAAATTAGGGCTTCAACTTTGTTCAGAAAAAATTTAGGCTTCAATCAATGCTAGATTCACACTGTGTGACATAGATTTGAATATTGAGATTATTCCTTTACGAGATTTAAATATTGATGTTGATGCATCATTATCAAAACAACCAATGTCCTCCGCTCTTTCTTCCTTTTGAACATTCATGAAGTACTACTCATTTAATTTAGAATTTTAACTATTCATGGAACCATTATTATAGGTAACAAAGGGTATAGTATAACTGACAAGTTATACCCTTAAAATACTGAAACAACAGTTAAATAGGAACGCTAAATCCGCACTAGAACGATACTTAAAAAGAAACGGAGGGAGTATTATAGTAGTGTTTTCAGTTATTATGTTTTATTTTCTAAACATTATAAATTTTAATACATATACAGTCTGTACATTTTTAAAGTTTTTACCAACAAAAAAAAAACAGATTTAAATATTGATGTTGATGCATCATTATCAAAACAACCAATGTCCTCCGCCCTTTCTTCCTTTTGAACATTCATGAAGTACTACTCATTTAATTTAGAATTTTAACTATTCATGGAACTGTTATTATAGGTAACAAAGGGTATAGTATAACTGACAAGTTATACCCTTAAAATACTAAAACAACAGTTAAATAGGAACGTTAAATCCGCACTAGAACGATACTTAAAAAGAAACGGAAGGAGTATTATAGTAGTGTTTTCAGTTATTATGTTTTATTTTCTAAACATAATAAATTTTAATACATATACAGTCTGTACATTTTTAACGGTTTTACCAAAAAAAATATTAGTTGATATTTTGCAAAATATAATTATGTTTGTATAAAAAAAATTAATTATTTTTTACACTTTTTAAACTGAAAAAATTTCACATTTATTTTGTTAGGCCTCATTTTTAATGTTTTCTTTAGGCCTCACATTACGTCTGATCGGTCATGTACACTGGCGATAATAAAAACGGTAAAACTTCTTCATTGCTCCACTACAAAAGTCTTCTACGACAAGCTACAACAAACATGTTACCTTTTTTTTTGTTTTTTTTTTTTTGCAAAGAATTGTTTAAAAGTTATGAGTAGTATTTTCAAAACAAGACTTTAGAAATAAAAAGGAGTATATATTCAAAAATGAGGGTTATGAATAGAGAAACTCAATAAACTTAGCTAACATATCTTAATCCCACAACAACACCTTTTGGGCTTAAAAAAAGTTCAAACTCAGCCCAGCCTCATCTACGACCATTCTTATTAGAAAATTTATCTCATATGTGTTTTTTTTCCTTCTAAAAACACATTACAAATACGTTTTTGCCTCCAACGGTAGTTAACTATCGTTCAGACTTTCTAGCTGTAGTTAACTACCGATGAGCCAGCTACAATTGGCTCAGCTGCACTTAAGTGCAGTTGGAAGCATCAATTGTGGATTCAGTCTCAAATAATTCACTTTATAAGCTCATGATATGAATCTTAGATTAAATTTTTTTTGTGTGCGCGCGTGCGCGCATAAGTAAATAATATTAACATTGATATTAATTTTAATACATTTGTTTCATATGTTTAGGTTGTCTCATTGAATGCATTTGACCTTGAGGAGAAACTATACCCTCTTGTCTACGGTGGAGATGCTTCAAATACTATAGCAGGATTTGATCAACATGGGTCTAGGTAACTAGCCTCCGTATCCTTAAAGTTAACAAACTATGTAAGCATTGAAGTTACGGAAAATTGTAAAGGGAAAAATATGTTTCGAGGATCTATAAATAATTAATGTTCAACTATTGTCCTGTCAGTTAACAAAAAATTGCATAAAAAACCGAAGTTTATAAGAGCAATCAAAATATTTAACTTAATACTTACATAATAATAGTATTTGCTAAAAAAATGAGCCTTATTTAAAACCGGAATTTTTTCGAAAATCAATTATTTTATTAATGAAACTATTCTAAAATTGCAGGTTTTGCTCACCCAAAACGTTGGATGATAAGTTGGTGAAGGGCAAAATTGTTCTATGTGAAGGAAATATAGGAGTTGCAGAAGCCTTAAGAACGGATGTTGTTGGTGTTTTGACATAAGAACATACTTTTTCAGATGGTGCACACCCTTATTCCTTGCCTGAATGTACCCTTCAATCAAAGGATGTCGCTGATATACATAAATATATACGCTCTATTAGGTATCATCAAGTGCAGGTTCCATGTAGACTAACAATAGTTTAGTGAACTACACTCATCTAAATTTTATCTATTGATAAATTTACAAGAGTCCAAGTGTCAGCATATTAAGGACCACTGAGTTAAATGATAAATTGGCACATATGGTTGCCTCTTTCTAGTCAAGGGGTCCAAACAATGCTACATCTGAAATTCTTAAGGTAATTTCTATGAATGAACAAATTAAATACATCTATATCATTTTAACAATATTTGTAATTAACTTTTCTTTTGTTTAATATTGTAGCAGGATTTAACTGCTTCAGGAGTAAACATTATAGGTAGTTGGCCGTCAATTGCTACTATCTCTGATTATCCCGGTGAGAACAGAAAAATGGAGTTTAATATTATTTCAGGAACCTCAATGTTGTGTCAGCATGTGTCTGGTGGAGCAGTATACATCAAATCATTTCATCTCGCATGGTCACCTGCTGCTATCTGTTCAGCGCTAATGACAACAGGTATAACAAAACAAATATTGTCACACCTCAATTAAAAAGATTCAAAAATAGAAAACTAAACCTAGCACATGCTTCTAAAAATAGTTTAGGTTTATTTGATTTGAGGTGAATATATTTTATTTAGGATATTTTAAGCTAATATAAACAATTTTATATGCTCTTTCGGTTGCAGCTAAACAAACAAGTCCTGGAAATAATGGTGATACTGAATTTGGTTATGGAGCTGGTGAAATTAACCCTGTCGAGACTTTGAATCCTGGTCTAGTATATGATGCAAATGTAGATGATTATATCAGAATTTTATGCGGACAAGGATTCAATACAACAATTTTACCATTAATAATTGGGGATGAAGACACTTGCTTCAACACAACATACACATCAACAAGAGATTTGAACTATCCCTCTTTTGTTTAAAAAGCCCCAAGCCCTAAACACCGTGTGAGTGAAAGTTTCATTCGGGCAATCACAAATGTCAGTTTACCAATCTCGACTTACAAAACAATTGTGACTTCGCCTAAAGGATTAAATATTACAGTGAATCCCAATGTTTTATCATTCACTTCACTTGGAGAGAAAAAAAACATATGTTCTCACAATAGATGATATATTGAAGAAATCAATTGGGTCAACTTCTTTAATTTAGGATGATGGGAATTTCAAAGTGAGGTGCCCAATTGTTGTTTATAACGAAAGAGCTGAGAATGATGCACCATCCTCAAATTCTTATGTTCGAGTTGCTATTGTTGTTGGATCTTCCCTTGGTGGTTTGTTATGAGAACACAAAAAAATAGGAATTTGTTAGAGAAAAAGATAATAACTGACAATTGTTTGTTATAAGAGAAAGATAACATATTTAATTTATTCGAAAGATAAAGTGTGTGAAAAAAAAGAGGAATTTATTTGTGGATTAAAATGAGGATATAATAGGAAGAAAATATGCAAAAATACATATTGTTAATTTAGTGTTAATTTTCTAAAAAGACACCTAAAAAGAAACTGAGGGAGTATGATGTGTGAGTGCGTGCGCGCGTGCGCACGTGCGTGTGATTTTGTCAAGTTAAATGTAATATGAAGATTTTTGTCTCCTGCAATCAATTTATCACTAGGGTAATAATCGAACCGAACATTAAACAAGTATAAGTATGAGTTCAAGGTTTAAGGGTTGAATGTTGTAATAAAATATGTTTTTTTAAATATATTATGAAAATCAAATGAGAAATATATATATATCATAGTATATAATTTTATTAAATATTAAATATATCATAGTATATAAACTCTCATAACAAACAATTGTAAATTTTTTTCCTTTTGAACATTCATGGAGTCTTTTATTTTTCCTATCTCAAATTTGTTCTTCTACTTTACACTTGAAATTTTTAAAAATTGCTGCTCATCTTATTTATAGAATTTTAACTCTTTTTGGAACCATTGTTTGTAACAAAATTTTGTTTATATTTGAAGATAACAACAAGAAGCAAACTTTGTTTAAAAAAAACAAACAAACTTTGTTTAAAAAATAAATAAATTTAGTTTTCCAAATAGATAACATTAAATAGTTTTATTGAAAAAGATAAGAGTAATTCACAAAGGGTATAATTGACAAATTGTACCCTTAAAATACCAAAAAGGCAGTTAAATAAGAACGAAAAATTCACCCTAAAAAGACACTTAAAAAGGAACTGAGGTGTACTATTTAACAATCTTGCACTCATTGAAACCTTACATAAAAACTCAATCTTTCATTTCTCTACAACACTAATCCGATTTTTCTTCACTCATTTCCTTTCATAAAAAACAACACACTCAGAAAAAACCCAAGTTTTTTCTTTCAATTACGATTATGGAAAATCCACTTTCAGATCCTCAAGAAACTAGATATGTAAATTCAATGTACCGGGATAAAATGATAAATTTAACGTATTGGTTGCATGTTGTTGCAAAAACCCTTGCTTGAAGTGCTTTCAAAATATTCTTGCCTTCATTTTAAATTCTCTCACGGTTTTGGTTTGCTCAAGCACCTTGTCCTTTGACATCTATTTTAGCTACTGTTTGCGGTTGAAATGAATCATCTTTGGATGTTTTTTCAATAGAGTATTAAAAATAAATTCTAAAAATAATAATATTATTGTTATAATAACACATACCACTTACTAACATTATTTATGTTAGTGATCAATCTCATCTCTCACACACTTATCATGTAAGTTGTATAACCTTTTATTTTTTGAATGATTAAAATTTCAATCATTTCTTAGTCCCACAAAAAATGTGCTATTGGAATAATATTTTTTCTGAATAACTAGAATCTCAATAATTTGTTAGTCTCATGAAAATTTTACACTTGTCACATGGTTACTAAAAGAAGTTTAGCAAATTATGACAAACCTTCAATAAAATACCAACATTACTTGTGATAAATCTTTTCCAAAGAGGACACCAGATTGAGAATTTACAATCACTTTTAAAGGATAAATCTTACCAACAATTTCAATTTATATTGGAGCATCGACATTGCTGGTAAAACTTTCATTGCTGGTAAAATGTGACCCATCGACATTGAGTGTGAGGCGTCTGGAAGGAGGATGGACCCAATGGTGCCTATGATGTGCACCGGTGATTCCTCTAGATGCCTTAGGCTATTGCAATTCAACCACGATATCGTGAGCATGATTGTTTCAAGTTCGAGAGCTTATACCCATATTTGATCGATGGAAAAATATGTACATGTTCTTGTCCTTTCAAAGTGCCCACACCATAACTCCAAAGAAGTTAAACCAATCAAACGATGTCTTACCAATTTCCTTGGATGTCAAGTTGCATTCAATCCAAGCAAAAAGACCGAGGCCAAAAAATTAACTCAAATGTTCTTCTTTTATGACCTTGGATCAAAGTTTCTTACTATCTTCACAATCTCTCAGAATATGTAAAATCGATCCTGGAACTTCCACATATCCACCATAACCAACGTTTGAAGTCATGCATCTTCTAACTCTTTCTTTGTTAGTGAGAAGTCTTCCGTGATCAATTTTCGATAAAGTAGCTCCAATTCTAACTAGTCTGTTCAACTTCCAAACTTTTACGGGGAGAGAATTCAAATTATCCTCTATATTGTTCCTAGTACTCAACATATACTTCCAAACTTTATTATTTTACAAAATGTATATAACATAATTAAAGTTAAAACACATAATAGCAAAATGCAGAGGTCTGCAAATATGACTATATTCAAGTTGTAGAGTACTCATAAAATCTAGGGTTAATAGGTCTTTATCCCCCTGTATTTTTTTTTGATTTACCCCTGTAAAATATTTTTGTTTTGATTTACCCCCCAATAGACCAAACAAAAACGAAAATTTCTTGAAAAAAAAATTGGTTTTTGTTTGGCCTTTTAGGGGGTAAATCAAAACAATTTTTTTTTAGAG
>Ga0315915_1010394_pt1 | contig 10322 bp, 6 predicted proteins | sample MpolbnodulesMG_FD_207738 | JGI IMG/M metagenome (GOLD analysis project Ga0315915, IMG submission 207738) | Medicago polymorpha root nodule microbial communities from Los Angeles, California, United States - branched nodules | ecosystem: Host-associated > Plants > Roots > Nodule | place: USA... | reverse complement strand
TACACCCTTAAATTAAGGTGTACCGGTACACCTGTTTCATAAATCTATAAGTTAACCAAAAATTTTATGTAATAAAGAGATATTTATCGACTTTTATATTTTAGAAAATATTATCCCATAAGAAAAAATATCATTTCATTTTTTTTAAAATTATACTAAAGTTTTTAACATTTTATTAAAAAAATAATCAATATTCACTATTATGAGTAATAAAAATTAAAAAAAATTGAATTTTGCTTTGCCGACACTTTTGAAAAATAAAATATAACTATTATAATTATAAATGATAGAAAATATTTTTTTCTAAAGAAAATAAATCATTAAACTATTCATTTAAATACACGGGTGTACCGGTACACTCAAAATTTTCGAGTGTACCATAGAAAATGCCTAACTAATATCTCCATGACACTCGTTAACAAGACTAATGTTTTTAAGATTATATACTCCATAAACGACGAGATTTCCTCTTCAAGTTCTGAATACATTCATTAAGAGATACTAGTAGTAATATACAACTGCATGAATAGAATACTAACGGTTATGAATTTAGAAGCCGACAAGGAATTAATTCCAATATTCCATGGCGTGGCAATGCAATTTAAAAGCCGCCAAGTCAACACATCATGCAGCAGCTAATTTGTGTGAGCTGTACTGTTGAGAGCCACTGACGGTGGTGGTGGACTGGTGGTCCAAACTCGTCGCTATCAAACTTTCTCTGCCCTCAAATGCAAGTAAATAATAATTACAGTAAATCAAATCAACTTATATAAAAATTTAAAATCAATACTTTTTAAATTTACATAAACTAAATAAAAATATTTACAGGACTAAAAAAAAATGTAACTGTATTGACTAAAATCAAATTTAAACATTTTATTGCTGTTTATACTCCTCCATTCATTTATGAAAGGAATGAAAAAGTAAAAAAGGGGGAAAAAGCAGTGGCACAACTAATGCCCAAAGACTTTTTTTCTTCCCTATATCGAATACAGCTCAGACACTCGCTTGCTTCTGACACAAAACCATTCTATGCAATTGCAAATGCAACTAAGGGTCAGTTTCGTCAAACTACACCTACAAATAAAAACATTTTACTAATTTATCATTAATACGCATATTAACAAAGAATGTATATATGTGAAGAAGAAGAACGAGAGAAAAGAAAATGGAGGAAGTGTGTTTCATCTGCAGAAGAACAAAATTCACATGAACATTGTCTTTTGCACTTCCTCCTCCAATAACCTCTCTTCCATATCTCCAACATAGTAAAAAAATTCTTAATACTATCTTACAACTACCTAATCAAGCTCTTCCTCATTGCTCCTTCTTCAATCTCTTGCATTTTTTTTCTCATAATCGGTAAGTTCATTATTTTTATTTTTTTGTCGGTGACTTGAATTGAGGTTCTGTTCTCATTCTCAATCTCAAACATTTTTGGTACAAATTTTCCTTAGATTAATTTTTATGCTCATAATCTACACTGCTTAAAGTTGATTAACTTGGATCTAATATTAAATTAATACATAATAGTAATAATTTAGAAAGCTGACCTTTATCCTTTTATATTTTGAATAAAAAAAGGAACATATAACCTTTGCTTTGTTCTCAAGTATGTTTGTATGGGGAGTGTGTGAGTGAGAATAGTGGAAAGAAAAGAATATATTTAATAATGTAAATTTGGTAAAGGGTTAATTATAGCATATATTGATGCTTACATTGAGATGATTATGAGGAAAGTGCAGTGGTTAGATCTGATTCCAGAAATGGGGTTGGGAGGTGTCATCACATAAATATCCCTGTCACTGTACCACCCTTCTTCATTTCATTTCACCAATTTAGTAATCTCAGACACTTCATTTCAATAGCTTAGGTTTCACTCAACCCTCTTTCTTCTTCTTCTTCTTCTTCTTCATAACCGACAATTACATTTACCAAACTCACTCTACATTACAATGCATGTGACAAATAATTCATTATGGATCATTTCTGCTAATTAACATTCAATTATCAGAAACTGAAAACCTTTACCTAACTGTTCAGTTGTTGTTATATATTTAATTTGATTCTACATTTTCTTTAGATTTTCTTTGCCATGGACAAACGGTGGCCGTGGAAGAAAAAATCTTCCGACAAGGTTGTCATTGAGAAAACACCTGCTTTGTTAGACTCCTCAGATGCTGCTTCCAATCAGGTATGACATTTTCACACAAGAAAAATGTTCTTCAGTTTTTTTGTGATTTGATAATTTCCCATCCTTACATTCAAGTTAATTCAGTATTTTACTTGTAGTTTGCTTCAAGGAAAACTGTATTTTCTTTGTATTTCTGGGGGATAAACATGGATTGATAACTTCAAATGGCTACTAATCTTTAGTCTTAACTTTGTTGATTCAACAACAATTTTATAAACTTAATGGTTTTTTCGTTTTTGTCTCTTACATTTCTGTGCTGATCCACTTGTTTGAACAGGACAACAACAAGAAACCAAATTATGTCAAAATCTCTGTTGAATCCTATTCGCATCTGTCTGGTTTGGAGGATCAAGTGAAGACGTATGAGGAAAAAGTGAAGTCATATGACGAAAAAGTTCAGACATATGAGGAAAAAGTCCAGACATATGAGGAAAAAGTTCAGACACTTGAAGATGAGATCAAGGAAATGAATGAAAAGCTTTCAGCTGCAAACTCTGAGATTAATACCAAGGAAGGCATGGTAAAACAACATGCAAAAGTAGCCGAAGAAGCTGTCTCAGGTATAATATTTAATTTTTTTTACCGCATTTAAGATTTCAGGCTTGAAGACTGCTTACTCAATGTTCTTTGAATTAAAGTTCTATTGAAATTCTGCAGGATGGGAAAAGGCTGAAGCCGAGGCTTTGGCATTGAAGGACCATCTGGAATCTGTCACTCTTTCAAAACTCACCACCGAGGACCGCGCATCACATTTAGATGGTGCTCTTAAGGAGTGTATGCGACAGATACGGAACCTTAAGGAAGAACATGAACAGAAAATACAGGAAGTTGCTCTGTCGAAAACCAAGCAATTAGACAAGATCAAGGGGGAGCTTGAGGCTAAGATAGCTAGCTTTGAACAGGATCTCCGAAGGTCTGCTGCTGAAAACGGGGCACTGTCAAGGTCCTTGCAAGAGCGCTCGAACATGCTAATCAAATTAAGCAAAGAAAAAGCTTGTGCCGAGGCTGAAGTTGAGCATCTTAAGAGCACCATAGAATCATGTGAAAGAGAAATTAATTCACTTAAATATGAACTCCATGTTGCTTCCAAAGAGCTTGAAATTCGCAATGAAGAAAAAAACATGAGTATGAGGTCTGCAGAAGCTGCTAACAAGCAGCATATGGAGGGTGTAAAAAAGATTGCTAAGTTAGAAGTTGAGTGCCAAAGACTACGTGGACTAGTTCGGAAAAAGTTACCTGGTCCGGCTGCACTTGCGCAAATGAAACTAGAAGTTGAAAATCTTGGCCGAGATTATGGAGAAAGTCGATTAAGGAAATCACCTGTCAAGCCTGCTACCCCTAATTCGTCCCCACTACCTGAGTTCTCCCTGGAGAATGTTCAGAATTTCCAGAAGGAGAATGAATTTCTTACAGAGCGTTTATTGGCAATGGAAGAAGAAACAAAGATGCTGAAAGAAGCTTTGGCTAAACGTAACAGTGAATTGCAGGCCTCAAGGAGTACATGTGCTAAAACACTGAGCAAACTTCAAAGTTTAGAAGCACAACTTCATACAAGTAACCAGCAGAACGGATCTCCAAAATCCAACATGCGTGTAACCCATGAAAGCATTTATAGTCAAAATGCAAGCATTGCACCAAGCTTGGTTTCCATGTCTGAAGATGGAAATGATGATGCAGCAAGTTGTGCTGAGTCTTGGTCCACAACAATAGCCTCTGGGCTATCCCAAGTTTCTAAAAGGTGTACCGAGGAATCAAGCAAATCCGAAGCCATTCAAAAGTTGGAACTAATGGATGACTTTCTGGAGGTGGAGAAGTTAGCTCGTATGTCAAATGATTCCAACACAGATGTCACAGTTTCATTGTCTTCGAACAATAAGGCAACTGATGTTGCGACCAATGATGCATCACAAGTCAGTACTGGCACAGTTGGTCTGTGTGAAACAAATGGTGATTCCAATCCATTGCCGAATCAAGTGTCTTCCAGTGCTTTGATTAATGCACCTGATCCCCAATCTGATGTTGGTGGCTTATTATCAGAGCTTAGATCAAGAATATTACAGGTTTTTGAGTCCATTGCAAAGGATGCCGATGTAGGGAAGATCGTTGAGGATATCAAACATGTGCTAGAAGATTCGTGTGATTCAAGTGACATTGCTGTTCACGACTCTGTTGGTTTCATTTCCCAGGATGCACAACCTTCTGATGCCACGTGTGATTGGCAGAATAATCCTGAAGATGCTGGCTTAAACCTTGAAAAGGAAAGCATTTCATCCCCGCAACCCAAAGAATATGTGCAGATAACTTCAGATTTAGAAGCTGCGATTTCTCATATTCATGACTTCGTATTGTTACTAGGCAAAGAAGCAAATTTATTTCATGACATATCTTCTGATGGAAATGAAATGAGTCAAAAAATTGAGGAGTTTTCTGTCACCTTCAGTAAAGTTTTATGCAGCAATGCCAGTCTGCTACAGTTCATTCTTGACCTTTCTTACGTTTTGGCTAAAGCAAGTGAACTCAGATTTAGTGTCCTTGGCTACAAGGGTACAGAAACCGAAACTAACAGTCTCGATTGCATAGATAAGATTGCTTTGCCTGAAAATAAGTTAGTTCAAGACAATTCATCTGGAGAAAGATATCAAAATGGTTGTTCCCGCGTTCTTAATCCCTGTTCTGATCCCGAGGTTCCTGATGATGGAAATTTGGTTCTGGGCTATGGAGTGAATGTGGCATCACAAAAAATGTCATCCAAGGAATTTGAAGAATTGAAACTAGAGAAAGAGAAAGTAACAACAGATCTGTCAATATGTACTGAGAATCTTGAAGTGGCCAAGTCTCAATTGCTAGAAACCGAGCAACTTCTAGCAGAAGTTAAATTACAGCTGGCTTCATCTGAAAGATCAAATAGCTTGGCTGAGACACAGCTTAAATGTATGGCAGAGTCATATAAGTCACTTGAAACACATACCCAGGAGTTTGAAACTGAGCTGAACCATTTGCAGAGTAAGATAGAAACTTTGGAAAATGAGCTTCAAGATGAAAAGAGAGCTCATGAAGCTGCTTTGGTGAAGAGCAAGGAGCTAGAAGAGCAGTTACTAAGGTTAGACATCATCTAATAGTATCATAAGGGGTGCTAGTACTGAAATTATGCAATGTTGACTTACTTGCTGACCATTGGTTACATATTTTAAGCACTTGAACTTTTATTGGTCTAAATACGATAAATGCTGGTTGAGAACAGAGTTTCACTTATTTAACTTTATGGAAATCTCTGTTGCTTGTTTTAGTTCTGATCTTTTTTGTTTCTCGTTCTGTTAGGATTGAGAGCTCAACTGCCGAAAATGACGTCAAGTATACACAGGTAAAGCTGTAATTCCATTGTGATTTGTGAATGATCATATTATATTTCCAAATATGTATATATCTCAAATTCTAAATCTAGGATATCTACAGATGGACTGAAAATCTAAGATTGATTTCATTTTGTTAATCCAGGAGAGAGATTTGGCAGCCGCCGCCGATAAGCTAGCCGAGTGTCAAGAAACCATATTCCTTCTGGGAAAGCAGTTAAATGCTCTACACCCACAAAGTCAACCAATTGAGTCTCCTTACAACAACACAAGTCCAAATACTACTAGTAGCCCCAATCTTCAAGAAGTAGGTCAGTTGGAGATGGACAGTGCCACTTCTTCTTTTGTGCAAAGACTGAGTTCGGACTCCCCCTTGCATTTTTCCAATGGTTTATTTGTCCCATCAGATAATGATACAAATATTCCGGCCAGATCTCCGGCACCGCTTCCAAAATCAAAACCAAAACACAGACCTACCAAGTCAGCCTCTTCAACTTCTTCAGCCACTACGCCAGAGAAGCATGGACGGGGATTTAGTAGATTCTTTTCATCAAAAGGGAAACCTGCTTATTGAGATTGCAACTTGCAGATATATTATTAATATTAATGTTTGACAAAATTGAGTTTTTGGGGAGGTTTGTGTAGTTAGGAAAGGGATGCTATGAGTGTATGGTGATTCTTGTATGTAATGGTTGTGAAGTTGTGAAGGAACCATATGTTGTTTTCTTCTTTTCCTTTTCATTGGTTTTTGCTCCCCTTTGTTCTGTAATTGAATTAGCAAACTACAAACATTGACATAGTCTAAGAAGCTTTACAGGATATGTTCAATATGTTGATTTTATATAGTTATCCATACCCTTCATTATTCACGAGCAAGAATGACTAGGGTACCTTTCAATATAAGATTGTTCAGGTGGTTGCTAACTGTTACAAATATATCTGCAAATTCAACTACTAAAGGGGTCAATTTCTTTCCATTTTTTTGTTCGAAGTGGTTTGGTTTATGGAAAACAAAGGGGCCGATGCCCGAAATAGAAAAACTGCAAATAAACTAATAAAGGAGAACAAACTGCCATAATATAAGAAGCAGAACTTGACGAATTTGAGGCGGAGACAGGCCATAGATCACAATTCTTTGATCCCGAAGACATCCCATAGTATCTACAACATCAGCGCAGCAATTGGCTTCTCTGTAGATATAACTTACACGGACATCCCATATTAGTCACACTGCGGCAACAAAGACATCATTCCCCATTTTTGCTTATGGTTCTCTTTTCTCTCACTATTTTCAGCTACCATGTTTGTTCCATCCTCTCGCTCATCAATTCTAGCACCATTTCAGGGTGTTATCATTCACTCGGTTCAAAACCTCAGATTTTTTTGAACCATAACATTTCCCAAACAGAATTGTACATCCAATTGAATTTCGGTGGAGCTTCTAATATGTTATAAGCTAAATTTTATGTTAAATTTAGGGACACTAAATAAATTCAATATGCCTTATAGTTTGATGAGATTATAGGACAAGATTTAGCCAATAGTTTTCCCTTTTCCTAACTAAGTACTTTGGATAAGAGTGAATATAACTTATTAATAGAAAAATTGTTAATAAAGTATTATTCGAAAGAATATGCAGTTATGCTTGAGAAGTTTGAAAGAGGCAGTTATGTTTGAGAAGACATCAAAGAGGCCCTAGGAAAAACTTACAAAAGAAGTTTTTAGTTATTTAAGAAGGCATATGGTATCCATGCGTTTTAGGAGTTAATTTCTTTCTTTCATAAATAATAGAATTATTCTCCATGTAAAGGAGTTCAATTTCGTTATGCAAAACTTGCCTACTAGTCTGTATAGGATAAAACATCTTTCAAAATGTTAAATTCGAATGATGTATGTAACTCAACCTTGTTTATAATAATATCATTTCTTTTTTACTTTTATCTTTACTTATATGATCTTTTGTGTTTGAATTTTTGTTTCTTCTTTACATTTTTTTAGTATTTTTCATCATTAGATGTTTCTTGCACCGCAAACAAAGACTTGAAGCTTTAAATCTATTAACTAAGAACTCCTTAAAGATCTAACTTATTGCTTTAATTTTTTGTATATTATATCTCTTTAAGACTTTTTGTTTTTGGGGTACAAATATCTCTCTTGAGACTTCTATCTCTTTAAAACAATTCCAAATTGCAAATAGGAAGCACTTGTCTTTAAGTGTGTTTTAATTTGGACACAACATGGTCATTGTCGTGGTAAAAAAAGATTTATTGGTGAACACCTCTCATGATGAATCACGCTAAATATTCTGGCCAAGATTGATACACATATTGGGGATCCCTACTAAATCTAGAATGAAGATGGATCACATACACACAGATATGTTGAGATATAGAATAGAAGAAAGTGACATTAATATGTTAAATTTGGGATGAAAATAGTTATACTGTTCGATGCAAACAATGAAGGTATGACGGTGTAATCATCTACTTGTGGTCCTCTACATTTATCGTATAGTTTCCGTGCTTCAATTCGGTACCTTCTGATTTCAGACAAAGACACTGAAACCCGCATGCATATCATCGTGTTTAAATGCTCAAATTAATGCAACTCTCTCTTTGCAAAGTTAATGACTTAACAACAAGCCATTCGATGAGTGGTATTTTCTCTCCTTTTAAAAGAGAGACAATATTAATGGTTGAGATTTTAATAACTTAGGTATTTTAGACAATATAAATTTATATTATATTATATTTTCTAATGTAAACTCCTTGTTCATGGACAATGAATTGATGTTAACTGGACAAATAAACTGCTAGTTATAGCAAAGTTCCCTTCATCATAAGTTTCTTTGCTCGTGACCAAACATTCCGGTCGAAGTGTTTTCTGATTTGTAAAGTTTTAGTGTCTGCTGGTGTAGCCAAAAACAAAAAAATGTTTAGTGGCTAGAAATGTGATGCGTATGTTGTTATTAGCCTATTAGTGATATGATGCGGATCTTATATTTTAAACAAAGTGATAAATATCACAGAAATTTCTACACACAAATGTGAAATATTGGGTTCAAATCTAGGTGGCGATGTCAAACCTAGTAGTATTGGTAGTTATAAATTGCAAACGTTACATATCTTATATTTACCCCTCAAAATTAAATTATTCATATTAAGTTAAATATTATAGAAATGTTTTTTTTATTTTTTATAGAAATGTTGATTTTGGATTTGAGTTTATGAAAGGTTTTGTCCTTGAGAAACTCACTTTTATTGCAGTGTTGATACGATAATGAGTGTATGATTCACTTTATACAATGTTCATAAGATAAACAAATGCAATCAACTTCTTAGTAATCAAAAATTACTTGCAAACTATACCTAAATAATATTAAAATAATTCTTCCCTCAAAAAAAAAAAAAAAATTAAAATAATTCTAATTAAGTATACAGGTATATCTAACAGCCCCAAAACTTGGAAATGTGAATCGAGGGGATGGGTAACTCAACATCTTGAGCTAAAAGATTTAAGATGTTTAGGAATTAAATGATCGGAGTTTAAATTATGACAAAAAAAGAAATTTAAAATGTGAAATTTTGCTTATAATAATGATCGGAAGGAGTAATCGTTTGATTTATGAAGGAAAAACACTTTTACTTACTCAAAATTAATTTTAATCTCCATGTCTCTAGGATAGTCACTCCAACGAATAGAATCAAGAACCTCAATTTTGACTGATCAATAATGACAAGTTTGGCTAACAATGCTTAACCACCGTACAAAACAAAGAAGCTTGATTACCATTTTTTGTTGACAAAAGTTAACTACCATATGTTATTAGAATCAGAAAAATAAAGCATAACTTCTCTTTTTTTTTTCTTTTTCCTCGTGAGCTTAACTCAATTGGTATGGAGAATGCATAATATATGCAAGGTTCGGGGTTCAAACCCCGACCACCACCAAAAAAAAAAAGAGAATTAAAAATGTTTAACTACCGTATGGTAAGCATATAGAAAATAACAAACTCATAACCACCATGGAAGCGCCTAGAAAAGAAGAGTGTTTCACCACAAGAGACAAAAATATATTAAAATCAATATTGACTAAAATATTAAAGAAGCATACCACGACATTTTTGGATGCATAAAAACTTTAACAAATATGGATTGAATATATCGAAGAACGAACGAGATTAACTTCAAGACATAATTGCAACAACAGAAAAAGCCCATGAAAATGGTACTATATGGATGATTGTGTTGCACCTCTCCCCACCCCTCTCCCATGCGCTATGTTTGAGAGTCCGGAAGGAAGGGGAAGAGAGAGTTTGAAAGAAGAAAAAAAAAAGGAAGAAAAAAGTGAAAAGAATGAAGAGATTTGAAATGAGTGAGTTTTGAGAGACTTAGTTTTCTTCATAATATAAAATTTCTCTAATGTGAAGAAATTAAAAAATTAGATTGGAAGAAGGTTTTGGGGGGTTTGAGTAAATTTTCCACATCCAATATACACTGTTGTAATACTCGCAAAATCAAAAGTATATTAATCATAAGTATTCTTTTACAATTTACTAGAAAACACTCTCAATTTTTTTCCTCTAATCTTATCACTCCAAAGATTTCTCTATTTGTTTGAAAAAACAGAAAATCAAACAACGCCTAACTAAAAATGAGTTTGCAACCAAAAAGAACCCTGGGTGTTCAAAGTGTAAAAATTCTATGTTAGAAAAAGTGTTAAATTAACTTTATTGAAACGTCCAATGATCTCTCTCTCTCTCTCTCTCTCTCTCTCTC
>Ga0315915_1010390_pt1 | contig 10325 bp, 8 predicted proteins | sample MpolbnodulesMG_FD_207738 | JGI IMG/M metagenome (GOLD analysis project Ga0315915, IMG submission 207738) | Medicago polymorpha root nodule microbial communities from Los Angeles, California, United States - branched nodules | ecosystem: Host-associated > Plants > Roots > Nodule | place: USA... | reverse complement strand
TTCTCATAAACATGTTTACTCTTGAACCACTTAGTACTTAGCCTAAAAGTGAGGTAGCTTCAAACTGTTACACTATATGCTGGAGACTGACAATCAATGTTTAACTCGTTTTTGTTATGTTAAATCCGATAATTGTTTTGAATTGTATGAAGCATTGAAAGGATCAAGACACTTTTTGAAATTGAGTGAGACACTTGACCACATAAAGCCTACCCGTGAGAAGTGTGAGTATTTGATACCCCAATCTGAGCCAAATGAATCAAGTCCTCAAACATGATCTGTCAATGTTCATAAGCACAATTCTAATTGAAATTGCCCGAAATCTTTCAAAAATTCAGTTCATGTTTGATTCACTTTAGGACTTTGATATCTTACTTTGTTGAACACTTAACCTTCTTGTACTATGTCCCTTGCCTTAGGATAGGGGAACATTCAATTAGAGTTTTGTTGCGTTTAAGTTGGGGAGAAAGGGAAGTGTATTATGTCAAGAATCATGGTGAATTATTAAAGTAACCTGACAACATTGAATTGTATAAATTTTAGAATTTTCAAAGTATGTAAATTTGAAAAAAGAAGAGAAAAGTAAGAAACAAAAATCAAAAATAGAATAAGTTGTCAAGGTTATTGGATAGATTGTTAATCACCAAGGGTTTGTAATGATTGGTAGGGAAGGTTTTGGATTGTAATTGTTGATACAAGGAATGTTCCTCTATAGGCTTTTTGATTTCAATTTCCCCACATATGACATTTCTTTTGTAGCCCGGCCAAGTTATAACCCTCGAAAGACCTTTTGATCCATGCTTCTGTGCTTTTTGAGATGATATTTGGATGGACACATAACTTAATCAAAATGTTAGCATGATTGTTGGGTGTGTTCATTACCCTCGCTTATTGTTATTATTGTATTTCATCTACTTTTAAAGAAGTGTGCTAGGTGTGGTTCATAGATAGTCATGTTTGTGACTTGAACTTTTTGAGAAAAATTTTGTACTTAGGACTTGTTTCACATTCATAGTTTGTGCTTAAATTAGTGGATGACTTCATGCTTGCCCGCGCATTTACATTTGAATCACCACTTGACAAGTTTTTAAATGTTTGAGGTGCTTGACACTGTGCTGAAAATCTTGTCTAAAGCCTTGTAAGTTTTATGTTGATTCTTTTGTTTGAGGACAAACAAAGAGCTAAGTTGGGGAGTGTTTGATAAGTGCTCAAAAGTAACATATTTTATGTGTTAATCTAGGCATTTTAGTGACTTGTTATGCAAGTTATCTAAGGAAAAGCTACCAAATTGTGTTCTTTTACCATTTATGCTTTACATGCCTGATTCCCTCCCTTTTATGCAGGAAATGACAAGCAAGGGACAAGAAAGAAGCTGATGAACTAAAGTCAGTACGCTTAAGCGTCCTCAGCACGCTTAAGCATACACAATGTCGAGAGCAGCTTCATGTATGTCATTGGTACGCTGTCAGCACGCTTCCCAGATTCAGAGAGCACGCTTAAGCGTCCTCTCGTACGCTTAAGCGTGAGAGTTTCAGTAGCTAAACTTCATGTACGCTATCAGCACGCTTTTGGTTCGCTTATCAAAGATTCAACTGATACGCTTAAGCGACCGTTGCGCAGTTAAGTACGAGTAACTATGATTATTTAAACTAACTCTAGTTGATTGGGATAACTGAATAACAGATTGTGGAATCTGCTATTCGGGTTTGGTAGGCTACAGCAGGATGAACTGCAGTTACTCTATTAGTTATGGAGATATTTCAGAGAAAGGTTTTGCTGAACCAACAGAAGAAGAAAAATCAAAGGTAGATAAATAAACAGGTCGAAAAATATATTCTACTCAATTAAAAAGCTGGGTTTTTAACATGTCAATATATGTGGAGCAGCCTGATCATGAAAAGGTTCATACTACAACAGCAAAGGGCATGAGAATTTATGCTCAAAAGATATGAAGAAGCAGGTCCAAATTAAGGTACAGTTTGAACTGATTGAACAATGCAAAGATGAAAGTATTCATGAATATTTTTCAAGAATGGATAAGTTGGTTAATGAAATGAAAAATAACATTTATAATATAACAGAAAAAGAAGCCATGGAGAAAATTATGTTACAAGACAATTGTAATGAGTCAAAGATGAAAAGGGCAATATAGGAAATATGAAAGTGGACACTTATAAATAAGAGAAGGCCAAGGAAACAAGACATGAAATGTGTGATGTAACTTCTTCTTCTCTCTGATTCTCTAGTCCCTCACTTCTAGTCTTCTTATTCTTATCACATTCCTTTTGTTACCTATTACTCTATATCAATAGAGATTCCAATTACCAAATTGTAATGCTTAATTGAGTGAATCAATGAAATTTCATTTACATTTTTATTCCAATTAAGTAGAATCATAACAACAATTCGACTGTGCAGTATCAGCAATTCAAGCGTCAAAATATCTTAAAACAACGACCTTAAACGATTTGCGAGTATCCCTGGACTCACATGAAATGTGAATGAGTGAAAGGTCAAGTGACACAATTGATCAAGCATTTAAAGCTCAACCAAATCTGACAAATTATGGATTTGTGCAAAGGATGGTAGACTGCAACCAAAGATGGCAGAACTATAGAAGAGCAACTGGGTTTTAAAGGTCAAGTAACAGAACTTTAGACCTCAAGCAACGGAACAGGAGGTAGTGGCTCTTTCCAAAACCAATCCAATATTCAATGTCATTGATAAGATTCAGCTGATAGTGTGAATAGAATAATGAATAGAATAAGCAATGTACACGTATGTTGTATGTATATTTTCTCAGAACTGAATATGTAACCAGAGTTGCAGTGAGGTTGTTCGAGAGTACCTCCTCTCTCCTAACAAGATTGAATGAGTATCTTACACCTAACCAACTCTCCTCTTCTATTATTTATTCTATTGCAACGGCTAACTAACTCTGCCACTCCTTTTGCTATTAGTTATTTCCTCTAACATAAACTATTTTGACCATTGGTCTCCTATCAGTTATATATGCAACAAGTATGGTCGTGACATATAGCACCCACAGATTGTAATATATAGCAGCCACAAATTTTTCTACTCAAGCAATTTGGTAACGGAAAATGCTAAGCGAACCACATAGATATTATTTAGAAACATATAAATTTAAGTAAAGTGAAGTTAAACAATAAAATATATAAACAATGGAGTATAAACAGGACAAAAAAACAATTAGTGCCTTTTTCAGTTGGTAATAATAATGATAATATCCGGTGAATCGCACATTGCATAGCTATCAAGTGCACCCTAGAATCGGTGGACCATTGCTTAATATATGGAGACCAAGGCTATATTGTTCAAACCATCAAAACCAGGAGTAGCATGTATAGAAACTAACAACGACACCGGGAGTACCATATATAGAAACTAACAACGACAACGGGTTTACGTCTAGGAACTAGTAAGATTCAGAGAATGACAGCTTACATGTGGGAGAGATTCTTGGACAGGAGGACAAATCATCTAAAAACCGGGGGTTATCCGTAGGTTCTGTGTAAGAAGAAGGGCAAATGGTCATGACCTGTAAAAGTCCTGCATTCTGCAAAATATATGCTGCGAATCGAAAATCAGCTTCCACAGCTTTGTAATCCATAATTTTGCATGTTGTTAGATGAGAGGAAACAGATTCAGGAACATGAAATGGGTATTTCCAATCCTCTTTGGTTGGTGACCATGTCCCCTGTCAATCGGAGACCAAATAGTACTTGTAAAAATACATGAAAAGAAGATCAAGTAAAAACTAGTAACTATACATGGATGTGATGTGGACAACAAACCTTATATATTTTAAGAGTTTGAAGTTTGGGACAATTTTGTAGCATTTTTACTACCTCACCCCAGTCATGAATGCTGTTAACCCAATATAGTTGAAGTTCGGTTAAGTTTTCAAACACGGGAAAGCTTTTGTAATATGAATTGATTTCTTCATCGGGAAGATTTTTGCCCAACTGCATGGAAGATACATACATTATAAAATACAAACAAAATCAAATGTGCTTCATAGAAATCGAACAACATATATACATACATATATAAATCATATATCATTGATACATACCTCGAATATGGTTAGAAGCTTAATATTATAAACTGCTCTGAAAGGAACCTCAAACGAGCGGATATCGGCGTTGATCAACTTGGATAAGGGTTTAAAGTACCCTCCTGCTGCAACACCGGCATTTGCTTGAACAAATGTAGTTTGCAAATCCTCCAATACCGGACACCAGAGAGAAGTTTCATAAAATCTTCCATTTCAACGAAACATGGTGAGTACACATACTTTGAACAATTTGAGAGTGACGAGTGTTTTGCAGGAGAAAAGAACCGAAGGAGCCAAAGGAACACGTAACAAGTATAGATCGAGATTCTGGATGTTACGCCGTTTTGCTGCTTCGATCCATTGATTGAAATAGGAAGAGTAGTCAGGGTCAGGCTCCCAGTGTTTAGAACGACACTCGAGATGAAAAGATTTCAGGGTTAGGTCCACGGCGGCGCGTGGGGAGGAGAACGCGAAGAACGGGGAGTGAGTAACATAATGAGACCCACCTCGTCGAAACAAGGCTGGTTCTGAAAGCGTCTTTGGTTGGGAGAAAAGAGAGGATATGCTGTCCGGGATGTTGTTGATCGAATCCACCGACTGTGATGCTGCCATTTTTTTATTTGGAAGAAGGATTGTGATCTAGGTTCTGCAAAAAGAGATAAATGTTGTATAAATATATAAATTGATGATTTTTTTAAAAAGTTACCATAGAACCCTAATTGCAGATTCTCTAATTACCCAGTCAATCCTTTTAAATTGCACTGTAACTATCAATTAGTATCAATTACTAAATGAATAGAGGATGTTGTTCATGTCCTTCAACATTTACACACAATAGTTTATTCAGCTCGAGAGTTTTTAAGAGAAGAGAGAGAAAGAGCAATAGCAAATGAGGAAAAATGGGTTTACAACCCATACATATTCAACCCAACCGGTTAACCCGTTCCAACACAGCCCATAACCCACCTACCCATCTGAACCGACCCAGTAGGCTTGCTCAAGCCCAACACGCGCCTGTAGCCCATTTTCAGCCCAATTCCATTTTTTATTTTGTTGCTTCCTGCACCCCCATAGTACTGCTGCACCCCCCCTGCATTCATTCATTTTTTTATTTTTATTTTGCTTATTCTTTCATGCATTTTTATTTTTTTAATCACATTTTATTTTACTGCATCTTGTATTGTTTAGTTCGCTTTTTTTTGCATTTTTATTTTAATTTTAAGCATTCTTAATTATTAATTTGTATATTATGCGTGAATGTAAATAATTCATGCATTTTAGTTTAATTTTCTAACATTACTCATTTTTAATTTAGTTCGTAGTTTATAGCACGGAATTTAGAATGTAAAAAATAGGCTTTAATGTAATTTATTTTTATTGCAGACCTTAGAATGTATAATAGGTTTTTATGTAATAGCTTTAGGTGCATGTGTGAGTGTGTGTGTGTGTATGTTTACCTTTTATGCTTGATAGTTTAGGTTAAAGGTCCTCGTGGTGGTCCAACACCACCATAAGGTACCTACGCTTTACTTTTCTGCACCGTTAGTTTATACTTTAGTTCAATCATTCAAAAAACAACAAAAACATGCAAATAATATCAAACTCACAAAAACATTTTTACAATAAACCTTCATTCAAAAATCAAGTGATCCTTTATTTTTATTCTTTCATAAATCAAATTGCAATCAACTTTAATCCTACTTTAAGTCATTTTCTTTTAACATAAAAAACACAAACAAATACTCATTTGCCATTTGGCCTTTCATTTTAAAACTTTTTTTCAAAACTAATAAAAAACACACAACCAATCAAACGTCAATTTCTACCCCGAACTACAAGGTTTTGATCCCTCACGGGTACGTATGCAAAGGACACTCGTCCTTCCAAACAATAAAAAATGTAGATAAATTAGGTCTCTTTTTACCACTTTTAAATTCCATTTTTTTAAAAAAGCAAGTAAGTTATAGCACAATTAGTTAAATAAAATCAAGAGGTTCCCGTAGAGTACTGTGTAACTAACCCCCGAACCCTAAATCTTTCAATATGGGGTAGTTTGAACCTTTTTCCCCTTTTCTTAAAAAAAAATTAAATGTTCAGTCGTGAAATAAATTAGTGAATCAACGCTAATCAAATAGCCTTGATCTCCAAAAATGACGCGACAGGTACAGTATAAGGATTTATGGTCTTTGTATGCATAGGAAGTTTAACGAAAGTTTAGTTTTATGGCAAAAGATGGATGAGCTAGGGTTGAAACCCAATTTTTTATGTTACACAACAGTAATTGCAGCACTAGTGCAAGTTGCAAAAATCATCCGGGAAAAAGATTTACTTGATGACTTTAAAAATAGTGGGGGGATGCCCTTGTGGATGTTGGAAAAATAATTAAGGCAAAAAAATTATTTGACAACTTCAAAAAGAGTGGAGGGGTCATTGATTCAACTTCATGTCGCATTAACACAAATGAAGGGTTTTTAAAACTTACTCCTAGAATCACACTATTGAGAACTTGAATAATATTAGTCCAGTTTTTAATTGTTGTTTGATTCTCGTAAAATTTGCATGTCTTTCAAAATATTTACTTTATATCATAAAAATTCCATATTGTTTTGAGAACAATAAACGAGATCATTGATTATGATGGTTGGTGATATACTCTTTGATAATGCCTCATGTAATTGATGACACTGAAATTGCACTATTTGTTGTATTTGATAGAAATGTTATGAATTGCTTAATAAATCGTATTCCGACAAGATTGAAGCCAACAACATTGTTATATACAAAACTATAATAGAGTATGTGTTTAAATGTGTTCAACAAACACTTTACATAATACAATTGTATAAAATTAAATTGATATAATATTTTATAGGATGATCTAAAACAGTAGTATGTAAGCCATGAACTGAAGCAGTCATGTAAGCAAGGGGTAAACCATGGATTTTCTCCATCAGCTCAACCTTTTTCGAGAAATCATATGTCTACAAGACATTCAGAAACTCAAAATCATCTAAAACTTCATTAGTTTCAGCCATTTTTATGAGTTTGTGTAAGTTTTCGGTTACAATATGTAGGAAGGATAACCTATCGCCCTTTGGTAAGTTTTCTCGGCTATTACAACCTTGCCATACCGAACAACCTTAAGACCTAAACTCTCCCAACAATCCAACTTATTAATGGTGTCAGCTAATGCAGTTGCATCATCAATATCCTCACACTTTATGTTCAATTTGAAACAAATTTTTTATCTTTATTCAAATGAATTGCAAGCTCAGGAAATCCCTTATTCTGCACCTTTTTGCTAAATGTCAACCCACATAGATTTGAGTTCCTTCCAATTTTTATAACATTATCATATGTTTGATTCAAGAGGACAATATTAAAATTATATTCTACTACATCGAAAGGTATTACGGTGATTTGATCATTCTTATCCAAACAAAATATTTTGTTTCGAGAAATCCTTAAAATATAAACATGACACTCAAGTGTCTTTATTAACCTATTTTCTCTATTGCTCAAAAAAAAAAACCTATTTTCTCTATTGGAAAGACAATACTTGATGTAAGTTAATGTTTTATAGACAAAAACATCAATATCATCCTATGCTCGGTTTTTCACTAAAATTCTTTCATTTATAGTGGATGTATGCACCAGTTCCTTGTTAGCAAATGTGATGGTCATGATTAAAAAAGTTGAAACAATTCAACTATATAACTCCTTTTCTAAGCAAGCTCCAAATCCTCTTGGTTATAATTAAATCTCAAATTTGAATAATAGCTTCTGTTTTAGCAATCAAATTTAAAAGTAAATCAGAGTTTTTTTAAGTTTACCATAACTTCTCTGCAATTTCATTAAAAAAATATATTTGCAAGACGACATATTAATGTCAAAAATATCGTCAAGGTTACAAGAATTTCACTGTGCACTTCAGTATTTTTTTTGCCTACACAGATGTTCATTGTTTATTTTGGATTAGATGTCAAGGTTACCATAACCATCTCATTATCTTATAATCCTTCCCATCAAATAGGGTGGAACAATATTTAACTGATTGGTTGGCTTGTTCAAACCATAATTGTTTATGTGAGAAGATATTGGTGGCCTCCTGGAGGCCACCACCACACTAATGATTCCTTTCTTTATTTTTCGATAGCATATGACTCTATGACCAACGAAGCATACCACCTTTTGTCCCTTGTTGTTTTCTTGTATGAGAGTCACAGCAACAATTTTTGCTGCTACTGACAAATATAAGAGTAAAGTTTAGCCTTCTTTGGATCAGGTCGGGATTGGTGGTCTCGATAATGTTTGTTTGATATATGTGTCATGACTACTTAACATTCTTCAATATATTATATTATAAATTAATATTATGGAATAAAAATGATCAATTATGTCTAGAAGTCCTAGCTCAACTGGCAAATGCCGAAATTGCAAGGCCGGACGTCGTGACACAGGTTCGAACCCAGGACCTCATAGTTGTGTGTGAGTTTAATATCAGTGGATTATCACTTCATCTAAGACCAAATTTTTTTTTATCAATTATGTTTAAAACATATCTAATGACAATATATATTATATTGTCTTAAAAAAACAATACATATTAAATTAATCTTTCAATTGTTTTTTTTAAGTAGTCTAGCCGCTAGCCGGCTATAAATTCACTTTTTTAAAGTCAATTCGTGGGAAATTAACTCATACATATATGACTTGTTTGGATTGAGTTTATTTTGAGCTTATGCAAATAAATATGTTTTTATATATTATTCATGAGCTTGTTAAGGTAGTATACGAAAAAACAACCGATGAAGATAAAATTTTCGTTAATGATAACTTATGAATTAATATAAAAGTTTATTTATTTGCATATGCTGTTTTTCATAAGCTCAATCCAAACGAGACTATAATATACAATGTCCTTATCAAATAAGTTAAATTCACCGGAACTGCTAAAAAAATTTAGATTAAATTAAACTAATAAATATTGTTTAATTTTTTTTTTTGAGAAGAATATTGTTTTAAAAAATAAAAAAAATACCAATAGACAATAAATTGAAATTCTTGTATGATCCCATCCAATCAAATAATTTCAATAAACCATTTTTTGAACCGGTCTCGTCCGTCTGAGACATCTGACCCGGCCATCAGTAAACAACTGAGCAAACGATGAGCTTCCGTCTCTTAACCAAAGCATGGCGGCAACAAATCCAACCGTTAAAGCGCACCGAGTTTTCTTCTTACATTCTTCATCGTTCATTTTCTCGCATATCTGAAAGGTTCGTCTCATCTCTCTAATTATTTCTTTCCAAATTCGATAACTGATCCATTAACACTATTAATCAGGCCTTCATTCGGCATTGCTTTCGACATCGACGGCGTCATTCTCCTCGGTAACACTCCCGTTGGTGGCTCTCCGGCCGCATTGAGAAAATTATACAACGACGATGGTAAGTAAACAACGACAAATAAACACTCTTTCTTATTTATATACAATCATTGACTCGTAAATTTGTTCATTTTGTTAGGTACACTCAAAATTCCGTACGTTTTTCTCACAAATGGTTAGCATTTACTCTTGTTTTATATTTGTTTTGTTTATTATTAGTTCTGTGCAGGTAGGTTAAGGTTTTATGGATGATTATGAAATTTCATATTTGCGAATAATTGACATTTGAAAGCCGGGGAAAACGTTCAATATTGGTAGCAAAACTAACTCTACTCTCTCTCCATAAGCCCCGACTTCACTCCTTTCTCCTGTCCCTACTCTCATTCTCGATACGGAAACTCGCGGCGGAAAGGCTGGAAGCTCGGAGCCATCAACTCAATGGATCGGAGGCGAAGCCTCGAGTTCCGGAGGAATGGAACCATAAAGATAGGTGCTTCCTATACCAAGCATTCATGAGTGCATATTGAGAGAGATGCTGGCATTGAATGAAGGCCCGTATTGGACAGAAAGAAAGAACCTTCTATAATTAAGAGTAGGGTGTGAGGGAAAGCCCTCTAGTCGAGTAAGAGAACTGAAAGTTTCAAGCCAGTAAAGTCCGTTAGTGGGGGAGTTAACCCGTCAATCTTCTGGAAACGACTAAAAAGAGCAGGAGCAGGGCTTGCTTGTAATGGTGGGCAAGGGATGCAGATATGTCATAAAGATGAAGCTTTCAAGCGGGGCTGTTAAACTCAATCTCCATCATCAAAGACAAGGAAATCAACTTCACTAGATGGTGAGCTACCTGATTCTTCGATT
>Ga0315915_1010385_pt1 | contig 10330 bp, 5 predicted proteins | sample MpolbnodulesMG_FD_207738 | JGI IMG/M metagenome (GOLD analysis project Ga0315915, IMG submission 207738) | Medicago polymorpha root nodule microbial communities from Los Angeles, California, United States - branched nodules | ecosystem: Host-associated > Plants > Roots > Nodule | place: USA... | reverse complement strand
TTTGTCATTCATCGGGTTTCGTTTCCTGGCACTTTCTAGGGTTTCTTCTGTTATCTTTAGATTCATACTCTATTTGCTGAAAGGTAATTCCTTTTTCATCTTTTTCCCGTCCATGCCTATCAATTTGTGTGTTCATAGTTTCTGTGTGCAACATTGTAGCTTGATATTTTGTTGATGCAAGCATGAATTTCGTTTTCCATCGAATGTCTCTTTTCTGTATCTTTGTAGTTGGATTTAGCTTGATTTGGTCATCAATGCAAAATATGCGTTTAAAAAACTGTATGTGTCTGTGATTGCACCTACGATGTCATGGTTTGCACCCACATCAGCCGTATTCGACAACCGTTTTTCGTTGTATCTACGATCGCGGCTGGGATTTATAACCTTGATGTGTGTGTCTATTTATTAATAAAAAAATCATTTTTATTTTATTTTTCGTTTGGTTTAGTGATTTCTCAAGTGACAAATTTTGTTAGGTTTTATAATTTTTCTCTGATTAAGGAGAGTTAGATCACTAGAGGCAGAGGTAGACCTAGAAAAACTATAAGATAATCTATTTAGAAAGATCTAGAGATTAATGAGTTGGATCGAAATATGGTTTATGATAGAACATTATGGCGTAATTTGATCCATGTAGCCGACCCCACTTAGTGGGATGAGGCTCGGTTGTTGTTGTTATAATTTTCCTCAGAGGTGATATTTGTTAATCATGTTTCAGGGATTGGCAAAGTTTTCATCTTTTGTTATTTTTTATTTTGTAGTGCTTTAATCATAGGAGGTCTATTTTTTCTGTTAAGAAATTGATTCAACTCATTAAAAAATAATTTATATTTGGTGGAGAGCTAGCTACTTGAAGAATTTATCTTCCAAATGGCTAAGTTTGTGAAGTTTTTTTAGTTTATGTTTTGATTACACTATTGCTGGCTTTGAGATTTAGCTGTTCTGCGGTTACTGAAATACTACTTTTCCTTGTGACCAGGCTCGGATACTTGAGAATATGGCTGAAGTGAACAACAACTTGGATTTGGATTTAATCCAATGGCTTGGTGATGACATGTCAATAAAGGTTTTCTCCTATTTGGATGATCCTCGTGACCTTATTTGTGCATCTGCTGTTTCTAGTTCTTGGGAAAAATTTGGTAAGCTATCTGAATTTTATTACTTGCCGTTCTAGGATCTTGTTATATGTATCTTTACTATATGAGTAATGATATTTGTACAACCATTTTGTGAAAACTTTTGGGACAACCTTCTTCTCTCTTTCTATTGGTCAAAAACTATAGAGAGAGATAGGAAGAGGGAGAGTAAGAACACAATGAGAGTGTGAGAAAGAGAGAGTTGTCCCAAAATAGTTGTACAAATATAATTTCTTATTTTATTTGGTTAAATACTTGTTCGTTTGGAAAGTTTTTGCATTATATTAAGTTTTCGAATTATGATGGCTGGCTTCTAAAAGTTTAACTTCTCTAATGCTATATTGTCCTGTAAATTTTATTTCACATGTTTCTTTCTTAGTTGAAGCAGGAGGCTTTGAGTATGTAATAAAAAAGAAATAACACTTTGAGTAGCTCAATGTTCTTTGGCTATATTTTTCTGTTCAAATGGTAATAATATAAAATCTAAATGTTTTGCAGTTATTGAAAATGGCCTCTGCAAGCAACTTTGCTTGAAAATTATTCCTGAAGTATCTGCTGTTGTTCATAGCATTGAGGTCGACAACGTGATTGAACCTGATAGCGACATGCTTGAGCGTCAATATGCAAACTTGGAGTGTCTTAAGAGAAATCATAAAGTCTATTCGCGCTTGGCTTTTGGGCTTACTCCTCTGAAGAACAACTGCATCTCACATTACATGGTTGCATGCATCACTATGGACCCCATGAAAGAAGGCGTTGCAAATACATTTGAGGCAACTTACAAACCTAAAAATGACCCTAAGACTTTGCTTTATCGGCTATGTTCAAAGATTTGCCTTGTCACTGAGATTAATATGCTACCATTCCTAGGTTAGCTTTGTAGAAATATCGATTAATTGTATATCCATTTGAACTGAAAAATAAGTGATGTTGAGGATCCCTAACTTTTTCTTCCGCTGACAAAGAACTTTTTCTTTCAGCCAAGGATGTCAGATTTAGATTTGGCTATCATATACAAGACAAGAAAATAGAGTCAAAGACTGCTGTACCTGATTCATTGACTTTTAACGGGGAATTCAAATGGACATACACTTCACCTGTATATCCACTATCTCGGGTGAGTTGCATTATAATTATATAGGTTTTGCATATTCTCCTTTTTATCATTTCAAAAAACTCAAAAAAGACTTGAGATTTGTCTAATGTTTATTTTTCTGGGCATCATCCATTTATACATGTGCTCTCTTTTGGGTTGAATTTATTTTCCTATCCATTCTAGATATCATTATCTAGTATTTTTTTTTTTTTCAATCCTAGAATGAGACTTGACATGCAGTTTTTTTAATGGTAATTGGCTCTGGTAAAGCTTAGATAGCCTCTAGGTATCCGCCAGCAATATCCATGATGGGTATCCTAAGTACACACACACAGAAGCCCCCCCCCCGGACACTCTCTCTTACCCACACAGACTCGCACACATACAATATATTCATCAGTTCCACAAACATAGTGGTTTTTGCCACCAAAATTCCCTCAGGGTCTCATTTCTATGCTTTGGAGGTGTACATTAGGTGTTGTCTGAGGTTCAGCTAAATTGAAATTATGCAGGGAACACTACCGTTGGGTTCATTTAAGAAGAACATTTGACGATTAAAAAAACAGAAAGTGTCCAGGAGGTGAAGTAAAGAAACAGTGCACTCAACCACCGTGCCAAGTGGTAGTAGTAATGTGTACCAAAAAAATGCAAGCAACAAAGGCACCTGCAACAAATATGAGAGAAAGGGAGCTTGTTCAGTGTGGCCAACAAATTTCTCCCTTCTATATGTGCCTAGAAAAAGATATGTAGAATACCGATTTCGACAAAAGATGAACAAAGGGGAGGGAGGGCAGATTGTTAAGATGGAATGCTAAGCGGAAGATGAAGCACATTGTGAACGATAGTCCGATGTTGGTTCCTTGATTTCAACTTTGAGGACAAGGTTGAACTTCAAGAGGATGGTATTGGCAGGCAGGACCTAGAGTAGTTGGTCTAAATAGTGAACTAGTTTGGTGGTTACAAGTTAAAACTGTTACCAATAGGCAATAGGGATTTAGCTTAATTAAAAGCAGAAGGGTAGAGAATGAGCATTCCGATTTGTTTGTTTTGGAAAAAGAGAAACGACTGAGTTGTAAAAGGGGAAACACGTTTAAGGGGAAATGGAGGCAGTGTTTTAAACACCGAAACAGTTGCCAACTCGGTTAGAGCACTAGGTCAATGTTCGCGGAGGGTCACTTTTTAAATCATATGACCTGATCTCTGTCAGAAAAATCTAAAATATACACAACATATAAATTTCATACGTATTAAAATTTATATCATGCCTTAAAAAATTCATTAAAAACACAGTTAATAATTACACAATTAACTATATGTAATTTCTTATAAACATTTCAAATAACTTGGATTGCATAACTACATGTTGCGCTTTTTATACATCCTTATATTAGTGGGTTTGGTTCCCAAGGCTGGACTTTCTTATTATTATTATTACAAAAAGCTCTATATGTGCAGCAGTACTTCATCACTGCGGACATGTATTAGAATAAAAGAGAATTGTGACATCAATTCTTCATCTATTGATTGAAATGAATTGTTGAACTGAGAGTTGGTAATTAAAGTACAGTCATCTTTGAGTTATCCCTCACCCTTGTATCTGCTAGTGCAAGCTGCCTAGAGATGGCTAACTAATCATAGCCATGCTGGCAAGGGAAAGAACTATCTGCTGATACTTATAGAGTACAGCTGAAGATTCTTGAACATATAGATCGCTAACTAAGGTAGTAAAATAATTTGTAATTGCCTATATTCCTTATAAATTCACACATGTTACTGTTACAAGCTAGTACAAGCAGTGATAAGTTCCACTGCCTATACCATGTTGATAGTTTTCAAGATCTGTAGCCAACAACTTTTTTTATTAAATAAAAAAAATGCGCACTGCATTAAACGGAAACCAGAACAGCTCTTACCAGTTTGAACTATTTCGGCCAGTCGAACCGGAAATTTCCTGGTTCAGTGGAATAACTGGTCTATTATACTGACCGGACATGCTATGGGTCTGGTTTCTGGTTAAACCCAACCGACCGGTCCGTTTTTTAAAACTCTGCTTGGAAGCATATTCTCTACTCTCCCTTTTAGATTTTTCTGAATACTTTCTTTTGTGCCTACGTAACAATCTCTCGATAATTACTCAAGATCTGAATTTTATTTGAGGTGGTGAAACCTCACGGTGCCTGCTGAATATAACAAACTTGGATTTCAAATTTATTTTTTTATCCATTTTGAACTTTATTTTGTAAGCATAAAGTATTCTATGCATGTTTATGAAATTTGAAATGCAGGAAAATATGAAATTTGGTGACATTATACTGGAAAATAAGCTGCAAAAATTCAAGCTACCTGAACCTGTTCTGTGTATTGGAGGTTTTCTGCTAGTGGAGCTGTTGGGTAGAGTCAAAAAAGAAAATGGGAATAATTTATTCTACCAAAGGTGTCATTGGTATGTTTCTCAAATCTTCTCTCTTCCTCCTCCCACATGCCCATGCTGAATCTGTGTTTGTTGAGAAGTTTATCCAAATTAATTTTTTCTAGTGGCTTGTCTCTGTTTTAGTGGAGTTTTTTTTTTTTTTTTTTTTCTTTTTAAGAAATGAGGGACTTCATAGGACAAACTATAAAATTTATATAGATGCGACAAAGGAAAAACCCTAAATCTTTTACTCGATAACTACATAGACAAAAATATCTATATTAGTTTTACTCGATAACTATGCTCTCTCATATCTTTCTTCTCCATACTCACTCATAATTACATAATATTATCTTTACAGTCTAAATGTTGTAACAAAAGGTGTTGTAGTAAATTTCATTTTATTTTGCCTGTGCTTTGAGTGATCACTGAAAGATATACAGGATAAAAAGTTGTTCTTGCATTCTATTTGTGCGCTGCTGGACTTTAATGTGCATGAAAACACCATTAGTATCGTATCACACATTTGGAAAAAATTGTCATGTTTGCTTATTTGTTTTTCAACTATGATAAATTGGTTTACTATGGTGCAGCATAACCCAAGTTAAAGTTGTTGGACGACCAATTTCTCCAGCATTTTTTGTGAGGATGCATTCACTAGGAAGATGTAGCTTGAAATATTTACCTAACCAGCACAAGGCACAAGATTCTGGCTGCTGGTCTCTGGGGTTGCTTGATTGATTAATTACAACAACCAAGCTTACAAAGTGGGGTCGGCTGCATGAATCAGGTTGCTTGATAATTAAGTGTAAGAAAAATTTGGCTCACTTTCGAAGAATTAGAACTTTGGGGACTTTATTTTAAATGGAACTATTTTATAATTCACTCTTGTTTGGTGAATGTATTGATTTGGATTTACTATATCATCATTTACATGTTGAATTTGGTTAAATAAAAAGTTGAAACTTGACAATACCAACTTGTTTTGTTTGGTCATTGTAAATGTTTTTACGCACAAATAAGTTTTTCTCAAGCAGACAGTGTGTTTTTCGCAAATTTATTCGCTAAACCTCGAAGTCTGAAACCAATAGGGTTAGGTCTAGCAGAAAGTACCAGTCTCTTAACATGGTGAATCCTGCAATATTTTTTTGGATATAATACGAGACTAATCCTCAACCTCAAGCAGGAAATTCAGATTTGAGAATGAATATCGGTGCAAGAAATAGTAACGGTGATAGATAAATGCAGAGAAATGAGAGAGGGAAGGGAGGGAGGATGCAAACATGACAAAAATGAGTGTGTGATCTTTTTTAACAAGGGAAGAAGGAAAAATGAGATATAGAGGAAGCCTGATTTAAATACCGAAATAGGGAATGACTTGAAGAAAAGAAAATGTTCATATTATAATTTGAAAATTGTTGTTGACACAGGGCTGAAAGGCACATGTAAAAGACGAAAAGCTCCCTCGGCAGTTAACTGTCGAGGAATGAAGAAACCGGCTGTAGTTAACTTCCGAGGAAAACCTCGGCAGTTAACTGCCGATGCGTTTCTGCTACAAACTAGTAGAAGCTCTCTCATCCATTATTACGATCATTTTACCAAAATTTTCCAAATCTCTCTCAAAATCTCTCTAAAAAATCCAACCAAATCCTACCAAATATATTCAACAAAATCACAAGTAAGTAATCATAAAGCTATTAACTTACATTTTAGTTGTCATAAATGTTTTTTTTTTTTTTGTGTTTTTAGTAGATTTAAATTAGTTTAGTTTTTGAGTAGATTTACATCTTATAATTCATTTTAGAGTTGATGTTAGTTGATTAATTTAGTTAAAAGTTTGCATGATGTTTATGTTATAGTTTAGAATTTTAGGGTTATTCTTTATTTTGGTGTTTTATATTTATTTATTTATTTTAGTTTTTAAGTAGATTTACATGTAAGAGTATATGATTTATTTTAAGAGTAGATATAAGTTGAATAATTTTGTTATATTTTACATTATTTTTATGTTTTTTTTAGGTAAAACATTTTAGGGTTATTTTTTTAATTTTTATGTTTTTTTTTTTAATTTTTATTTTTAGGGTTTATGTATAATTTACACTCTAAATGTTTGAACGAGTTTTTCATTGATTGTTTTCAATTTCTTATTGTGTAGATTTGAAACAATGGCCGGGTGGATCGACGTTCATGCATAATTCAACCGCGGAGAACCTCAGAGGTTGAAGGTTCGGTGCCTTGGTGTAACGTTAAGAGGTCTCAAGGATCAACTCAATGAATTCACCCAAGGAGTCAATCCCAGAGACACAAGGAGGGTGAATACGTTCGGTATAAACGTCCAACGCTTGCCTAGGGGAGAGTATCATTCACTTGGGTGGAATTAACGAACGACAAAAACGTGAAGAACATGTTTTGGGAGCACATCATGTTCTAGTGGAAAGATATGTGGGTAACGTTGTTGAGGTCAACTGAAGATATTATCAAGAGTCTGATTCCGCCAGAAGGTCGTGATTAGGTAGGGAAATGCACCTTCCAACTACAACAATTGTCTTCCTCTAGATGGGGTAATTCAAACTTGTTATACGGCAGGACTCAAGCATTCGTCTGGCATTTCTATTGTTCCTTTCAAAAGATTAAATTCTTGTTAGGATGGTTTAAATGAAGGTATTGAAGTGTCAACGAATGTACCTCATTCTTTTGACACTTGAATACCGTCATTTAAACCAAGCCTAACATGAATTTAATCTTTTGAATGGAACAATAGAAATGCCGGATGAATGTTGGAGTCCTGCTGCTTAGCGAGTTTGAATTTACCCTATTTAGAGGTAAGATAATTGTTGTAGTTGGAAGGTATATTTCCGAATGTAATGTAATGAATTTACCACTTTTCGAATTTATTTATTCATTATGCAATTTTTATTCGAATTCACGTTGGACTTAATTAGTGCTTATTCGAATATGCAATTTTTAATCGAAATTATTCAATACGCGACTTTAATCGAAATACGCGATTTTAATCGAAATTATTCAAAACGCGATTTTATTTAAAGTACCATAATGTCAAGCAAAAACAAAAAAAAGTCAAAACAATTAGGCATTAGAAGCCATTACATTCATTCTTCCTCGTCACACAAGTCAATCGGGTTGCCCGCTACGGTCCCTGGGGCACCTTCCTTTGGTTGAGAACCAAAATAGCATGTTCTCCCGCTCCTCCTCAACCTCGACTGATTGTACACCGGCAACTTCGAACCCTTATTTTTTTCGGAACCATCACAAACAATTTCGTGTCATGTCATAGGCGATTTTTCTTTCTTCTTGTCATCACCCTGAATGTTACCCTGGTTCTGATTCTATGACATATCTACATAAAAAAAAACTTGGCGATAAAAACCTAAACTAAACAACAATGCCATAAAATCATAAAATCAAAACCTAAACAATTCTACAACAATTCATCAAAACCTAAACCTAACAATTCAATAAAACTTCTATAACAATTATAACAATTCATAACAACCTAAACCTAAACAATTCTAACCTAAACTATCCTAAAATCATAAAACTTAAACCTAACAATTCTAACAATTCTACCACAAATCGTCAAAACAATAAAACCTAAACATAAATCTAACATATCATAAAATCATAAAATCAATAAAACCTATATAATCGAAATTTAACAAAAATAAAAAACAAACAATTCAACAACAAAACATCAATGCAATAAAATTAAAAGAAATTACTTGTTTTTGTGATTGAAATTGGCTTGGAATGCCTTGAAATGGCTGAAAATCGCACCTAGGAGAACCAAAAACGTAACAATGGAGTTTTGGAAACTCCTATGTCTGTTCTGTTCTTATAAAAAACATCGGCAGTTAACGGCCGAGGTTTTCCTCGGAAGTTAACTGCAACCGGTTTCAATCAAATTCGGCAGTTAACTGTCGAGGGGCATTTGAGTAATTTACTCGTGTTTTTTACCCTTCTCAGATGTGTGAACAACAATTTTCTTATAATTTTGGAAGAAATTTTGGTAACAAAAACTATATTAATGCAGCTACCACACTAGTTTTGGACATTATACCCAAACCTTGCAAAGGATCCATGATCTGTTTATGATCTAAGAACAACTGATACTTGAACTTCATATGCACTCTAGCCACAATCAAAATTTATAAGTTATTTAATCAAAAATCTTACACTTTTCCTGAGTCCTACAACATTGAAGAATTTAGGGTTCATGTTCTATCTTCACTGACTTAGAGAATTGATGGAAAGAAAACCTTTCATGTAATTCTAGAGGTAACAAATGGTTCACTAACATTGATTTGGAGTATGAACAAATGGTAACAACAGATTATTTAATAATATCGGTGTCATGTAAGCTTAGAAATCTCTCTAAGGAATATTATGCTATCATTTATCTTTTATATAATCATGTGCCTAGGTTTATGGTTATTAGGTTGTTTTAGTAGTTTGTAGTTGGTGTATTTTACTTTTGGAATATCAATTGTACTGAACACTTCTGTTGGAGATAGAGTGAATAGAAATTTTGGTCCTCAAATTTGTAAGGACCACTCAATTTAATCCCTAAATTTTGCGAAATTGTAAATTAGTCCCTGAATTTTATAAACGTCGTTCAGTTTCGCCCCTCTGTCAAGTTGGTTCACGAACGGTGCTGACGTGGGGTGTTAACTGCTCACGTGGTGTGCCAAATCATGCCACACAAACAGGGACTGATTTGATATAAAGTGAACAAATCCAAGGATGATTTTGATTGAAATTGAAATAACAGTGTCTTCTCAAGACCATTGTATAACAACTCTTTCTTCCCCAATTTTATAAAGCTCAAACCCTAATTTTACAATTTCCCATTTACAATCCCAAATCCCCAAAATTTCTTCCATAAAACTTGTTAAAATTGAATCTAAAATGATCAAAATTGATGGAGAAGAAAGGCAAGATTGTTGGAGAAGGTTTAGACTATGGTTAAGGTTAAGAAAAGTGGCAATGAAGAGGTTTTGAGGGCAAGGTTGATGGACAAAGTTGACTATTTAGGAAGTGAGTTTAGATTGATTAAATATTTGATAGGAATAATATGCTTGAAGATGAATGTGTTATAACTGTGATATTATTGCAATCAAATTAGTCTTTGAATTATTGTGGAAAACATCAAATCTATCCCTGTATTATATGTAAAACCATCAAATAAATCCGTTGAATTATATATTTAGTAATCAATTTGATCCTTTGTGCATAAATGTCTAGAATCAAAAAATAAGTTGCCAAAAGATCAATAACTTCATGGTTTGTTATCTCCATGTATATAACTACATATATTATTGCAATCTCTAGTTGATTTTTCAATTAATATTTATCATCACGCTTTATCGATCTTTGAAAGTGTACCCTATCACTCAATTAAAGAGTGATAAGATTATTTCTGACTGTTACAAAGGAAGGTTGTTGTTTGATATACTTGATGTTGTATAGGAAGCTACTTGATGTTGTACATGAATGTAGTTTCTCAACAACAACTGTAACAACCCGTTATCCCAAACTTAATGATAATAAATAATAAATAATCAAAGTTAAACACGAACGGGCATGTCACACTACTTTTCAAAATTTCTTAAATAGGATAAAATACTATTTAATTAAAACAACTTGATAAAATATCAAAACATAACAGCG
>Ga0315915_1010381_pt1 | contig 10334 bp, 4 predicted proteins | sample MpolbnodulesMG_FD_207738 | JGI IMG/M metagenome (GOLD analysis project Ga0315915, IMG submission 207738) | Medicago polymorpha root nodule microbial communities from Los Angeles, California, United States - branched nodules | ecosystem: Host-associated > Plants > Roots > Nodule | place: USA... | reverse complement strand
TGGACATGTACACTAGCGATGGTCGGATTAGACAAGTGTACAAAATCGTTTACCAAGTAATAAGTTGATAAGTAGAGTATCATATCCACTGGGGTTGTCATTTTGTCTAAACAATTCGCGTTACTTTGTACCAAATCATTTACCAAGTAATTTGTATCTGTTTGCAATAGAGCAAGTTACATGTTTTGGTTACAGAAAAGTAAGTAGTGGTTAAGATTCTTTGAATCCTCCTATCTATTTTGATGGAATTAAATAACATTCATGTCGTGTTTAGTTAACTTAAGTCGACTATACAAGTGATGAGGTCGTTGGGACATTCTACCCTAGTCGGTTGTCAAGTTGCACCTGCTGATCGCATGGTGACCCTTATGTGTGGGGTCTGTACTATCTCGGTTGATCTAGGTATATCCATCTGATGGCTAACTGCAGTTGCTGATCGCATGGTGATCCTTACGTGCGGGGTCTTTCTAATTCAAAGGTAATTGAAACATACAATTAAATTGGCGTTCCTAGGTTTTCAAAGGCAATGAAGGCCAATGTTCCCGAAGGTCTTCCCATCTATGAATCTTAGGACACTCATAGAACACTTTCCTTCTCCGCTTGATAGTTCAAGAAACGGGAAACCCTATCAACGTCTACCTAACCAAGAGATCGAGGAGAACGGTCTTACTAGGATCAGTTCACTCCCCTTGGCACTTGTTTCCCTAATTAATAATCTGTTACATCCTAGGTTCATCAGATTTTACTCAATATTAGTAATGTCACCTCCTAAGTACTTACTACTAGGGTCGACTCGCTTTCGGTATCTTTCGTCTAGTTACTAGCTACTTACTTCCTAGATACGTAGATATAAATATCAAGATATAAACATCAATATTAGGCCCTGTCACAACCTAAGTACCTAATCTAGGGTTGCACTTCGCCGGAATAAACTAATCATAATAAAACTTAATAGTGAACAGAAAATATACAAAAATAAAAAACATTAAATTAAATAATTATCCAACAAAACAAATAGAGGTTCATCTTAGAACCCTAGCCTATAAAAATATAATTACACATGATAACTAAGACAAAAATCAAAAAGATAAAAACATACCTAGAAAAGATAGGAGAAGATAGAACTCCTCCTTGGCTCCTAAAATCGCCTTCCTCTTGAATTGCTCCAGTTCTGAACGAGAAATTATGAATGAGGAAGTCGGTATTTATAGGGAAAAAGTCATGGGACTCTAGATCGAAAAAGTCATAAAAAATGACTTTTTTCGCAAGTCTCTTGACGCCTAGCGCCCCATACCTTGCGCTAGGCGCATATGCCTTGCAAGTCTAGGCGCCTAGAGACCTTCTTGATGCGCATGGGTAATTTTTTCTCACTTTTGGGGGGCTAGCGCCCCTTCCAGTGCGCATGGGCTCTTCAGTGCAGCAGTTGTGTTGAAATGCATGTTTTCTTCTCCTTTTTAGGTGTTTTCTTCAATGTAAGATGTCTTGGAAAATGGGAGCAGAATTCCTCCCTCTGTAAAGTCTTTTGAGGCCTCTTGAATCTTCATTCTTTATCTTCCCAAGGACCACATAAATCTTCAAATCTCTCGCTTTGCCTGATTTGCTTGATTTGTTCGTGAATTACATCAAGAACACCCTAAAACTGCTATGTTTCGCGAAGAATAGAATTACATACTCAAATATAGAAAACAATATAAATGTCTCGAAATCGTAGGAAATTGATCTAATACTCCTCTGTTTTGTTGGTAAAACCAACTGAAAATATCCTAAAAACATGTTAAGAATAATGTAAGATGAACTTTCATCAACTAGGTCCTACTTAGAAATGGCTTTGGGATGTCTAAAGAAAACATCGGCTGAAGACGATAAAGGGCGTCCACTTATGAGACCACATGATGCACAGAAGGACGAGGATTGTTGTTTCCACTGAGCACTAGTTTATCATTCTACTGAGGATTGTTCTTCTACCTCCTAGGTCCTCCATCGTCAGTGTCAACCTCAATTGCAAATTCCTCTTTGAACTCGAACTCTCTTCGTAGGCACCATCACCAAGTTTATTCACTTCACCGATAAGATGATCCTGCCCGCCTGCCTGCTCAGGGCCTGGGCCCTTTGACTGCCCAAAAGATGACTCCACTATCACTATGTCTTGAGAAGACAATATAATGTGGTTGGATGCTCATTTACTTCTACTTGCTGAATGGCCTTGGTCATGCGAGATGGGGAACTTCTTCTCAAAACAATCCTACGAAGACGCAACTTCTTGAGATTACCCATGTCGTCTACTAAAAGGAAAATAAATTATCAACAAAGTAATAAAAAGAAGATCAAAATGAAGGACATGGAAATAGAGACCCTCCTCACTGAAGATTAAATTACTTTGCTCCTTGGTTAGGTCGGTATTTAAGATCAGCCAGGTATTGATGAAACGGACCTTGGAACTGATGACTAAGTTTGGCAAGTGAACAAACTGTTTTTAAGTAATAAAGTAATTGGTAAATCGTCTCCAAAAGGATTGTCGTTTTAACTAGATAACCAACTAAAATTATTTAAATAGTAAATAAAAGCAAATAAAAATGGAGGGAGTTTGCAAGTTTGATTTGATTACACAAATTATTTAGCAATTGATTTGATTATAGATAATTAAAGGGCTTTGATTGTAGATTTTAGCGGCAATTAGGACTATTTGAATCCCCTCTTTTGTCTTGTTGGATTAACTCATACACTTATTAATTATGAGTTAAGGGTTCATTTATCTGATTAATTGGGTGGGTTCTAACGTCCTTCTTGTTGTCAATTTGGTCCTCAATTTTCCTAAAGGTCATACGTGCTAAACAGAGTATTGGTTACACGCCTGAGGCGCATAGGTATTATTTTAGCATGCGCGGAGCACGTGAGTGTTATTCTGTGCGCCCGGGGGCACATACCCAAGGGAGGCATTAGTACACACGTTTGCCACCACCATACAACTACTAACACACAACATCCCCACTCTTTCCCTCCCTGTGGTCACCGGCCTTCCCCTTCAAACTCCCCCTTGGACTTTTTCCCTAACATTAATTTCGTATTTTTAATTCCCCTAATAAAAATTGCATATTATTAATTAATATTTCCACTTGCATCAATAAAAAAAAAATTAATATTTCCAATCAAAAAAGTTATTATTTAATTTTTTCAATTATGAATATGAGGATAAAAATGAGAGAAATTTTGTTACGTTATAATCTCAAGTGTTAAATCCTTGAAAGAAACACTATAAGTGTGTAACATCAACAATCTACTTTGCTCATACAAACTTAAATGTTATTCCCTCCGTTCCAAAATACATATAGTAGTCAACCACTCCACACATGTCAATACACAATTTTGACCATTAATATCTTTAAGGGTCTTGCTAACCAGTGGCTTCAGCGGCAATGGTTAAGAAAACTATAAATAGAAAATTTGTCGTGAAAATATAAGTTTTGACTTTTGATTAAGTAATAATTATACCACATTTTATAAAAAGTCACTTGTTTTGGTTGCTTAACCAATGTCATGAGGACACTGTTTAGCATTTTCCTATCTTTAATTATATATAATAAAAAATTATAAAAAAAAAATGATATTTTGAAGGAAAAAAAAAGAGACAAATTAAATAACATATATGATAACATTTGTATTTATATATTAGATAAAAAAATATGATCAAAGTAAATTATGTGAATAGTGCATATTGTAAAATTGCGGCATGTATTTTGAAACGGAGGGAGTACAAGCAAGTGGTTTGAGCTTTTTTTGGGGTGTCAAATAGGTTGTATGCATAAAAAGTGTTTTAATTATAAAACAAAAACTTATTTCTAGTACAATGAAAAAAAAGAGAAGAGTGTTAATAACATATTCTTTTCATTTCTTAACAAAAAAAAAATTCTTTAGCACATTTTTTAATTTGTTAAAAAAATTCATATAGATATCACAAAAGGGTAAGTTAAGTAGTTAGTTTTTAGTAAAAAAATAAAAAGGTTACTAGTTGCTAGTATTATTGATTAAAGAAAAAGCTTTAATTTAATTTGTCTATAAACCAAAAAATCTGGTTATATAATTATTTTTTAACATTAAATTTGGCTGAGAAGTAACCTCGAGAGGTTTTCCTTCAAAAAAGAAAAAAAAAGTAAACTCGAGAGATGTTTATGGCCTTCCAAATTTGGAAGAATCCAAAAATCACGGAAACAGTAACGCTCAAGTAATTTCTCGTACAATCACATTAATATTTCAAAATCTTGTTTCTCCTATTTAAGAAAGCGTTATTCAGTGTGAGAACAAAACATAAACATTCTCCTAACCTTTTAAAGTTAGGTTTTTTCTTTATCTTGTTTCGTTGACAGGTTATGGCAAGAAAATACGACGGACTTGCTGTCGGAATAGACCTTGGAACAACATATTCTTGTGTTGCTGTTTGGCTTGATGATCACAATAGAGTTGAGATTATTCACAATGATCAAGGCAATAGAACAACACCTTCTGTTGTTGCTTTCACTGATTATCAAAGGTTGATTGGCAATGGGGCTGAGAATCAATCTGCTACCAACCCCGAAAACACTGTATTTGGTAAAAAAAAATTTTATTCTCTATTACTTCATGCGTTTAGGGTTTGTTTGTTATCTTCTTTTTTTTTTTTAAATTGATTTTTGATAATTTACAGATTAATTTTCTTTATCATAATGAAAATCACTGGATGCTACTCAAATAAAGTTGTGTTACAATAATATTTTTCAAAAATCACAGTCAATGCAGATTTTGTTGTATCAATCATTGCTCTGATGCGATTACGACAACATGAAAAACTATGATGCTGTGGTTGTGAACCTATATTTAAAACTTGATTTACACAAATGAGTGATGAGAATTTACTATTAATATCGTTATTATTATTTTTTATAGATGCTAAGAGGTTAATTGGTAGGAAGTATAGTGATCCTATTGTTCAAAAAGATATAATGTTGTGGCCATTCAAGGTTACTTCCGGTGTTAATGACAAACCCATGATTACTGTTAAGTACAAAGGTCAAGAGAAGCAATTTTGTGCTGAGGAAATATCATCTGCGGTTCTTACAAAGATGCGAGAGATTGCAGAGGCATACCTTAGATCGCCAGTCAAGAATGTCGTTGTTACTGTGCCAGCATACTACAATGACTCTCAGCGAAAAGCGACCATAGATGCTGGTGCCATTGCTGGACTTAACGTCATTCGAATACTCAATGAACCTACTGCTGCAGCTATTGCATATGGCCTTGACAAAAGAAGTAACTATGATGGTAAAAGGAATATTTTGGTCTTTGATCTTGGTGGTGGTACTTTTGATGTGACTATCCTCACAATTAAGGGTGATGTCTTTGACGTAAAAGCCACGGCTGGAAACACACACCTGGGGGGAGAAGACTTTGATAACAGAATGGTGAACTACTTTGTAGAGGAGTTCAAAAAGAAGAATAAAGTGGACATTAGTGGTAACCCAAAATCCTTAAGGAGGTTGAGAACTGCTTGTGAGAGGGCAAAAAGGATACTGTCTTTTGCTTTTGTCACCACTGTTGAGGTAGATGCTTTATTTATGGGAATCGACTTTTCTTCATCAATCACTCGTGCCAAATTTGAGGAAATTAATATGGACTTTTTCAATGAGTGTATCAATATTGTTGACAGTTGTCTCAGGGATTCAAAGATATACAAGAGTAATATTGATGATATTGTTCTTGTGGGTGGCTCGTCTAGGATTCCCAAAGTGCAGGATCTATTGCTAGAGTTTTTCAAGGGGAAGGCTTTGTTTATGAATATCAACCCAGATGAGGCTGTTGCATATGGCGCTGCTGTTCAGGCTGCTATTTTGAGTGAAGACTTTAAAAATGTCCCCAACTTGGTGCTACGGGATGTTACCCCATTGTCGCTTGGTATCGCAACATATTGGGAAAATATCACGGATGTGGTGATTCCTAGAAACACTTCCATACCAGTCAAGAAGACAAAAAGATATGGCACCTCTCATGATAACCAGCTTGGAGTCTCGATCTGGGTTTTCGAGGGTGAGAGACCAAGAGCTAGTGACAATAATCTGCTTGGTTTATTTATACTTTCTTGCTTTCCAGGTCCCCGTGGTCAGCCCTTGGACGTATGCTTTTCCGTTGATGAAAATGGTATCCTAACTGTTTCTGCCAAGGATATAATTACTGGAAATCTGAACGAGATCACCATCACAAATGACAAAGAAAGGTTGTCAAAGTTTGAAATTGAAAAAAAGATGGAAGAAGCTGAGAAATACCATGTGGAAGATATGAAATTTTTAAGGAAGGCCAAGGTAATAAGTGCATTGGATTCTTGTGTTTACAATATAAAGAATGCTTTGAATAAGAAGGATGTTAATCTAATTCTCTCCCCTCAGAAAAGTGAGCAGATCAACAATGCAGTTATTGTTGCCATGAATTTGCTTGGTATGAATAAGAATAACCAACATATAGAAATAGATGTTCTTGAGCATCATCTTAAGGAGCTGAACAGCATGTTGAACATGTTACTCAAAATTGTGGAAGATATGAAATTTTTAAGGAAGGCCACGGTAATGAGTGCATTGGATTCTTGTGTTTACAATATAACGAATGCTTTGAATACGAAGGATGTTAATCTAATCCTCTCCCCTCAAGAAAGTGAAAAGATCAACAATGCAATTATTGTGGCAATGAATTTGCTTGATAAGAATAAGAATAACCAACAGATAGATATAGATGTTTTTGAGCATCATCTTATGGAGCTGAACAGCATGTTGAAAATGTTACTCAAAATTGTTTCTCTTTTCTGTCCTATTTCCTAGTTTTAGAATCATCCTTGGAACTTTGCTTCCAGATCAAGACCTTCTAATGAACCTGTGCTCTATTTATCCTTTTTTTATGCTTAACTTGAGCAAATGATCTGTTCTTCAAGTTGATATGTGGTTGAATTCTAGTAGAGCTAGACATCCCTCAAGAATTACTCGCCCCATCTTGTTCAAACTCTTAATTAGAGAAGAAGAACATTTACATTGTTAAAGATTCTCTTAACTATTATTGCTTTTTCCTTCCTGCCTGTAGATACATCGTTCTAATCAGAAAGTATACTGCACTGTAAATATCCCCACCTTTTAAATGATGTCTTGAAAAAGTGTTTAAGCACTGCAAACGGAGTATATTCGCTGGCTTTATACGTTGAGTGGACGTGAAGTGACAATTATTCATGTTAATTTATATTTCTGACTTGAAATGCTCATTAGAAACACTCACCTCTACACTACTGAATTGAAAACTAAAAAATTGATAGTGAGGTGTGTAGGGCTGCTAAGGTGTGAGAACTCAGAAATTATTCACTTTTTCATAACTTGCATGCCATTGGAGTGTGGAGGTCTTTTAGTTTCTATATATTGTTCCTCTTGCTTCAAATATAATTCAGGTCTGATTTTATCTTTGCGGTTATTTTGGTTCCAAAACTTAGCCCTACTGTTTATTGATACATATGGTTTGTTTTCACCTGCTGGTCCATCCTAATCAGAAAGTTATGCAGTATAATTATCCCCACACCTTTTAAAATAAGTCTATAAAAGATGTTTACCATTGTAAGGGAGTAAAATTATTAGTTGACTGCATACATTAGAGTGGAAGTGAACTGATAAATCATCTTGTTAATCTATATTTCTGACTTTAAGTACTCATTAGAAGTATTCACCTATGTTAGAAGATATAATTTCGAATTGTATTGATCTTCTATTGATTTATAAAGGTAAATATATCGGTCGGCCTTAGAATATATATATTGTGATCAATAGATTATAGGTGCAGAGCCGTGTAGCTTTTCACGAATAACATATTTAGTTTTAAAAAATAGCTATTCATATCTGAATATGGTGAAGAATTGTAACCCTTGTGAAAGGGTAGGTCTCCTCTCCACTTTCTCTATAAGACTATAAATATGTCTTAAAGGGGTATATGTTAAAGGATGCAATGTCATTATATGCTTACCCATCAAAGCTTGAGAAAGAAGGGGAAGAAGATCTTATCCTACATAATTGTAATTGACAATCAATGGCATTAAGAGATAAGTTCTAAACCCTCTTTATTGCCCAAGTATATTTCTCATGACATGTAAATTATTTTTCATGATGATTGATTAAGTTATGCTAGTTTGGTTTCCTCCTGATGTATTTGCAGCTGCTTCAAACTTGTCTTTTATGTTTATTGAGTTCAAAATCTGTCTCCTTCTGTTGGCTTGCATCAAGTATATTAGTTGGAACGCTATGACCCTCAGATGATTATAAAATTGATTCAAAATGCTCAAATATATAAGGATGATTATGTTGATCGAATTTCTATGATTCACAAACAACATGAATTCAAGATTAACTTGGCAGTTTAAAAGGACAAAAATTTAATTGATGCAAGCCAACAGAAGGAGACATAGTATCTAAAAACCCTTTCTCCAGATTGACTAGCTAGTTATTTTCTATTTTATGTGTTTGAAATTTACAAAAATTATGAACAGTTTTATTATTATTATTATCTAAATATAGGTTATTGTTAGTTTACTTCCAACCATTGGCATATGCCAACAGAACATCAAATAGATAAATGTTCAACTAGGCAAAAAGTCCTTCGATTTGATCAATATCTCAAATATAATTTAAATCATAAAATTACGAATGTATATCACAACCACTCTCATGTAACAAGACTAGTGAAAACTGTGAAAATTACCAATGCATATTCCTGCTGCTTTGCCTATTTACATGAATTGTGACAAGCAATCAGATATTAAAATAGCTCAAAATCCCACTTTCCATGAGAGGACCAAGCACATCGAGATCGATTGTCATCTAATCAGTGAAAAGGTTCAAAAAGGCTTTATTCACCTCATGCAGATTGCTTCCAAAGACTAATTGACTGATATTCACACCAAGGTTGTTCGATTTCCTTGTTTTCCTACTCTCCTTTCCAAGCTGAATATGATTGCCATTCATGATCCATCTTGACGGGAACTCTTACAATAGAACAATATTTTAGTTTACAGCTCTTTTATATACTCATTTATAGTTGTTTATTGTAGTTATTTAGATTCACAACATAGACATAGTTTACTATTCGTTTCTGTTTACTGATATAACTGGTATACAACATACTATCCCCATATAATTGTATATATAGGGATCCATCCCTCAATCAATAGTTGAGTTCATTTGTTGGAAACAAACATAAGATGACCCGGATCTAAGAAACATTCTATCGTTTTGGTATGCATCCCTCAATTTTATCTCGAAACAAATATTGTACTTATAATTTTAAACAAAATCAAAATTTCATACAAAATGTTATTCATAACTTACACACATTAGCGTGTGCGCGTCTTTCCGCCAGTACTTATAATTTATTTTTAGAAGACCTCGGTAGTATGTTAATAAATGACAAATTGATTTTTTTTTTTATTTTTAAAATATATAAAGGGAGTTAGTTAAGTTTTAAAATGATAAACTAGAAAAATTAATTTTTCAAAAATGAATAAATTAATTTATTATTTTACAAAATAACCATTTGACCCATTAAATTAAGATGATTACCAATTTAACCGAAGATAACTATGAAATTTTTCTAAGGTACAATTTTCTTATCGTAATAGTATCTATATATCTTTGTAAAGGAAACTTGAGTTGCTCTCATTCAAGCTTTGTGATGATGTGGCTCTCTGCAAAGAGTTATATGTCTCTCTTAAAACCTTACAATACAACTCTCCTCTATTTCAATTAAATGTCTAACCTCTTTCTTTAAAAACATTACAACTAATTAATTATATGTCTATTAGTTAATAGATGGAATAGTTTATTAAGCATAGCTAATTAATTTTTAATTCATTTCTTTAAGGATAATTTTTAATTCATCTTTGCAACAATTAATTTTAGTTAAATAATATAATTCAAAACAAGCAACCCACGGGTGGTTAAATAGTATATATGAGTTAATAAATTAAATAGTTACAACTTTTCTTAATTTGTATTGTCATATTATTTTTAAAAAATAAATTCTCACTTCAACCTTTGAACTAAAATTTGATTCATATTCCATAACTTCTATTTCTTAAATATGAACATTCATTCATTGTATTATTAGTTAGTTATAATTTTTAGGGTTAAATATGTTTTTGGTCCTTATAAATATGTCAACTTTTCGTTTTAGTCCCTCTAAAATTTTCCTTCAACTTTTAGTCCCTATAAAATTTTCAATCACTACTTTTGGTCCCTATTTTTAATTTAATTTTTGTATTTTTTAATGAAATTGTGCAGAAATGAGTAAAA
>Ga0315915_1010377_pt1 | contig 10335 bp, 10 predicted proteins | sample MpolbnodulesMG_FD_207738 | JGI IMG/M metagenome (GOLD analysis project Ga0315915, IMG submission 207738) | Medicago polymorpha root nodule microbial communities from Los Angeles, California, United States - branched nodules | ecosystem: Host-associated > Plants > Roots > Nodule | place: USA... | reverse complement strand
ATTTATACCCAAACACTTAACTTGATAAATATTGCGAAAACACTTATGAAATACGCAACTCCCTGCGGATACGATCCTATTATACTTACGTGTAAATAGTTTTATGACATGTAAAAATCATACATCAGTGAGGATCGTTATAACTACATTTTAAATGGCTTACATCCTCCCGCAAATATGAAAGGTTGTGCACATCTTGTTGATAAGTGGTTGACTTTTCCGAACATAGGACACATTGTTGCTAATTATTACAAAAGGTGTGTGGTTGTGTTGACAAATCTTGAAATTGGAAAATCAGAATTCCCACTAAGAGGGCCACCACCATCGGGTAAGCAAAAAACTCCCATCATATGCCTTGGGTAATTCCGAATCATTTCGCGCTTATTTTTTTGAAGGATGGTTGTCCACTACCTCCATCATCTATGGAGTGGCACAATCACAAGAATGAAGATGTGGTGACTTGAGAAGATGAGTATTTGGATCAACATGAGTTGTTCCGAAAGCTCATGAATATTGAAAGTGGAAACAAACCGCCACAACCACAAAAGGAGTCAAATAAAATGGCGCCTATTTTGTTGGACACTCCCGAAAAACCAAACCAACAATTTGAATTTATTGCGGAAGATGAGGAAGATTCTATTTCACTTGATCTTCCCCAATCACATGGTCTTTAATGAGTGATTTTTTTGTCGGTGTTAGTCTTTTTGTTTTGGTAGAAATTACACCGACGTGTATTTTGGGGTCGAAATTGTAACGCCAATTTTTTGTGGCCAATATATAAGTAACATTATGTAATTTATATAAATATATGATAATATGACTTTTATGTGGTGAAACTGGTGCATACTTATTTCTTCCTTGTTAATGTTTACGTATTTATGTTTACGCATTTTATATACATTTTATTGATTATTACGTTTCGTTTAATTACATCCTAATGTATGATTTTTTTTTCTATAAAGCTTTTGTGAAGTGAAACATATCTGAGATTGCAAATATTGAAGGCCGTGTTAGGTGCTCCTCTTTTAAAAAGACAATTAAAGTTATGATAACGCCGACCGACTCTCTTGATGATTTGAAGGCACAACTTAACACTTATTTTGAGCATCTTGGAGAAAATCAATATACACGTCACTTGTTTGGTCAAATGCCATGCACAGACCTAGGAGAAGATAGAGATGAATACGCATGAAAAACGGCAAGCTATATGCCTTGGCTTATTCGCGATGATAGCGACGTCGGATTTATGTTTCAGAATATGGTGGAAAGTAATATATTATATATGTATGTTCGTTCCATATGCAATTGCATTGAATGTGTTGTTTAATTTAATGATATGTAATGAGTTGTAATGTGTTGTTTAGTTATGGACACTATGTAACGTTTTGATGAATTTCAAACTTTTGTCTATTTTGAACCAAATGTCGGTTTGATTTAATTATGGACAATTGTAAAAGATATTGTATTTTTCTTGTTTATGACTGATTTTAAATGTTGTATGAGTTATATTGCCTTTGGAAATGTTGTGCTTTAATTACAGGCAAAAACTGGACGAAAATGGCTTGGTAGCATCATGCAGAACCCACTTATCATTTTTTATGAATTAAATAATCTAAAAGGCTAAAAAAATTCATCAAACTCATAAACAGACATAAATCTTCATCATACAAATATAAAAAATCATATTTCAATTAATAAAAAATCTCATAAAAACAACAAGGTACTGTCAATTTATAACACGGGAAGGAAAAAAAAATTCCATAATTCTAGCCACTCCCCCACCCCCACCGTGACCTCACACAAAATCTTGCAGAGTGAAATACAGATAGGAATCCTTCCACAAACACTAGCATGTGCATATTCAAGTAATCCTTATAGCCTCTAATTTCACGATAATAATTATTGATTTGTTCTTGTTGCAATTTAAGATTATAAATTGTATTGGCCGAGTTAAGAAATTTTATCAATTTGTATCACAACATGCATAATCTTTAATTGTGGCAGGAAATTTGCTTAGTTTTGTTAAGATGATCATGATACTAGCGCTGTATATGGTCTCATAATTTATATCTATAGTCAAAGAAATAAATTGAAACTTTGATCTAAGGATCCTGCAGTTGCCACCGTGTGTTAGATTCTAGGGTTTAGGGTTATACAAAATAGGAACACAAGACATTAATACGAAAGAAATAGAAACACAAGGTATGAAAGTGTTATTTATTTAGTAAGTTGTAAGTACAATACAACACATGATTCAACTTTTATTATATATTTTTTCTTTTTTCTATTAAGTACACTTCACATGAAGTTTTATTTATTGTAGTAGTAACCCTAACAGCTCAAGTTCTTGCTTAGTTCTGAGGTTCAGCGTCAGTATAAGCATCATGGTGTTCGTTAGGCCAACCACCACCCCAACCGCCGCGACCGCCACCATAACCCCCACGCCAACCACCACCACCCCAACCCCCACGCCATCCACCATATCCACCCCTACCACCATAACCACCGCCCCAACCGCCGTAGCCGCCACCACGCCATGGACCACCGTAACCTCCTCCATAATATCCATTTGTGTCAATTTTTTCTACAAATCAAGAAAAATATATACAATCAAATCGTAGTAAAATTCATAACATTTCTAAATTTATGTCGCTATTTCAAGTTATTTTTAAGAGTGTCCTCGTGAACTTAACTTAGTTGATATGAACAATGCATAATATATGCAAGGTCTGGGGTTCAAACCCCGACAAAAAAGTTATTTTTAAGAGTGAAACTAGCATATTTTAATACAACGTAAAAATAATAAGAGTTTTATTAAACTTAGTAAAGTTATACTAAATATATAATAATGGGTGGAAATTATACTAAATGTTCAAAAGTAGTATTACCATCTTTGTTGTCCAAGTCTTTGGGTGCGGACTCTGCACATATGAGAAGGATGGAAGCCAACAACATGGCTAGGAAAAGTAAAGCCTTAGAATTCATTTTTATAAAGTGCTCTCTATGAAACTTATATATATCTAGGAAAAGTATTGATCGATGAAAATAAAGTGACCAAATGTTTGGTATTTATAGGCAATGTGAGGCAGAAATAGAATAATAGCATTAAATTATTTTGTTGAGATTTTTTTAGTTCATTCTTATCTTTATTCCAGAGTTACTATTATTAGTAAGTGGATCAGCAACATAAATTCAGATTGTATGAAGAGAATTTTGTTTTGTTTTGAGGATTGTATGAAAAAAAATACAGCTGGTCTCATGCTTATGTACATGATCTTTGTTTGCTAGTATTTGTATAGAAAACGAGAATGTCTACTTCTCGTAATATAATTATAGCTGCTAATGAAAGTTTTGATGTAACATGAAATTCAATTAGTGTATATAGCTGCTAAATATAAACTATTTATCCTTGACTCCGTTCAAATCTTTGCACTAAAAATTAAATTATTAATCATAACTAGACCTTGAACCCATGGGATGCACGGAAAAGTTAATTATAATTAATGATTAATATTTTTGAAATTGCATTATCATATATCAAAATAAAAAGACTAATCTAGCTATCACATCTTTGAATCAATCTTGACAAAAAGGAAAATGCTAGATATCAAGAATGATTTTATCAAGAAAGATTCAAGAATGACATGACACAATAATCATCCTTAGATTTCAGTCTTATTTATTAACTTTTCGTAAAAAAAAAATACATAACACCCACCACCCCATGATTTCCGACCAGGCAGAGATTTTATTGGCTAACATTAATTTCAGGACAATTTCTTGATAAAATCTAAGGATGATTATTCTGCCATGTCATTCTTGAATTTTTCTTGATAAAATCTTTCTTGATGTATAGCATTGCTTTGACAAAAAATACTCATTAACTAAAACTAAAATAAAAGAGAAATGATATTTGTACAACCATTTTATGACAACTTTTAGACAACTTTCTCTCTCATACTCACATTATATTCTTACCCTCTCATTTTTTTTCTCTCTGCATTGTTTTTGACCAATAAGAAGAGAGAAAAAGAAGGTTGTTATGAAAGTTGTACCAAATGGTTGTTCAAATATCAATGCTCAAAATAAAATTCATATATGCAGTAGCAAGTGGAGGAACATTGTAGATATTGTGGTAGTGTTAACTTCTTTGATGCTTGCGCATCTCAAAATGTTGTAGTGTTAACTTGGTACTTTGGTGCTTGCTCCTTTCAAAATTTTAGATTCGATTCTTCCATATATCAATTTATGGGGCAAGTTTAGTTTCTCAACAAATAAAAAGGTTTTGGAGATCTATCAGTATAAAATAAGAGTGACCAATGAGCATGTGTTAATTTTTGGTAAATGATCCCCATATTGGGAAGGACCTTTTATCATAGAAAAAGTACTTTTAAATAATATTCGTATTTGATTCGAGATATTTGTTAGAGTAATCGAGAAATATCAATCAATGGGCAATATTTAAAATATTATAAACAAATTATTCATGAAATCAAAATAAACTTAGATTAATAACGGATAGAAGAAATGATATTACATCTTGATTACATGCAAAAGAAAATAAGAAAAAAATTACAAACCAAAAAGGGATTGTATCCCTTTCCATGCTTCTTCCAAGTTGTTTCTTTTAACAATTACACCATCGAGTTCCTTCTTCATAACCAATAACTCATCAAGCAAATGAGTGTTCTCTGCATGTGCTTTTTTGGACTCTGCATCCACCTCCCAGGAAGAGGCAATCTCCATATCAAGGGCTTCTGAAATATCTGCCTTTTTATTCCTAGCAATTTGAAGTTCATGTTCAAGATAACAAATGTGTTGATCAATGTGGAACTCTTCATCCCAAAGTCTAACAAGGTTGGACTTTTTGTCTTTAATCTTTTTGCGAATGTACTTCAAGTGATCATCAGCGAGCCTTTGTCGTTCTTCGGCTTGGTTAAAATTATTGAGGGTGGACTCAATAATAGGAATATCAGAACGCATATTGTTCAACAGGATCTGAAGGGAGACCATAACACCTCTTTCAAAACTATCAAGATTTGGTTTTAAATTCTCCATCTCGCCTAAAATATTTTGGAGATTATTCACCAAGTTGGAATTAGACATGGTTGAGGTAAATTCACAACTTAGAATCCCTTTGATCTTGTTCATGACTTGAGGGACGTCATGAGAACTAAGAGTAGGGAGAGAAATAAAAGAAGATGTCTCATGAGAACGACTCGTATTTAGGAAGAGATACACGAGAATGAAAATAGAACAAAGAAGATAGAGGTTAGAGTAGTGATATTTGAACAACCATTTCATACAACTTTTGGTGACAACTTCTTTTCTCTCTCTTTTCATTGGTTAAAATCAATGGAGAGAGAAAAAGGAAGAGAGAGAATAAGAGGATAATGTGAGTATGAGAGAGAAAGTTGTCAAAAAGTTGTCACAAATTGGATGTACAAATATCATTTCTCTAGAGGTTATATAGTCCTTAATTCATGTTTCAATACTTTGTTAAAATCACCTCTAATGACACGTTATAGATGGACCCACCACTTTATGTAGGACCTATTTAAAAGTGTTGGACCAACCCATATTGGTAATTTTTCATCCACGCACGCTTCTAGTTTCAGCAACTCCTCTCATAATCTACGGTTGTTTCCCTCTTTCCATCATGGTACGTTTATACCTTTATTCCTTTCTATTGAATCACACTACATTTATTCCTTTTTGCAAGTTTTTCTATGTTCTATTTATGCTGCCTTTATGTGCTTTCGCTAATTTTATTCATTTCATGTGCCCCACTTTCAACCTTTTCTATGGGCGTGGTGGTTTGTAGAGCCACTTTTAATCTTTTCCCACTGCTCATCAATGAATCATGATATATTTATACCTCTATTCCTTTTTATAGAATCACGCTACATCTATTCCTTTCAGCAGGTTTTTCCCTGTAATAATCACGCTACGTACCTTTATGTGCTTTCTCTAATTTTATTCATTTCATGTACCCCACTTTCAACCTTTTCTATGGGGGCTACGGGTTGTAAAGCTACTTTTAATCTTTTCCCACTTCTCATCAAGGAATTATGATTCATTTATACCTTTATTTCTTTCTATTGAATCACGCTACATCTATTCCTTTATGCAGGTTTTTCCTATTCTAATCACACTACCATTATGTGCTTTCTCTAATTGTATTCATTTCATGTGCCCCACTTTCAACCTTTTCTATTGGGGTGGTTGTTTGTAGTTCCACTTTTAATCTTTTCCCACTTCTTATCAAGGAATCACTGGACATTTATACCTTTATTCCTTTCTATTGAATAACGCTACATATATTCCTTTCTGCAAGTTTTTCATTGTTCTAATCACGCTACGTACCTTTATGTGCTTTCTCTAATTTTATTTTTTTCACGTGCCCCACTTTCAACCTTTTCTATGGCGGCTATAGTTTGTATAGCTACTTTTAATCTTTTCCCACTTCTCATCAAGGAATCATGATTCACTAATACCTTTATTCTTTTCTATTGAATCACGCTACATCTATTCCTTTATGCAGGTTTTCCTTGTTCTAATCACGCTACCTTTACGTGCTTTTTCTAATTTTATTCATTTCAGGTGCCCCACTTTCAACCTTTTCTATTAGGGTGGTTGTTTGTAGAGCCACTTTTAATCTTTTCCCACTTCTCATCAAGTAATCACGGTACATTTATACCTTTATTCCTTTCTATTGAATCACGCTACATCTATTCCTCTCTGCGGGTTTTTCCCTGTTCTAATCACGCTACCTTTATGTGCTTTCTCTAATTTTATTTATTTCATGTGCCCCACTTTCAACCTTTTCTATGGAGGGCAGTGGTTTGTAGAGCCACTTTTAATCTTTTCCCAGTTTTCATCAAGGTGTTATTTACATTTTTTTTCCTGTCAATTTTATCGAGAAAAAAGAAATCTTATTATGGTCATATATATATTCAGGTCAAAGTGTTATTTAAATTTTTTTTTAGAGAAAGTGTTATTTACATATTGTGTGGTACTGTTGTTAAACATTTAAAAATAGTTTAATAACAATGTTATAATTCTTTACATATTGTGTGGTATTATGTGTGTGTGGAAATATTTTTAATTGATAAAATATATTTTAGCAACAATATGAAAATTTAATTAAAAATATTACTCCCTTCATTTCAATAATAAGTGACCCATTTGTACTTCTAAATAAAATTGACCCATTTGTAAATATATTGTATCAAAATAATTAACCCTTTCAACTTTTTGTTTGTTTACAAATTGACGCTTTCCATTTTAAACATAATGTTATTTACTCTTTTTTTTTTTTATAATTGTAACCTCTAATAAATGCAAGTTTATCTCTCTCATGTCAATATTATTCACTTAGCTTTTACGATAACAATGAATATAAAAATACTTGACTAGTTTAATTTAGTAAAATATCATTATCTTGCTTTGATTTTCACACTTTTGTTATTGCTTTTGTTAAGTGTTAAAATATGACCCTTAATATACATAGTTAAGATCCTTCCATTTAGAAGAGCTCTATCATCACTCTTTTTTCAACACCCACTCTACATTCCCAATATTATTAGGTAAAACTTATGTAGGTCCCGCCACATTATGTGTGAGTTATTTAAAAAGTGTTCGACCTACATTGGTAACTTCTCATGCACACGTGCTCATGTACACGTGGGTGTAGTTTCAACAACTATTCTTGGAAGCTACACTTTTCTCATCTTGAAATAACGTTATCTTTTTTATAACTGCAAAATTGACTTAATTTCACGTTTATATTTACATAATTTTTAAACTTGTTTTTCAAGTAATCTAATGAAAATTCTTCAATTACTGTTATCAATGTTCTGTTAGAATTCTTAACTAGGGATATTTTCTCTTAATATGCCAATTGGTCTGGTCAAAATATCAATCCCTCTAAATCAACAATTTAATAAGGCTCCATTAACGCAAGAAGACTTTCACATATTGTTAACTTTGCTAGGCTTCAACATAGGATCCTTGCATTTCATTGACTTTGGAGTTCCAATTTTCAAAGGTTGACCAAAAGTTGCTTATTGTCAACCTATCGTTGACAAAATCAAGCTGAAATTATCTGCTTGGTAAGCATCTTTGCTGATTCATAGTCTTTCTGTCAATTCTTGGGTTGTTTCTATTTTAAAAGACATTGAGAGATGTACTAGAAATTTTCATATGGAGTGGAGACATTGAAAAAATAAAGATGGTGATTGTTGCATGGCACAAGGTTTGTAAACCTGAGGAGGAGGGGGGTCTAGGTATCACATCTCTCACAACTCTCAATGAGGCTGCTAATCTCAAGCTTTGTTGGGAGATGCATATATCAAGGGAACCATGGGCTTTTCTTCTCAAAATTAGGGCTCTTAATCAAAATAAACCAGTTTTATATCACTTTTTCTCTTCAATTTACAAAAATATTAGCATTCAACTATATCAGATAATTTGTATGAAACATTAGTAATGGGGAAAATATTTATTTCTGGCTTCACTACTAGAGACATGACTCTCTTGCAAACATTCTCCAAATCCTGAATAATATTTCTAACAAACTATCAACAAAAGTTAATGATTTTATCTTCAACTTTCAATGGTCCATTCCAAACTGTGTTCAAGTAGCCTTCCTAATCATCAGATAACTTGAAATGCAAGTTATCCTCCCCACTACTACTTAGCCAGACAAGCTTATGTGGAAAGAAAATCGTAATGGAGATTTATGTTTCAAAGAAGCTCCATTAGCCCAAATATGTATGGTCCACAAACATTCATCCCTCCAAATCACTGCTAGCTAGGAGAATTACGCAAGATAGGGTCCCCATTGATGAGAAGTTAAAAGAAAAAGGTTGTAATCTTCCTTCTTTCTACAACTGCTGCTTTTCCAATGAAGAAACCACATCTCATATATTCTTGCTTTGTCCATTTTCTTTGAAATTATGGACATAGTTAGTCAATCTCTTAAGTAGTACTCTTCAATTGAGCTCCATTATGTGATAAACATTTGAACCCTCAATGCCACGTGACCATTCAAGCTTGTATCATCAACATTTTGGGTGTGTTTGATACGCTAAAAACTAAGTGACAGGACAACATTTGTTTTATTGTAAAAGTGTTTCAGAAATATGACAAACTAGGGAGCAAAGGACAGAACAAAAACTTAAACTCTTGTCTATCATTAAACCACAACACAACTCTTAGTCTAAAGTACAAGTTTTCTAAAATACCAAAATAGTTTTTTGTCTATCAAACATAGGAAAAGACACAAAATTTCAATACCATAAAAGTTTATCATGTACTATTTTGCCTTATATTATGCTGTCCTATATTGTATGTTTTGTACAGTACTTAACTATTAGCATATCAATTGCACCCTTGAAATCAAAGGGAATTCCATGAGCAAGCATCCAACGAGACAGAGGTGAAGAAGAGAGAGATAATAGTTATTTATTACAATCTTCTAATCATGTTTCCCTTTCTTCCTGCAATATAAAAAAGAATATTGTTCAATGTCCTTAGATACTCAAAATAAACATTTATAAATAAATTTATTAAAAGAGGAAACAAATTAAAATAATATGATTAGCTTCTTTGATATAATTTCTCTTGTAGCTTCTCTTTTCAAAATGATTCTTTGGTGGTTTTAGATGGATAACTATTCCTCTTGAAGATTTCTGAGCAATCTTCGATTGGCTGTTTTTGGAGCTTACATAATTTGAACTTTTCGCTGAGAGTAGCAGTTAACTTTAATGGTTATTGTAACAATTCCTTGATATGCAGGCTTTCAAACTATTTCATCGCTCGAAACATATAAATTTCAATTTTTAGTGCAACAATATGATAATTATAATACATAAGTTATTGTGATTTTGACTGCAAATATATATACCTTTGTCATTAAGACTTTCAAATTCTCGCCAAATTCCGCTATCTATGACTACAATAGTTTGATTTTTATTTTTTTTTGGGAAGTCCCACGACCTTGTAGTTTGTAGATAAAACTGTAACACCCAAACATAGTGAGCACAAAGACTCAATAACATAGAATAGAAAAGGTATTTTGATGTTCTTAGTCATGATTGGTGTCCTAGGAATGGAGAGAAATCTTCTCATCAATTTGCTAAATAGAGAAATGCTAGCAACACACCTTCTAACATACACTTTTCAACACACTCTCTTTGATTAATTGAAATTCACATGGGACTCACCAAATTTATATGGGACCCATATGAATTTTAACCAATCAAAGAGAGTGTGTTGAAAAGTGTGTGTTAGAAGGTGTGTTGCTAGCATTTCTCTTGCTAAATAATATCT
>Ga0315915_1010375_pt1 | contig 10336 bp, 3 predicted proteins | sample MpolbnodulesMG_FD_207738 | JGI IMG/M metagenome (GOLD analysis project Ga0315915, IMG submission 207738) | Medicago polymorpha root nodule microbial communities from Los Angeles, California, United States - branched nodules | ecosystem: Host-associated > Plants > Roots > Nodule | place: USA... | reverse complement strand
GCATACAAAAAAAGGAATTTATTACCATAAAAGGAAACTTTGTTGACTTATTTATGGATTAATTACACAGTTTTCAATGCAATAATTACTATATAATTTCCCTTTTTAGTATCCTTAACCAGTGCCCGGGGGCACCGGTTAGCATTTCCCATTTTACTATAGTTTGTCAGTGTCAGATTCAACCAATCACACTCTCCAACCCGTCTTCCTCCTTGCCCTCACCACCTCGTCGGACCTTCCGACACCTCCTTTATCAGCCTCACCGGCGTCCACTCCCACCACCCTCATCCTCCTTTCAATGTGTCATCTCCGCTTCTTTTTTAATTCATGAAGCTAGTGATGTCATAACCTGATCTATGTGATTGGTTTGCATTTTTCCTATGCAGAAGTTCAATTTTGATTCTTGTTTAATGGGTTTACAATCCGTAAACATGACATTGGGTAAACAACTTTATTTAATGAGTTTACTCTAATAAAATTTCAACAAAAAAATAAGAAACAAAGTGTCCGTGTTTCAATCGATATTTAATAAAATTTCATTTCCTTAAATCATGGTACTCAATCGAGAGAAAAATTGCCATCACATCACAGTGAGCTTTTGCGGGTAATGTTGGCTGGTGAGTGGATGCATATGTGTTCAGGGCCGATCTAAGGGTCAAGTAAGGGCTTTAAGCCTCAAAATTTTGGGTAAAAAAAGGTTTTTAAAAAATTAATTTGGTTATAAGTAAATTATATGATAGATAAATTATAGAAATTTGCATAGCTTAACTGATTACCAAAAATGCTTCAATTACTCTTGGTCATGAATTCAAATTCGTCTCCACAAAATTGATTTTATATAAATATTTTGTTAAAAAAATTAATAATTGTAAAGATCACATTTAAATTTTTGTTTTAGACCTCTTAATCTATTGAGCCGGTCATGTATGTATTATGTACAAGTTGAGAAAAAAATTGCACTAAAGATACATATGTTTTGAAAAAGAAAAAAAAATGTCCAGATCTTATGTATATTTTAGGTTTTAAGTTTGTCTCTTATGTTTTAAAAGTTTCAAGTTGATCACATACGTTTTAAAGGTTTCAAGTTGGTCCAAAATATTACTCACGTTGAAATAAGTTAGTCTCCTCCGTCACTTGACCGTTTAAAGATTCGATCGATAATATGGGTGGTGAAATTTAACTTATTTAGAAAACCAGTTTTAATACATTTTTGGCTTAAATATTGCACTCGTCCCTGCAAATATGCCTCGTTTAAGTTTTGGTCCTTGTAAAAAAAAAATTGTTTTTGGTCCCTGCAAAATTTTTTGTTTTTTAAAATAGTCTCTGACCCCATTTTTGTGATGATTTGTATACGTGACACATGATGACTGGACCCATTTTGTAGCTTTTGGTCCCTGCAAAATATTTTGTTTTTTAAACAGGTCCCTGCAAAAAAATTTGTTTCTGAAAATAGTCCCTGGAGGGACTATTTTAAAAAACAAAAATTTTTGCAAAGACCAAAACTTAAACGAGACATATTTGCAGGGACGAGTACCATATTTTAGCCTATATTTTTTTGTTTTATTAAACTCAATATCATGTCGCAAAAGAGACCAACTTATTTTAACGTGAGTAACGTTTTGGACCAACTTTTTTTTTAGAGGGGCGATCAACTTAAAACTTTAAAACGTAAGGGACCAACTTAAAACTTTTAAAACATAATAGACCAACTTAAAACCTAAAATAAATATGAGAATCAAAACATGCAATTAAGCTTAAAATCAATACACCTCTTTAATACATTCTAAATTCAAATTTATTATTTTAAAATAAATAAATTTGATATAACTTGATTGATTTTAAGCAAGTGCCACGTCACATTTTCATTATCCATTATCCAAAACCACAAAACACTCCATCGAGCCACCGCATCCATTTCCAAACAACACATTATTATTATCAGAGTGTGTCGTGTCGTGTCCCAACAACATCAATTCAATCATTCACCATCTCTTTTTTGTTTTCCACGTTTCTATGCTATTCTTCAATACCTTTACCAAGTTACCATAGAACAAAAAATAACATTCAAAATATAGTATTAAAAAAAAAAAAAGGTAGAAGAAGGTAGCGGTTGCAGAATAGAGAGAAAGAAAAGAACCTTCTGTGTTTTTCATTTTTCATACACTTGACAAAATAATTTAATTTCGATTTATTTAAATATTGATATTTGGAAGATTCTAGAAAATGATTAAGGTGTTTCTGGATCGGGATTAGAAGAATTTCTAGGGTTTTTGTTGATTCAGATTCCGATCGGAAATGTCCGACGCTAATTCGCCGTCGAGAAACTCCGGTTATCTCGATGCTCTCTCTCAAGCGATCCATAAGAAGCTTCAACGGGTGAGTTTTTCGATGCGGAGAGAAATTCTTTTATTTTTTTGTTTTTTATTTTTTTGTTATGCGTTTAGTTGATTGATTTTTTTTTTTATGCTACAGGCCTTGGCTAATTCGTCGCAGAGGCGTAATCTGTTGCAGGAGCTTTTTGCTGATGTTGCTTTAGAGGTTGATGATCGAGCCAAAGGTAATTGTAGCTTTTGAAATTTGAATCTTATGATTATAGTTAGTTTAATGATTCAACAGCTATGAAGCACTGATACGGACACGCTGAGACATTGATACATGTACTAATTTTAGAAAATAATGTAATTGGCCGACACAGACACATCGACACTTCTGACACTGGTAGTAATTTAAGAAAATAACATAATTGAATGTGATGTAATTGCATGTGTCGGACAGTGGACACGCATTCGACTTGAAGAGTCATTGCTACAGAGTTCAATAGTATTAAAGTTATGGCTCAAAAGAAAAAGAGTGAATGATTTGAATGGCAACTTGTGCTTGAAGCATGGTTTATCTTGTTTGCATGCTCATGGTTTTTAGTTCATTGTTTGGAAGATGATGATTTTCTTGTTTAAAATGAGATTTTCATGTAAGGATTAACTTTATGAAGAACATGTCTTGGATTATGTGTTTTGTATTGCTAAATGTAAGGATCGTGATGTCTGTATATGATATATAGCTTATAATTTTGCCATGTCATAATGTCACTTGGTTTTACCTAGAAATGTCATATTTGTATGGGTGATGTCTTTTGAGATTCATAATAAGATTCTATTCAAGATTAGAAAATAGGTCTTTTGAATCTTGATTGATAACTATGCTAAATGAGTAGAATACATAACATTGGAACTCAAAACTAACAAATGTATATTTGAATCTAAATAAGGGGTCAATAATCTTTATTTTCATGATAGGGGGAAGGTGAATATGTGGTTGTTCTGTCTTTTTATTTGCAAAACAAGAATTACCAAGTGGAGGTTTTCTTTATTTACAATGACAGATGTAATTTTCAACAAGGAAGAAGATGTCATTTCTCCTGTACATGACGCCTTTGATGGTCCGTTGTGTTTCTATGATGTGCTTGCTGACTACTTTGTACGAGTGCCTGAAAGTGGAAAACCTGTCCTTGATATGATTGTCCAACTCTGGAGTCAGTCATTTGCTTCGCATATTTTTAGCCTCCTGTTTCACAAATGGGTATGTAAGCTTGTATATGCCTTATTGTTTTTTGCTTTCTTAAGGGAAATTTTATTTAGTGTGATAGTATGGCCATTCATTGCTGGTTTTGAATTTGGACATTCACATTTAAAAAAAATATGAGTCACTCTTGATGACATGGTTACATTCTGACAAATATGAACATCCTCAATTTGACGTTATGATATTCTGGAAGCATGCTCGGTGTCTCTGAACCTGGTTATGGTCATTTGGAGTAGCTCGCAACTCCCTTTTTCTCTAAGCTGTTTGCCAAATGCTTGAAACTGGTTTTAGATTTAATCCTTAGGAACCCGGTGCATACTATTTCAAATATATTGTATGTAACATAAGTGACATATACAGTATAATTATTTATAGAGTGACATATATAACATGTATGTCAGATACCATTATGTATAAATGAGATGAGTGCTGAGATTTATATATTCTAGTTAATCATGAACTAATGCGTATTATATATTTTTGAATTTTGGGCTAAACATGATTTAGAATTTGCTATGAGAATTTGGTTATGTTTTTACAGAGTGCTGGTTTGAGATGGGATGGTTTTGTCCTTTTGAGTATATTTCATTTCTGTTATTTCCGTTCTGTTTTTGAGGGGTTACATAGGCTTTCATTTGTTGTAAGGAGTCAATCTCCATATTGCCAAAAGAAATCCAAGTTCCTATCAATTTCTAATTGACTTTCAAGAATCACTGTGAAAGCTCTTTTATTTAGTCCTAACTTCGCAATACACTTATACAGATGTTTGAAGTTCATCTTGATAATCCAGAAGTGCTACTTCGGTATTCATCTGCCCTTGTTCAAGGTGCCACAAATGTTTTCTGGTATGAATACAGGCTGTTATTATAAATTAAAATGTTACTTAAAGGGATTTAATTTTGCAAAGAGACAAGGTGGATTTGGATTTGGCTGGCATTTATAAGTTACAATTCTGTTCACTTTTAAAAATCATTCTGAGTAATAATAATATATGTGGCTTCTCTTTATTATCTTTCTTTTAAAAAAAGTATTTGTTTGCTTTACATGATTTTATCAATAGTCTTTCTATGCCGATTCAATAACAATCCAATATGACCTTATCCTATCCATTAAAAAACCCAAAGTTTGGCAATTTTGCCAAATGTTAGTAAGACTGTCTTCATCGTCTCGAACCTCTACTATGATAGAGTGGGCATTGTACCATATTTGGAAAATCAATCAGGGAATTGCATTAATTGTTTTTGGTGCCATGTACAGGATTGACATTCAAACAAATACAAGGCGTTTCCAGTCTATATTTCGTGTAAGAATTCTAGTGGGATCCTATATTTATTTTAACTGATGCGTATCATCTGAATAAGTTTGTAATTATTGCTTCTTTTTCCATTTCTTTTGCATGTTATTTGTGCTTCCCTGAAATTCAGTACCTCTTGGATGATGTTGCATTAGACCACACTCGATTGAATAAGATTCCTCTCCAGGTATACCCTATCAGTTTTAGTGTTGGGATTTTATTAATGCGGCCAACAGTTGTTTATAGGACTTTTAGCTAGTCTACTTTTGTCGCAAGCAATGGCATTTTGAAACTCTACTTTTCATTGAACTATCAGGCTCAGCGGGATATGTATCTTTTGCTCTCGAGGTTCATTCTATTTTACAATTCAGGTAGCCATTCAGAGAAGACATTAGCCTATGAATAATGATGCAATGGTCTTTATAAATCTAATATTATCCTATTTGCAGCCGGAAAAGTCGACAGTTTCTTGAAACAATGCCCTGCTTTCCAAACTGCTTTCTTAGTTGGCGGTCCTGCAGATATATTTGTGAATGAACTTACTGATCAGGTACATCTGAATCACCTTGTTCACAAATGAGAGCCGTATCCTCTGTTTCATATGAAGAAATTATGTTACCCTTAATCATTGGTGTCGATTTTTTTTACCAGCTTCAAAAGCTAAAGGTGGAACCTGTGCTGCTGCATTATCTTTCAGAAATCAAGGTCCTTCAGGGTACTACATCAACCATTCAGGTGCAATAATTGGACATGGAATATTCTTCTCTCAACCTGACTCAGCTAAGCCATTCTTTTGTTTATGCTAATGGCACAGGTATGGAATTAAGAATGACGACAAGTACGAGATTAAAAACTTGTTTGTATAGTTTTACTTCTCCTGGTGGTCCTATGTACCCGACTAGAGCTGTTCGTCATGCTGCCTGGGAAGCACTGGATTTTCTTTTTCCGGTTAGAATTTTTATTGTTTAATAATTAGTATTCAAACCAAATTAAAATAGATTGCTAGAGCTTCGTTCTCTCCAGCCTTAAAATACATTTCCTGTCAGAGTAAAATTTTCCAGGTCCCATCTTTCATTAATATTTGAGTTCAATTAAAAGCCTCTTAAGGTCTTTTTTATGGGTGATATATGACTAGTAAATTATGCATTTTGTTTAAATTTCCAATTGATTACCGGAAATATTGATGGTTTTTTTAAAATGACCAGAGTTACTTTTTCCCTTTTTAACTCATTTCTTAAAGGGAAAATTTATGCCACGAAGTTCATATTAGTTTGCAAAATAGCACTAGTGGTAGACAAGTATAACACCATAATTCATAAGCACAAGCACAATCTCCATACACCAGGTACTTGTCTGCTAAATAAATATTGATGTTTTTATGGTATCATACAGGTTGGGCAGTACCCTCGGCATCTCATTAGTTTGTTCTTCAGGTTGCTCTATCCATGGTATTGGCCATCCTCTTGCTGGAACTTTGTGATTTCCTGCATTCGGACAATCTTTTACTCCTTACTCAGGTTGATATTTTCTACGTGGGAAAAGGTTTCCAAACCAAAAACGCAATAGACGTCCATATGTCTCGAGGGTATTATGTACATGCATAGAGCCTGAGTCATCTCTTGCCAACCAGCTCGAATACCTTGCTTCTTGACCCCTCTGATATTTCTTTTTTTTTTTTCCATCTGATGTGATGTGTAAAAAACAAGCTTGTTAATGAGATGTATATTTTGTTCACTGTATGGCTTAGAATAGGTTTACAAGTCCAGGTAATATAACGCGAGGAAATAAAAGACCGCTTAAAAACAACTAAACGAGGAACTGTGATTCATTTCGTTGAAACTATTATTTTAACTTTAGCACACTATTCTACAATGTTTTGAGACTAAGACTCTGTAAGATTTTAAGATTGTAATGTTGTATTCTGTAATAGCTGATGAGTGATCTTTGGTATCAATAGTTGACTTTTGTGTGAACTTTAATCTTCTGATTTTTTTTCATTGCAAGTAACTTTCTCCACATCTTTTCTTCTATTTAGAACTCAATTCTTTAGTCTATGATCTATTATAATTTTGTTTAATTATAAAAATGGTTATTTAATGATCCATATGAAGGTGTATTAACTGGAGTGGCCTCCCCTAAAAAAAAAAAAACTGGAGTGAACTTTTAATTTGAGCTTTGATTTATGTGACCTTAATTAGTTTGTGTTTACAGTGTAGATCCTATCAAGTTCGTGATCACATCCCCTTCTATTATAAATCGTAGTTTCAGTTTGTTCTGTTGAGGAATACAAACAGTTTGTTCTATTATAAGTTCAAAACTCTCCTATGCTTATGCATATACGTTGGTTATAATGTGGTTGCCCACTCTCTTCAATTTAGAGTTGTAAATAGGGTTTGTTGAATTGTAAAGATAGACCCAAGTTTTGCAGGAGCAGCAGACCTGTGATTTGGAACCATGTCTTTCAAACAAGTTAAAATTAAGTTGCAATTTCTGTTACTTATTTCGTAATACATCTTTTTTTTTAGGCACAATAAAACTCAGGAGAGAACCTAAACTCGAAACACAGTTGGGGAACTAGGCCAAAACCCAACAAAGCCAAAACCAGCTAAAACATAGTTATCCGGATGTTTGTATACAGTAATGAATAAACACAAACAAACGACTTAACACCAAACTAGAATTACGTGGTAAAAGATTTTCACTTAACGTGTGTTTACTTTGAACCTTCTCAATATTCACGGTATAACTGGCATGGAATGTGAGAAAGAGTAGCCAAATGCCCAAGTGACTGTTTGTTTTAGCAGCTGCATAGACCAAAAACGTGCATTTACCACTACTAATTGCAGTTTTAAATTCACGTTCATTTACTGGTGGAATGCGAGAAAGCCATTGTAAACGCCATTCCTAACGTGCTATAAGTAAACTTGCATTTGGTGAGTATCAAAACTAATTAATTCAAATTTCCGCTCATTGATTACAAGCTAAGAATACAGAAACAGAGTATCAGATTAGAGTTTGAATTTGTTGTAGCTGCTGGAGTCTTGTGAATTGATTGAAACACTTGGTAGTTACCCTTTGTGCGCATAACCCACTCGAATACGTCTACCATCCACCATCTGAGAAATGATTAAGAACAGAAAAAGGTTCATAACATTGGGTGAAAGCAAAATTTATAGCTAAAATACTCCATGCATTTTTAAGAGAGTTACTCACTCCGGTCTATAATATAAACTACATGCATCAATTATCAATTATTCAATGAATCTAAAAAGTGTGAGATTAATGATAACAGTTGAGCCTTTATAACTTCATGAAACGGAGTTCGAATCTATCGGTTGAAAAATGGTCATCAGTGTCATTTTAATTGAGATATTAAAATATAAAATCTCCATTACCTGGCCGTGCAATTCTTTGCGGGCTGTGGCAGCAGCAGTTTCAGAATTGAACCTCACAAATCCGTACCCTTTTGATTCTCCAGTTTTGTGGTCACATATTACTTTAACTACACAAAAACATTAATTAGTTCCAAAATAACCCATTTGGGGATCTTAAACATTGTTCTATAATCTTACCTTCAATGACTTGCCCATGTTGTTTGAAGGTGTCTCCCAGGACAGTTTCATTCGTGTTATAGGAAAGCCCTTCATTCAAAACAAAACAAAACCAAATATTAAATTTGAAAAGCTGAAATTTCTTTGGAATTGGAATATAATCAGAGAGAGATGAAATGGGTTGGAGAAAGAGAAAACCTGCGATGAACAATTTGGTAGATGAATGATGGCGAATGCATAGGAGTAATTGAGGAAGAGGTCTAGTATTTGCTATCGTGGCTATTAATTTGGAAGAAGAAAGATGAACGAACATGCGGAACAGTGTGAAGTAAGATGAACGGGAGGTGGTCTGAGGTAGAAACGTTTGAAAGAGAGCACGAAACTTAAAAAAAACTCCATTTAGATTTGTTTTTCTTTTCTAGACCAGCCGGTTTTCTAAGGTTTTTGGGAGTCATCTCTATTTCTCTAAACAAATACTAATATATGGTAATTAAGGCTCTCTTCACTCTAAAAAAGGCTCTATACATTTTGAGCTTATGGCTTATAAGTTCATGTTACCAAAACAAAAAAAAGACTCATTTCATAACTCTTTTCTCACATGTTTATAGCTTATTTTTACTGCTTTGTATTGTATTTTGATAAGTTGATTTAATTTGCTTTTAGCTTATCGATTTTACCGCTATCGTCTTACTTGAAGAAAAAAAATTACTTAAACATATTTTTTTTTTTATGTCATTTCATATTTACAAGTTAATTCGGTCGTTGATTTAACAAACACTATAAATTCAACCATTTAACTTAGGGGTTTGCTAGAATACACCCACTAGTTTTTATGTGGGAGTGTTTTAGCAAATATATAACTAAAAAGTTGTTAAATACACATTAAGGTGAATGTTGCTAAAACACACCTTCTAAAAAATAAGTGGGTGTATGTTGGCAACTCCTATAGGCATTTGCTAGAATACACCTGCTTATTTTTTAGAAGGTGTGTTTTAACAAGTTATAACTAAAAAGTGGTTAAATGCACCTTAAGGTATAGCTTGCTAAAACACTCCCACGTAAACTAGTGGGTGTGTTCTAGCAAATTCCATTAACTTATATGATATAAGCTAGTTTATAAGTAATTTGTTATAAGAATATAAGCTAGATCTACAATCTACATTGAATAGAATCACCCTACACATTCAAGTTTGAGACATGTGTTGTTACAATCTTGTGAGTGCCTACACATTCAAGTTTGAGATATGTGTTGTTACAATCTTGTGAGTGCAGGCAGACAATCAGTCAAATGAAAGAACGTTTGATTTAGATGAGATGGTCTATGTTTCAAGCCTGTCTTTTCAAATTGAACAAAAAAATAAGGGAATTACTTTTCCTACCCTATCGCCTTCTCCCGTGTTCTGTAAAATTTTCAAAAATCCCCTTGTGCATTTCGAATTTTAAAATCCGGATTCATGTTTACTATTTCGGGTTTTATAATCCGGACAATTCTTATGTATAATCAGTCGTCAGACTCTCTCATATTTCAGCAGTTTTGAGTTTTGCTTTTAAAAACAACAAAAAAACTAAGTAAAAAATGCTAAAAATCTGTCAGATAAAATCATAAAAATATAAAAATAGCACCAAAAAATTCTAAAAATCAAATAAAACTAATGCAAATTTTTCTGATTTTACTGAGAATATGAAAGATTAAAAAAAATTAAAAATGGGTCTAAATGATGAAATTTTAGATTTTGAGGGGCGGAGTCCCGTAAGAACTCCCATAATAATAAGTCATGCTCCTTGAATTTTTTCTGATTTTCTGGGAAAGTTTCAGAGCAATCCGATCAAGTAGCCCGAAAACCCGATTTTTGACTAAGAACAGGTAACAATGACCCAAAACAGAAGGATGAGAGTTAGGAAGATTAATATT
>Ga0315915_1010371_pt1 | contig 10343 bp, 2 predicted proteins | sample MpolbnodulesMG_FD_207738 | JGI IMG/M metagenome (GOLD analysis project Ga0315915, IMG submission 207738) | Medicago polymorpha root nodule microbial communities from Los Angeles, California, United States - branched nodules | ecosystem: Host-associated > Plants > Roots > Nodule | place: USA... | reverse complement strand
CCAAATTTTGCTTAGATGGTACTGGGATCCAACCAAACTCGAAGGTACCTAAGAATTTAAGTATATATACGTGTTTATCAAGACATGTAATAAGCTAACTTAAAAGACAAACTTTGATGTGCAAAGCTTGAAAAACAAAAAATTAAGAGTTGGCAGAAACCAACAACTTTGATTTATCAAGACATGTAATAAGCTAAATTAAGAGTTGCTTGAAAAACAAAACCTGTGATTTTCAGTGCAGTATTTCATCTCAGTTGTTTAGAAATTAGAATACTTTGTTTCTCTACAAAAACTGAAATCTGTTCATATAGTTCTTCACACAAACTTTTTGATAGCTTGCATATCCCAAAAAAATGTATTATTTAGGGAAAATGGGGAACAAGAACAACAAAGCATGATAAAGACTCCAAATTTATCATATGCAAAAACTCCGTATCTCTGACTCAATTGTTAGCAGGCATAATTTTAACTTATTCATGGTCGCTTAGTACATGTTTGGGATGGTGTTGAATTTGGCGAAATCAAGGTGACACTGAAAAAAATGTTTGTGATGTGTTTTTGGAAACTGTACAAATCGGAAATCATACTCTATTTTCCAGAATTAAATCGTGAACCGGAAAGCTGTTTTGAAGTGTTCCGGTGTGTTCTGAAACATACTCTCCTTTGTTCTCTCGTTTGCCAACCGAAAAACTTTGAAAAAAAGAAGAGAAACATGAGGAAAGTTAAGTTTTTTAAACAAGAGTAAAATAGGTAGATCAAATAAAATATAAGGGTGAAGGTATAATTGTAGGGGTATTTGGTAAAATTTCCTAATTATGGACTCGGTTGTTAAGGAGTTCACTCACTATGGTTGTATTTTCAACTCTATCTATAAAACATTTGCATATGCTCTTTTGACCTGGTGAATCCGAAGCTTTAACTCTTCTATACTTTTTTTATAAAAAAAAAATATATACTTTTAACTTCTACATAAAAAGTTATTTGATTAACACATTTATGATTTTTTTACTACACATTTATGATACTTGAATATTAAAAAACTTGTAAAATTTCCGTACTTAATTGGAATAAAATATATTATTCAACAATTTGAATCAAGTCTGAAAGGAAATTGATAAGAGAGAACTTGTTACAGTTTCATGGAAGAAAGTGTGCAGACCTTATTCGCAAGGTGGTCTCAATTTAAAATCTTTGCAGAATCTAAACAATGCAGCTAATGTCAACCTATGCTGGAATATCTTTAAATCAAAGCAACCCTGGGCTATGTTGCTAAAGAGTAGAGCTATAAGGAAAGGTAAAGCTATTCAACATCATATCTACTCATCTTTATGGAGTAGCATAAAGCAAGAATATAGATAAATCATTGAAAATTCAGCTTGGCATATTGGTTCTGGAGAGCAAGTGAATTTTTGGAATGATACCTGGTATGCTGAACCACTTTCTCAGCAACTTAACATTCCATCCTACATCAGTGAAGGTTTGCAATCTTGTGTGAGTGACTACCTTATCAATGATCAATGAAACCTTCCTCCACAGTTGGTTCAGATGTTCCCATCTATTAGCTTGATTGTGGAGCAAGTTAGTACAAATTATTGTCGGAATAGAAGCCATAACATAGTAGAATTTAAGCAAATCACTATTCTCCCACCATATACAATTTAATGCAAAAGAAATTATCAATTAAGGGCTATAAGAGAATAGCACATTAGAATAAAAAAAAAAGAAGCAATTTTCCACAAAAATAGATTAACAACACTGCTTCTGAGTTTTGCAAATCGCATTAACATCACTGCTGTCCAAGTTTTAAAATTAACTGATTATTCATTCCTTCTGAAGCAAATAACCTATGTCAATAAAGCAAATAGCAAATAAAAAGATTATGCAAGTATAAACTAATAATTGTTTCTTAATTTGTGCATCTGAGACAGTTTATCTGGCCTACATAGCAGCATTCATTAGAGAGAATAGAGAAACTACTAGTACATACATAATCATATATGTTATCCATAAATTGAAAGTTGACAAGTTGCAGAAGCCCATGAACATGAGAGTAACTGTCTTTCTATTTTAGACCGTTTCCTCGATCCCCAAATTGACATAGTTGCACTTTTGGAACTGTATCCAATTATAGTTTAGCACCAAATGTGTCAAATTATGGAATGTAGGAAAGTAACACTCTCGATAATCCAACATTTAAAAAAAAAATAATAATACACATTATTCATTTTCAATTGCATGCATCAATTCATATCATGATATATATTTAATAATTACACAAACTCTGGATAGTTATACGTAGAAACTCGACATTTGAAAGTGTTTGCATCAGAATACAGCAACGACATTCGGTAATATCTTCTATGTTTAACGTTTTGTTAAGGTTTTTCCGATATCTCTAGAAAAACCAAGTCTGTATAAATCATATAGTTGAAGATCTTCAAGAATTGGACATTCATCTATGATAAACATAAGATGTCTATTAATTTCAAAATGAATGTCCTTCAAATGTAGCATTTTGAGTGAGGGTAATCTTATGGGATAAAAACAAAATCCGCATTGAAAAAAAGATAATTGACCTAAAGGTCACCTAGCTTTAGTGTTTTTAGAAGTTGCGATTTCCCTGCAGAGAATAAGAATTCGCGCAAAAGATGCCATATTTTCTTTTATGGTAACATTATGTTACTACTTATTAGTCAAGCACTACCTCCAGCACTGAAGAATTTTGCTGAGATACATGTTTGGAACTAATGTTTTAGAGACATAAAAGTTTAATATTTGTGATAAAAAAAGTAATCATATCTTAAATTTGGTGAAATATGAAATTAACCACAAAGTAAGGGAATTTTGTTTGCTAAATTGTAGTTCGTTTCTTCATGATATATACTGCACACAATACCATTCAGATTAGGTTATAATCAACAAGTTTGTAAGATCCATACATTTAATATTTTTAAATTTTAATAGAGAAAAATGCTTTTTTGACCCTCAAAGGCTTCCGCTGCTCCATGATATAAAATAAACCAAGAGTACTAAGATTATAGTTGACACAAAAACCAGCTAAAAATCAGACGGGGAAAAAGTTTAGAACCAATCTTTCTAGCAGATATAGTCAAGCTAATATCAACAGGCCGAGACATCTAGAATTATGAATAACCAAGAGTTCTCAATTACATCAGATTCAAACTGGCTCAATGAAGACAACGAATGTAACTCCTAAGTGATTCACATGGTCTATGTAGTTGTGCACATAAGTGACCCGGTTTATACACATAATTGTAACGAAAACATCGATGTATATATACTTTTATGTTGTTACTTGTATTAACATAAGATTAATAGCGTTAAATAAACAGATAACACAAGTATTTTCGAATACTTTGAGAATCTTAAAAGCAATGGTAAAAATGCAAACTTACAATTAGGTATAATATAAAGTTAGGAAGAAATAAGTTTATTATAAAACAAAGTCTTAACCAACAAAAACAGGAGACTAATTAGCACTGATCATACAGTTTTAGCATACTACAGGGTTATGCCACTGCCATAAAAAGATTCAACTTCCTTTGAATTTCTGGGTATGCTGCTCAGTTCTTGGTTTTCTTCGGGGGTCTGCATAAAAGAGATACAGTTAGACGACAACGCCAGTAACATAACAAAAGGTGTAAATAATAACACATAAGCCTATATTGTGCCTATATTGAAATACTCACTAATGATTAAAGTGCCTGCTTGGTGTCTAGTAATCCAAATATAAAATTAGTGCCTATTGGCTTAACATAAATTTGATACTTACTTACTTAATCAGCAGCTAACAAACTATTAATCACAAATAGCAACCATCAGCACACAGTTCTTAAAACAACCAAATCCAACAATTTCATGGTTGCAGCTAATGAAACAAAAGAGAGAATAGAGAAACTACTACTTGCTTACTTAATCATATTGTTCCGAATAAACTGAAAGTTTACATGTTGCAGAAGCCCTTGAACATGAGAATAATTTTCTTTTTATTCTAGACTGTTTCAAGAAGCACCCAACTGACATAGATTCTAAAACTGCTGAATTGTTCAGAATATATCTTGCTAACATAATGTGCTCACGCTGAAAGTTTGGAAATCCAGCGTCCCGCATAGTGCAAGTTGTAAGGTTTAATAAAAGGCAAGATGGAACAGAATTTGGAAGGGACCAGCTTTGTTGACCATAACTTCGATCCCCGGTAATGCTGCCTCGGTTGTTCTGTTAATAATACAGACAAAATAAAAGGAAGGAAAAAAAAATCAAATATAATTGTTAAAATTAAGAAACAAACCTGATAAAGGTCAAGAGCTTGAAGCTTGGGGCAATGGTGGAGCATCTGTAGATCTATACCGCGACGATAGTTGAGCACCAAATGAGTCAAATTATTGAATGTAGGCAAGACGTAATGTAGATAACCCTACATTAAAAAAAAAAAATCAGTTTCAAAAAATTAACAATATTCATTTTCAATAGCATGCATCATATCGTGATATATACCCTGGATAGTTTTATGTGTAGAAACTCCACATTTGAGAGTGCTTTCATTGGAACACCGCAATCACATTGAATAATATCTGCTCTATTCAACTTTGTTAAGGTTTCGCAGCATGCCTTGGAAAAGAGAAGAGTTACATAGAATATATCATATAGTTGAAGATCTTCAAGAACTGGACATCCCTCTAGAAGACACTCAAGATCTCCATATTGTTGAAACTCATTGTCTTTCAAATGTAGGGTTTTGAGTGAGGGTAATCTTATGAGATAATTACAAAACTCCTCACCCATAAAAAGATTACTGAGCTTAAGAATAACAAGGGTTTCACAAGTAAATATAGTATTAGGAAATTCAGGGTATATTCTTTCCCAATTATGCATGTAATGATTACCAGCAGCTTCTCGCGAAACAAGGTCTTTGGTTTCCGATTTGGTTCCGATGAATTCGAGAGCTGGAACGAGACACCATAGATTCTTCCATCTCTTTGAAAGAACGGAAGTCACAAAGGCTTGTTTGGTGGGAAGAGGAGAGAGAATGTGAACTAGGATATCCTCTGGTAAATTGCTGATCCTGTCTATCTCCACCTCCGACGTTGAAGTTTCTGGCTGAGACATTCTATTACGTGGGCACGGTGTTCTTCATGGAGACAATGAGTGACGGTGACAGAGAGGGTTAGGGTTGGAAGCGAATTGCATTTAAAAGCAACAAGAATTAGGGTTTCTAGAGGCAAGGTTTACACTTGAAATGGGTTGGGCGGAATTTGACCAAATCCAAATCCAAATCAATCAGTTGTCTTTAGAAAATTACTAGTATATTTTACCAGTTGCCTAGTTGCCTGGCTAAAACAGATAATTAAGAATGACCAAAATTTTGTCGTTGATATCCGCAAACAAAATTCACGACGGACAGGTACATGACAAATATCTTAATGAGTACACATGAATAGAATAAAATAAACCATATTTTAAGTAACCGTAAATTAGTAGAAGCACTGGCGGATGAAATTAACTGGATTTAGTAACATTATTAACTCACATAGAATAAAATTCCTTCAAAAAAATTCACATTGAATAAAATAAACATTTTTTAAGTATTGAGACTCTCTATAGAAATTAGGATAGCCGAGTTCGCATGGAAGTTATGGTATTCTATTTGTAAACGTATTAAATAAGTGTACAACAACTTGCTAAAGAAAAAAAGTCTACAGAAACAATAGATATATACAAACGATGACACAACATGATAGGAATGAAAAGCTCATCAGTGAGCAGAAATATTAGGGATTGTTGTATTTTAAAGGGAATTTGTTAGGTTAAATTGGTGCGTTGCATTTTAGATGGAATTTGTTAGATTAAATTGATGCTAACCTATTGCAGCATTTTAGAGGAAAATTATTAGGTTAAGTTGTTGCAGACCTAATAAAATTAATAAACAAAGGATTCATCTCTCTTTCAAAAATGTTTATTCCCTTAGCTAAGCTAGAGTGCAGGCGGGAGTTAACTTTGATCGAGTTAACGAAACGAGCAATTTTAAAAGGGAGAAGAGCAAATTTCTTGTCTTTAATTTAAGCTAAGGTCTAACATGAACTTAAAAAAATTGTAGGTGATCCGGGTCGACTTCAAGGATTAAAACTACTTATAGATCCCACATCAAAGATGATCATCATATCAATAACGAAAACTAAACGAGAATGAACATGTTGTTATTTTTTTCTTAAATAGTCTAGTGATTATATAATTTCACCACTAAGGTGAATAAGACGAGGGATACGGGGTTCGAACTTTGTCCCCTAAGTATACTATATATCAAGAAAATATAAATTATATATGAAGAAAATAGCCTTTTTGGCTCTTTTGAGTTGACTTTTCTCCTTTCAAAATTACCCCCAACTTTCAATACAAATAAGAAATAACACATATAACAATAGATAATAGTAAATTCAAATATTAAAACAAAATGTAACAAATTGTATATGTCCGATTTTTTCCTTATCATTTGAAAAAGATAATGGATGAGGGTGAATTCAAATACTAGAAAAAGTGGAACAAACACAATTTTTTTTTGTTAACACACAATATATATTGTGCAACAAACACGGTATAAGTATATGTCCAGTTGTTTTTCTTTATCTTTAAAAAAAAGTGTAACAAACTAGATGATCAAGTATATGTCACTATTAATATAATCAATAAGAAAAGGAAAATTATCATTCATACACTGAGATAAAATATTTTCAAATGAGCAATTAGAGAGTAAAATAGTGACTCTTAACATATTCGTCCTCTTAAAGGTATGTCCCATTAACATGTGTGAGATACAATATTTATTCTTTTATCATTGATTATGGAATTATGTTGCCAAAACAAATTTTTGTTTCTCATTTCACTTATTCATGTTTTCTCGATCACTGTCATCATAAAATCTCAAAAAACGAAAAACTATTTTATTTTGAAATTATTATGGAATCATTAATATTTGTTTTATTTAGTTTATTTCATAAACATATATAAAATCTCTAGTCCATACTATTTGGGACATTGATATTTGTCCATTTTTTCTAAAGTTTGATGATTTCAATTTCACGATTAGATCTTTTCCCAAAAAAATCATATATGTTGTTCTACAATTTAATGATAAATAACCGAAATATATGATTTTTGTCTAAAAAAAATCTCAAATTCATGCATTGTTAAAAATTAAAATCGCATAGGATTTAAGTTTTGCCAAAATACTTTTTTTGATCTTTTAAGTTTGACAAAAATATCGGGGTACTTCTTTAAGTTTGTTAAATTTTAAATAGGTCATTTAATTTTTTTTTAAGTTTTTAATAGGTCCTTTAAGTTGTTAATTTAATGCATCTATTTGAGGTTTTATAAGTTTTTAGCTTTTAAATAGGTCCTTAAAAGGGTAATAAGGACCTATTTAAAACATAAAATACTTAAAGGACTATAACCTGATATTGCTGTCAAACTTAAATAACCAAAAGAGGTATTTGGCCTTAATTTTTTTTAACCAAAGCATGCATGAATTTTAATGTTGCTTGGAAACATAGACCATAGATATGACATGTGTAATGGGACATAAACTATTATGTCGTCATTTGTTTATGAATATGTTGGATGTGAAAATTCTATTAGAAAACAATGTTGAAAAAATAGCATTCATGCCCATAATTAAATTAGAAACAAATTAGAGATGAGGACTTCCTTTTGTGCATAGTAGAAAATAATTTTCTATTAGACTAAGTTTTGCTATTACGATAAATAAGTCCCAAGGGCAGACCATTCCGAATATTGGAATCTATCTTCCACGACATGTTTTCAGCCATAGTCAATTATATGTAGCTTTATCAAGATAAGTTTCTCAAAATTCAACAAAAGTTCTCATTAAAGTAAGAAAAATATAAGGAGAAGATGAAGACATTACAAAAAATATAGTTTTTAAAAATATTATTTTATCGCAATCATAAGATTTTTCCTTTACATAACAAGTCTTTGATACATTTATGTTATCATTTTACTTATTATTATTAGAATAAAAAATAAATAATTGTTATTTTATTTAAATTTTATATATATGCAAACCAAAATATGTCGAGTTGATAAATAATTTCATTATATGCTTTGACAATAATTTGTAGATAAATTGATGTACAAATAATTTTTCATTAATATTTATAAATTTCAAAATTGTAATCAAAATTATATAAACAAACATAATCAAATATACACACACTTTAGAGCAGTAAAAGTCAGCCCAAAATGATATACTTTATTTATATATAGTATAGATAGAAGTATAGATAATACAATATTTAAATCAATTGAGTTAAGTTTATGGAGTTATATTTTGTTTCCTTGAAAAATATATCTTGCTATTCCTCGATTTCAAATTAAACAACACCAGTTTATGTTAATTCCTTTTAAATTGTTTTCACTCATATTTTATTATTGGGTTAAAAGATGTTCACTCCTAGCCATTTCAGCGTGTTTGGGTTTACATTTTAAAAAAAACTTGTATTTCCCCTTTGCCAATAGAAAATTCTTTGGATTCCATTCTAAACTCATTTGACTGATGTGGCATTGAGTATGTAAATAATTTTATTTTTGAATTTTTTAATATCCACTTGGATCAAACTTTTACATGGCATCGAAACAAATAAGATTAAAACAAAAATCAAATTGTTATGACATTTTCATTTCAGGTCTTTTCACTTTGACCTAAGTTAGAAATATATAAAGGGTGAATCGAAGAACAAGGAAGACGGGAGAAGAAGGGATAGTCGAAGAATAGAGAAGAACGGTGAATTGAAGCGCGAAATGGAAGAAGGGATGTCAACTTCAGATGCTCACAAACGAGCTCGAAGGCCCTAATGAAACTAATTGAATTGGGATTCAACTGAGAGGGAGCCAGTTTCATCCACTTTGAAGACTTCTTTCTGAAAATCCGAGAAAGGAAGTTAAAGCCTCATCTCTATAAAGATGACCTTGTACATGGGAATCATATTACCCATATAGCGAGAGCAAATCCTGCTACTAACGGTGGGGAGGCACACTTCTCAATCCTATCCACCCACGACGCATCTAATTCTTCGACCATATTGAATCTGAAAGGAAAAAAGGGGCGGAAATGAATTCTAGATTTAGATTCACCCTTCCTTTACCGATGAGTTCGAATATGATTTATTTAATTTGTAATGCCTTCATAGGCCTATTGAATCTTCGTCTGTAGTCTTTCAAAATCCTCTTGAGATGCTTTACTTTGTCGATTTTCATGACTAATTTTGCAGTAAATTACATCAAAAACACCTAAGAACTTCTTGACTACCGAAAAACTATAATTACATGACTCGAAATGAAAACATTACAAAATGTCTCGTAAACCATAGAAAATTGTTCTGAAACTCATCTAATTTGGATCAAAACGAAAATAAAATGACTAAAAAATATACTAAAAGTAACGTAAGATGATCTGTCATCAAAGAACACTAATATCACTTTCAGCTTATACAAACATTTCAAATGATACCAAAGCTCTTGAGCAATATTATATTTTGCCAGTGACATACCTATTGACTAAGACGCTAAATTATCCATCCAAGTATGGATCTTCGAATTACTATCATCACATCCTTGCAAATCTTGCATATTTTATTTCACCAACAGAACTCCACGTATTCTTTTATTTCAAAACATTCTTCCTTACATACCTCCAATAAGAGTAATTCTCCTTCCATTGAATTGAACACTAACAGATTGAAGGAAATCATCTTTTTCATTGACCATCCTAATATTCTATAGTGATTAACTAAATAACAAACACTACCACCAAACGAAAATTTCAAATAAGTCTCCTTTTGTTACTACTTTTTTAGAGATTCGCTGTACAATCGCTAATAAATTCGAAAAGCAAAAATAGCAGACAGTGGAACTAACACAAAATGGGACTAAGGATCCGCTTGGTTGGAGGTTTCTGGAGGGGTGAGATATTTTTAATTTGACATGTTTAGTTCAATTTTTAGAAGGGGAGGAAAAATGTGATATTAATGTCATTATTACATTGACAAAACTATCCTTGATTTTATGTTAAAACTCAAAATTATTCTTGCTAAAATTTTAAGGGAAAAAAGGTATTTTTATTTTAAAATATCTCTCCTCCTCTTATGAACTAAACATGTTTTTAATTAAAACCCCTCACTATGTCTCCCCTTTCCTCTTTTGAACCAAATATATATTTAACTAAAACATCTCATTTTCCCGCCCCTCCCATTTGTTGAACCAAACAGACCCCAAAGCAAATACCAAAGCAACAAAAACAAACTAATCTGACA
>Ga0315915_1010363_pt1 | contig 10349 bp, 3 predicted proteins | sample MpolbnodulesMG_FD_207738 | JGI IMG/M metagenome (GOLD analysis project Ga0315915, IMG submission 207738) | Medicago polymorpha root nodule microbial communities from Los Angeles, California, United States - branched nodules | ecosystem: Host-associated > Plants > Roots > Nodule | place: USA... | reverse complement strand
TCTTTTTTGTCCAAGAAACTTTATGGAAAGTGTTTGATATGAAAGATATAGGAAAGATAAGAACTTGTCTAGGGTTACAAATCGAGTATTTGAATAAATAGAATACTTGTGAAAGATATAGGAAAGATAAGAACTTGTCTAGGGTTACAAATCGAGTATTTGAATAAATAGAATACTTGTGCATCAAGATTTTTATGTAGCAGAAGTTTTTGAACATTTCTATATTGAAAAATTGCATCCATTGTGTACTCCAATGATTGTGAGTTTACCAAATGTGAATAAAAATCAGTTTAGACCGATAAGAGTAGAGGTGGGCGAAAAAACCAAAAAACCAACTGAACTGTTGAACTGAACTGAACCATTACTAACAGTTTAGTTCGATTAGAAACAGTTTGATTCAGTTCATTTCGGTAACTAAAATTCGATTTCGTTTGTTTTTTTGTTTATATTTTTTTTTCAACGGTATCAATAATAACAGTTCGGTTCAATACGGAACAGTTCGAAATGCAAACAGTTCAGTTCAATTCAGTTATTTTAAATTTAGCAAACAATTCAGCTTGATTCGGTTAAGTTTTCATCATGAACCGGACTATATCCACCCCTAGATAAGAGGATGTAGAAGTATTTGACTCTAAATTAACATATCTCAGTACTATAAGAGCACTGATATACTTTGCTAGTTGTACATGTCCTCTAGTATCATTTTAGTTCAACATATTAGCAAATTATAGTTGTTCACCTACATAAAGACATTGAAACAAAGTCAAGCATGTATTTGTTACTTTATAGATACAATGGTATGAATTTGTTTTATTCCAAAGTACTCAATCAAGTATTAATTTAGCATATACATATTAACTATCCGATCCTCATAATGGTAGATCACAAACATATTACATTTTTTATATATTTTGGTACAACCATTTCATGGTGATTTGTACAACAGACCATAACAATGTCCTCATAAAATAATGTAGATTTTTTATCACTACATGAGGTAAGTATGGAATGTGTTTTGTTGATGTCTATGACTCAATTCACACAATAGACTTGATATTTGTCTTTCGAAAAAATGAATGCAACAATCATTTATGCCGATAATATTGTATGTATTGTTGAGTTGAAAGTGCACTCCATTAAAGAAGGTCAAACATTTTTCAAAAACATTTCACTCATGGTCTCTAGAACAGTGGTGGAGTGGTGGCATAAGCATTTAACAAATTCATGGTAAAATAATCTTATGAACCTTTTCACAAATTTATTTTCAAGTAGAAATTTTGACCAACTTGAATAAAAAGTTGGTCCTTATCTCAAAGATGATTGTCTAGTTGAAGTAGTTGAACAGGAGAAATAAATATGTTTTGCAATTCTCACAAAATCATATTGTACTATTTTTTTTATTCAATAGAAATTTGTTTAATTATCTTTGTGAGTTTAGCTCAGTGTTGGTAGAAAAATTGCATAATATATATAGGAATCATGGTTTAAACTTTAAACACCAAACTTATTCATCGTAAGAGGTGGATTTCTAGCTACTAGACTGTTTAACCAAAAATAAAAAATAAAAAGTTGTCCCACTAAGTTTATTTGTGATGTATTAATTAGGTATATCCTCGATGAACATTTGACAAAAATAAACGATATTCATTCATTCAGATTGATAGAGTACATAGATACAATGAAAATTCGCTAAAAACAAAAAGGATGAATCTATGAACAAACTCATGACATCCATGTTAATAACATAAAACGGCAAAGTACTAAAGCCTACACATATGACTATATTTAAGTCTCCGGAATACCCATGTCTCCGGATCTGCAACGTTGACGACTCCAAAGTCATTGATTTAATCTGCACTGGATCGAAGTTGATCTGACAATCTGTTCCGAACAAATACGTGAATGAAACAAAAAAGACAAACAATGTCGCACTAAGACGACGAAATCATGAAAGAAACAACGAAATAGATGTGAAAATCACTTATATTAATAAAAGAGAAATAGAAAAACGATTAGAGGGATAATTTTGGGTCAAAAATAGACCCTAAATCACCCATCTTTGATGGATGAAGGAGAAAAAACTAGGGTTTTGGTGACGGCTTGAAAGAGAAGGGGAAGAGAAGCTAAGAAATAATATAATTATGACACATGTATATCCTCGATGAACATGAAAGTCCATTTTATCTAGAGTGTATTTTTTTAGAATATTGTTTATTGTTTTTGATATTTAATTAAAGAACATTTGCCATTGAATAATTTTGTTTCATGTTAAAGAAGAAAAGAATAAAAATTAATGATTTATTATAGAAATTATTATTTAGTGACTTTTTTAATTGTGGGAACCAAATAGTGTCGTTTTAATTATTTTCATAATTTAACTGTCCATTTTTTCAACCGTGGTTCATATAGAACTAAGTCGTCCCTTTTTTTTTCCTTCTCAAAAGACTAAAATTTTATTTTTCTCAAAGATCAAATTATTGAGTTTTGCAGTTTCTTTTTCTTTAGAGATTAAAATAATTCTTCACTTTTAAAGGAACTAACAATGATAGTTTTAAAAATGTCTAAAAGATAAAAATATATATTGTTAATACTAAAAATCATAAACCTTATAGTTATATGACTAAAAATTTAAAAGGTCGTCATAGACCACCGGTTTAAAACAATGAAAACACTCACAATTGCCATATCAAATTAAAAAAATAACAATATAAAACAAATGTAACATTATCTATGCAAAATTGTTTTAAATCGACATTCCACTTTTAAACTCATAAATTTATCTAATCATGTAAATAAATAAATGCATAAACAAATAATTACCCCACTTGCAATAGATTGAATGATATATACAAGCATATGTTTCCAGAGAAAGATATCAAACAGTTTCAAGATTTGAGATATCTCATCCTTCATACAAAACTAATAATGGATGGATTTGAAAGGTTTCACTGTGAGTCAGGGATTGGCACAGAGAGCATTCCCAAATAGGTCATTTATAGGAAAAGTCATTAGCCATTCCCACTATCTATTGGTAACTATGCGGACAACACATTCAAGTATCATATCATGTCAATGAGACTTTTGATAGCTTATCTAATTTTATTTTTATTGAATGCGTGCATGTTTTTCAACCACAAAAGAGAGCCATTGGATTCCTCATTGTTCATGTCAGTTGATTGGAATCTCTCTCAAGACATGCAGAGAAATCTCATTCATTAATTTCATGTATTAATCCAAACCCATTATGGAGAGCACAATTTTATTTGCACAAAAATGTTCTTGGTGCACAAACATAAGGAGACCCACACGAAGTATCCATAATAGATCACATTCATTGCTTTCTCAAATTTTGAGGATAATGCAATTGAACTAGGTGGGATGAAAATTTTGTTTAGGGTTATCTAACTTTATTTGAGTAACAAGTGTGCATAATTGTATATTAAGGTATGGGAGTGTATACTAATGATGCTAAACTAAATGTGTTTCAATAAAATATTTACTTATAAAAAAAAAAGGCCTTTAAAATGTTATGATAGTTCGTTTACATTAGTTGTTCTTGGGACAAGAATTTTGAATGGCTTAATTGAGTTGGTAAAACCATATTTATGGGGTTGGAGAGCTACTTAAGGTATATATTCTTGCTCTACATCATATAGGTGGCTTTTACCCCATTGTAAAGAGTGGAGTGGTAATGAAAATTGAGATTGGATTTGGAAACCAACAGTTCCAGCTTGCAAGTTTCAGCATCATTGCATCTGGGCAACTTTTCCTATCTTCCATATATGTGGAACCCACAAGGAAGATGTGATTCACTATCTTGTGGATTGTGCTTCATCCAAGGAAGTTTTGCAACAAATACATATTGTTAATCATCCATATTTTTTCAACTTCACAACCTTGAAAACATGGTTACAATCTATGTCCAAAGGACCTTTTGGTAACACGTTTGCAATAGGTATTTGGAGGATCTTGCACTTCATAAACAATCATAGTTTTGGTGACAGGAAATAGAAAATTCAAAATGTAACTTATGTTAGTATTCACTCCTCAAAGCATGCATCACATTAATCTTATTGTTTCCTTAAAAAAAAAATTAATCTTCTCATTGTTAAGTGGACACCCTTCAAAATGGTTGCGTAAAATTGAATATTAATGGTAGTTTTGGTGTTTTCAGTGAATTTATTGTTGTCAATTTTCTTCGTGATAAAAGGGAGATTTTCGTTGGCTTCTCTTCTAATGAGGGGTAAGAGATTTGCTCTCTTTTTTCCCCAGTCATTTGGTGTTTATCATGGTTTGAGGTTGGTCATCAACAACTCTATTCAACAAGTTATTTACGAGACAAATTCATTAAAGTCATCTACCTTCTTCAACATTCAGATCATTCACATAAGTGTGTATATGTTTCATTGTTGTTGAAGATTTTTTGTTTAAAGTGGTATATTCCTAACATTTGTTTCCAACATGTGCTTAGATAGACCAGGAAACTGTTGAGTGGGTTTTTTTGGCAAAACACACACATTATTCAAGGTTGTGTGCGACCTTTTGGCATGTTCCCTCATCGGAGTTGGAGACTGTGTTGAAACTCCATGCCCTACGTTGAGCCAATTCCTGATGTTCTTGTTTTTTTTCCTCTTTCATTCTACCAAAAAAAATAATTCACTCGTTCCTTTTAAATATTCGCATTTGCAAACAAAGATTGTTCCTTTGTCTTTTTTAAAAATTCAATACTAACATTAAATGTTGTTTTGTCAATAATATTCTTAAATTTTGGATGGAATAAGTTTTTATTAGACTATACTTACCTCATGGCCAAACTCCAGATTACTAGTGTCTCCTTCCTTTAGGAACTGCAGAGTCAACACAAAAAAAATATTCTAAGAAAATATTCTTAATTACTTAAAAAAAATCTATTTATTATCTTTGTGTATGTAAAAAGTCAAAAGTGACAATAAAAATGAATGAAAGAGATATTAAAAAAAATTGATCAAGTAGTTTATGGCTAAAATTCACCTTTTTAAGGTGAATAAACGATGTGTCCAATATTTAAACCTCAACCCTTACGTATTACAATAAATTGTCTCTATCAAATGAGTTAGTTATGTTCACGGAGACAAGAACCGTATTAAAATTGACTACAATTGCAAGAGTCTACAGTAGTAACATTTTGCCAATGAAATATTATATACTATGTACACCTCATTGTTATTTACTCCATAAGAAAATATCATTATTTATCTATCTAAAATTACTCTTTAATTACTTTAAATACTACTCAAACCAAAAGTTGGTTAGTTAGTTAACCCATAATATTTAATAAATGTTACTTACAAAGCTGTTAAGCTTCTGTTAGTTGGTCAACTCTAGTTATTTGACCAACAAGTTACTTGTATATAAATAAGTTTTAAACTCTCATTTTAATCGATCAATAAAATATAGTTACAACAAACTCTTCTTCTCTCTCGATCTTCATCATCATCCTCTAATCTCATTCTTTCTCTTTAGATTTTATTCATTCAAGTTGATTGCTTGTAAAGAAAGAAAAACTTGTTGCACTAACAAAATTGAGCCTAATTAGAATTTTATAAATTCAAATAAATTCTTTAATCTAACTTTAAAAATTCTAAGTGCTCAAAACTTTCAACACTAAAGTCACTCGGTTTGAACATAAAATTATTGGTCCTCATATTTTTTTTTTCAAACAATTTAGTGGCTACAACTCACACATATTAAATGTAGAGAAGTAGGGTTTCCAGAGTTCGAATCTCAGCCTCTGTATATGATATTCAATATTAACTGAGTTAAGTTCATAAAAATCTTATACATTTATTTTTATGAGAGGCTTAAACTACGTTTATGTCTACACATATACTTGCATTGTTCATTCATCTTAGCCAGCTGGGCACACCACCTAGGCATGGCTAACTTTGAGGGTGCGTCAAGCAACAATTGAAAATATTGAATCAGAAGCCTTGGGTCAATGCCACATATAGTATTTTTTATTAGATATTAAATTAATAAATATCCTGCATATCCCTCTCCCAACCATGCAATATTAATATATGTAGGTGCCATATGTTTAGATCTTAATTAAATGATTTTCAATGTGATCTCATCGGACACGTCGATTTGTGTTTAATTATGCTTTCAATAATTATTTTATGGGTTAATTAAGTTTTTAGTCCCTATAAAATAAAATCACACTTTTTAGTCTATGTGACATTTTCCTTAAGCATTTTAAGGAGCAAAACTGTTGATGTAAATTTTTGACAGGGACTAAAAGTGCTGATGGAAAAATTTATAGGGACTAAAAATGCTGATGGAAAAATTTATAGGAACTAAAAAGTATGATTTTATTTTGTAGGGACTAAAAACAAAATTGTGAATATTTATAGGGACTAAAAACTTAATTAATCCTTATTTTATATTAGTAATCCCAATAATGAAGAAAGTGATCATAAATTGAGATTGAGACATGCCATTATTTAACTCTTAATCACTTGGTAGAATGTATCTTGTTTGTATGATTTGCTGCCGGCGCAAACTATTAAGTGATAGCTACCTTAGGCCTAGCAATTTGTTCAATAATTAAATGATTAATTTCTTGATCAGATTCAGATATAGCATATAAATATACAATTGATGCACTTAGGTTGATTATATATATTCAATTTTAAAATTATTCCAACTTGGTTTCACGTAAAGTAAAGCACAGTATCAACAGAATTTGGAACTTTATCAGCAACCAAAGGAATCTCATGGAGTTGTATTTTAACGAGGAAGAGTTGCAGTTACTCCAGCTAGGATGAAATGACAAACATAAGATTTTAAAAAATGAAACACGTATTTGTAACGAGAAAAATTAGATTAATGTATTAATTATACACATAGGATATTTTACACAATTATTGACATAGTTCTTCTCATCATATCATATCTTGATTAATAAACTTTACTTTTAGTATTTTCAGATGGAAGTTGTGAAACTTACAAATTCCAAAAGCTGAGTTAAAAAAATTAATCAAATGAAAAATTTAAGACCATATATTTCATTTTAAAATGGAATACGGTTTTGCTTGTATTTTTAGTTTTAATTTGAAATTGATTAATTGTTATCTCACTTTGTTTTTTATTTATAAAAATATGTCCGGAAAACATAACACATACATGTTTATGGATCCAACTCCTGTAAAGTGAACAATTTACTTAAGAGTGTAAAGTGAATAATATCAACCGTTAATTATTTAAAAACTAAATGTGAATATTATAGATGTGTCATAAAATATCATGAATTTGTTACAACAACCACCTTTGATTTTCTTACTATACACTTTACTCACTTTAAAAGAATCCAAAATTGTAAATTCTCAAAATTAACATGCATATTGCTTAAAAAAAAAATTAGCATGCCATATTTGGTCCAAGTAGTATGAAATTTGAACATGTCAAGCAACTTGACTGAGACTCATTTTCTAACCGTACATGTGGTGAAAATACTGTAAATAAAAGGAGATAATATAAACACTTTGTGTGCTTACTAGATTTTCCAATAAAATTAAGCACCCTAAAACGATAATTGATATATGTATACTTCATACCTAGAACATCGACTTCAATATTGAAAAAAATATTAAAAAAATGACCAGCATGGTATGATGCGTGGGTTATGTTGCATCTAAAATCTAAATTATGAGAGTATACAGGATAGTGACTATCTTAGGTAGAAAGTATTGGTGTTTATTGCTTTATACTATATACTTTTTGAAGGATGCTTTATACCATATATAGATATGATTTTTTTGGTAATCATATTAAATTATGGATTTAAAAATAATTGCAGACAACAAACATAAATTAGAATATGACTCCGGCGCACTTGGTCTGATTTGACCTCAAACCGGCCATTTGATTTAAGAACAAATGATCAATTTTGGATATTTATTTTTTTGTTGAAAATTAATATTTCTAGATATACCACATTCATTATTAGGATTAATTATATTACGTTTGATGGTGAGAATATACATGCAAACATTATGACGTTCAATGTTTAAGGTGAATGTGAAATTTAGAATGACACATACTTTGTCAAACGTAATATAATTTCATATTAGCCAAAAGCTCACGAAACTTATTAGGCAAAAAATATATTAATAACCGTTTTAAAGTGAACTTTTTTATTGGCCAAAATTCAATACCACGTCCTCTAATAAGTTAGTTTTTTTATAGCTTAAGTCTGACCTCTTTGCTTAAATTGACCTTTTCAAAAGCCTAAATTTGACATTTTTAATAAGGGTCTTACTAACAATTGCCCTCGGGACAATGGTTAAGGAAGCCAAAAGTAGAATGTTTGCATTGGTTTTAACAACATTTTGACTTTTAAAAAGTTAAATTTATCACTTTTCACCATTTTCCAATACTATATTTCTATTTTTATCCTCTTATCCAATGTTCCAAGGGCAATGATTAGCATTCTCCTTTTAATAAACATTTCAGGTCAGACTTAAACATGTTAGATCGTAGATCAATGTAGGTCAATCTTACATATTCTCAATCCCTAACGGTTAAATTGTTCATGATCATTGATATTAACAATTGTCATAAATAGACAATATGATGGTGATGTGAAAACATTATAATACTCTATAAAAGTCTATTTTATCATATTTGTTTTCAAATTAGATAGGAAATATAGGATAGAGGGAGTATTAAATTCAATTTTATTATTTTGAGATTATTGCATTTCGAATTCATGTTTTAAATTTATTTTTCTTTATTGGTATTATATACTTTAAAATTTGAACACTATTTATTCAATTTTTTATATTATAAATCTTTTGTTATACTTTTTAGCACTATGTGATATCGATATACGGATAATGAAATACTTATCAGTTTGGTTGATAAAGAGATAAATTAAATATTCCAAAGTAGCTTTTCGGCAACAAATTTTGCTTATGTAAGATGGGAAGAAAAAATACAAGAAATGACTAGATTCCCATTTCTCTGGATTTATGATATGTCAACTTTCAAAAAAGTAAGACCAAATTGCCATCCATTTAAAAGGACTTGTTTAATTATTTTTTAAAACTAACTTTTCGTGTCCTCTGTTATCATTATACTAGAGTTTATGTGTATCTTCTTTACATAAAATGATTAAAAAAAAACATATAATCACTTTCATGGTGATGCTTTGAATGTACTTTTTTTTAAATAATAACATTATTACTTCTTTTCAACTTCAAAGAGGGTCAATATTTTGGATGATCTAAAGATGTATACAGCGAAGGTTGAGTTTTTATTTCGTGTTTCCAACTATTTTCTTTTAAAAAATTTGAGTTAAGAATATTATTCTAAATTTGTAATTTTGAAAATAACCTTCTATACGTATTTATTACTGATCCGAGGTGATAAAAAAATGATGGCCGATGTTGAGTAACTATCCATCATGATTGAAGTTGAATGTACCTACAAACATTTGACGCTCAAATATGTATAGAGCAAAAAATGAGATTTTTTAAAAGCAAAGAGTTTACATAAATTATTTACATCTCTCACCCTCAAATGTGTTTTTCCTTACAAGCTACAATTCATTACAGAAACATTTACAACAATTATGGTTAGTAGATGTGTCATAGATTTGTAATTAATAAAAAATGTAACAATAACGGCTCATAACTGAAATCCGAGTGTTATAACATTTATGCATGTTCATGTATATCATACTTGTGAAGTGCTAGCTAGTGACGTTGTCAGATTCAATAATCAAGTTTAGGGTACAAACTTTTACAACAATTTTATCCTATTAAGTAGGGTCGATTCAATAGATCAAATTATATAATGTTCTATTATAATGCATGTTTGGATCCAACTCGTTATACTCTAAATCTTTCTTAAAATATTCTCTTATGATTTTTTTAGGTATTTCTCTACCCCTTTTGATCTGACACTCATGCATCTGATCTACTCTTCACACTACAACATTTACATATCTTCTCTCTACATGCTCAAATCACCTAAGCCTATTTTCTATCATATTTCCTACAATAGGTGTTGGTGTAAGCCCTAGAGGCCAATAGTTTATGTTGAATTTATCTTATGTATCATGACTTTTATTATCGAATAAATATATGACATTCTTTATTATATTTATAGTAATGTTAATAAAGTCCTTAGAATAAGGATAATAATAAAGCGTCGAGACTATTATGTATGTAGACTGATGACCACATCTCATGGGTCATAGGTATGATATATTAAGTCTATACATAGGTATAAATATTAGGAGTAATATTTATACTAGATTGACCCACTATGAGAATACTACATAGTATGTTATGAAATTGTCATAA
>Ga0315915_1010362_pt1 | contig 10349 bp, 7 predicted proteins | sample MpolbnodulesMG_FD_207738 | JGI IMG/M metagenome (GOLD analysis project Ga0315915, IMG submission 207738) | Medicago polymorpha root nodule microbial communities from Los Angeles, California, United States - branched nodules | ecosystem: Host-associated > Plants > Roots > Nodule | place: USA... | reverse complement strand
GATATTCACACACACATATAAATTGATAACTTAGACCAATTTAAAAATATTAAGGTTTAAGTCAACAAGTGTATATATATATTTTTTTTTGAATAAATGGTAATTTAATAAATTGCGCACATTTTTATTTTTGAATAAAACATTCCAAAAATTATTTCGTAAATTTACAAAAATAATCGATTGTTTAAAATTTATTTAAATAATAATAAGTGGATGATGTTTTTGTCATATATAAAAAATACGTATTTGCTAATTTAAACCTTAATGTTTTTAAGTTTGTTTTTTTTAAAGAAGGTTGGTCTAAGTTAACAACCTTTTATATATATATATATGAACCTGGACCCCCCTTAAGAAAAATACCTGGACCCCCTAAAAATCATATAAACCTACTTTTTATTTTGGAAAGAACTATTCAATTTTCATGCGCTTGACGCATGAGAACATTCAAGCTCACTCCTCGTATATTTAATAAATAAAAAAATTATTTAGTCAAATAATGTCAGTTACAATGAAAATGAGAGTTTTTTATATCTGAAATTATTTTATTAAAAATATTTAATTAGGTGAACTTCCTAATAAGTAGTCGAGATTGTCCCAGCCAAACAAAACAATACAACCAGCCTAGAAGGGATGTACTAACTAACTGAATGAGTTGACCCTGCCTTACAAGCATGAACATCTGAGTTCAATTTTTGTTGCTGGGTGTTCATATTTTAATGGATAATCTATAAATACTTACTCAATTTTTAACAATAAGTAAAGTTAGATTTAAAAAAGAGATTTGGATTTTTAAAGTTTGCTTTAACTTTGATGAACTCCGAGCCAACACAGTTAAACTTTTTTTTGTTAAAAAATAAAAATAATTTCAAGATTTTCAAAACCAGAAAAGCAGTGAATCAATTTTATTTTTTTTAAAGAAGAAATCAAATACCTTGTTTCCATCTTTTTAAATTTTCTATAATAAATATATTTTATAAAAGTACGAGACATAAAATATAATAAAAATAATGATTAAAGACAAAACTACTTAATGTTCATAAATAAAAAATGAAAAGAGATATATGATTAAAGACAAAACTACTTAATGTTCATAAATAAAAAATGAAAAGAGAAAAAAAAACACAATATTATTATTATCTTTATCATTATTAGAAAAAAATAGGAACACACAGTTTGTATTTATTGGGAGATAGGTGGAAAGAGAGGACAAATAGCCCACAAATAATTCAGTTTAAGATCTTTTTTCTGTGTGCTTGTGGACCAAGAAAATCAAAGCAACAAGTGCTCCAATGAAAACGAGTCACGGAGCCAAGTCGGCAAACCTTCTCACCTCTATTATTAATACTATCATCATCACTATCATCATTATTTTTTTATTCTTTGATCTCATTATTAGTACTATTTTAAATTGAATTTTGTTAACGAGTGTCTTAAGTGCACTTGTTAAAGATTTAAAAATAAAAATTTATGAATTTCGTGTAAAAAATTACTGTTTAAAGTTTTAATGTATTGAATACACTATTTTTCTTTAGAATTTTTAATAAATGTCCTTGACAAATTTGATAGTAGTATCTATGGTCGTACACTCAGTGTCTCGGATTTTGCATCAGTTATTAATGATTGTCGACACCTATTTTCTTCTGACTTAGCAACCTTTGATGTTAAGTTTATTAAGAGACAAACCAATGAAATTGTTCATAATTTATCTAGGGTAATTCTATATCATGTTAGCTTCTGTGTTTTCATTCGAATTTCATCTTGTATATCTACTCTTGTTTTAAATAAAATACATTAAGTTTCCTCTTATAAAAAACTAATCGAATGAATAATTTAAATATAAAGAACAATAATGTAAGAGAAATATAATTTAAAAACTAATAATGCAAGCCGAATGTAATATAATGACCAATTAAAAAAAAAAGTTAAAGGATCAATCTAAAATATTACTTTGTTCTTAAATATAAGCAAAAATTGATTAAAAAAAATAATTAAATGATGTATTGGTTTAAATTTTAAACCAAATTCATCAACTTTCTTCGATAAATTTTTGCTTATATTTAAGATCAAAAGAGTATAAATCAAACTTAAAAACCACTTAGACAACCTTGTCTAAATTATATTCTACTATAGTTAAGATACAAACTGCCAAGGCCCTACTAACGCTCCCCAACTTAACGTGGCCTTCACTTTCACCCTATATAACCTAATTAAATTTCAATTCCGTGTGCTCTCTTATAAATGTAGGAAAATCTAAACAACAAGTGTTCCAATAAATACCAGCCAAACCACCACTCTCTTTCCGCTTGTTTTTGTCTCTCCCTTTTATTAACTATCAAATCCCAACCAAACCTACATCACACAACCAACATTCCTCCAAGTCTCTACCCTCTTCTTCCCTTCCTTATAGCCTAATAACTCATCAACACTCTTAAAAAAAAACCCACAAATCAAATCCCAAAAAAACTAATCATGCATACTTACTAGTTACTAGCTTAATTTGTGACACTATTAAGTTTTTATTTTATTTTTTCCAATGGAAGAAGTGAAAGCACACATGCTATTTGGCAAGTACGAGATGGGAAGAGTACTAGGTAAAGGAACATTTGCAAAAGTGTACTATGCCAAAGAAATTTCAACAGGAGAAGGTGTAGCAATTAAGGTTGTAGACAAAGACAAAGTGAAAAAAGAAGGCATGATGGAACAAATCAAACGTGAAATTTCCGTCATGAGGTTAGTAAAACATCCAAACATCGTCAACCTTAAAGAAGTCATGGCAACAAAAACCAAAATCTTGTTTGTCATGGAATATGCACGTGGCGGCGAATTATTCGAGAAGGTAGCAAAAGGTAAATTTAAAGAAGAACTTGCAAGAAAGTACTTCCAACAGCTTATAAGCGCTGTAGATTATTGCCATAGTAGAGGTGTTTCTCATCGTGATTTAAAACCGGAGAATTTATTACTCGATGAAAACGAGAATCTTAAAGTCTCCGATTTTGGTCTCTCCGCTTTGCCTGAACACCTTCGTCAGGACGGACTTTTACATACTCAATGTGGAACTCCAGCTTATGTGGCACCCGAGGTAGTTAGAAAAAGAGGTTATAACGGTTTTAAAGCTGATACTTGGTCTTGTGGTGTTATTCTTTATGCTTTACTTGCTGGATTTTTACCTTTTCAACATGAAAATTTAATTTCCATGTATAATAAAGTTTTCAAAGAAGAATACCAATTTCCACCTTGGTTTTCACCCGAATCAAAGAGATTAATCTCAAAGATTCTTGTGGCGGATCCTGATAGAAGAATCACTATTTCTTCAATCATGAATGTTCCATGGTTTCAAAAAGGTTTATCGTCACTATCAACAAGTACTATTGCAAATGATGATTTGGAGTTGGAATCAAAAATGAATTTGATAAACTCAACGCCGCAATTTTTCAATGCGTTCGAGTTCATTTCTTCAATGTCTTCGGGATTTGATCTTTCGGGTTTGTTTGAAGAAAAGAAAAAAAGAGGTTCGGTTTTCACTTCAAAGTGTTCTGTCTCAGAAATTGTGACAAAAATTGAAAGTGCTGCGGAAAGTTTAAGGTTTAAGGTTAAGAAGGTGAAGGATTTCAAATTAAGGTTACAAGGGTTGATTGAAGGGAGAAAAGGAAAATTGGCGGTGACGGCCGAGATATACGAGGTGGCACCGGAGCTTGCAGTGGTTGAATTTTCTAAATGTTCCGGTGATACTTTTGAATATGTCAAGTTGTTTGAAGAAGATGTTAGGCCTGCTCTCAAAGACATTGTTTGGTCATGGCAAGGGGAGTGATGCCACGTGTATTGGTAACATGGGCCAATCAATGTCACGCCTTAAGATTCTCTGGACTTTTGGTGTATAATATATGAATATGAATCATATATGAAATTTGTGTATAATATTAATGTGGTATATAATATAAGCTAGAGTTGGCTGCTTATGTATAAGTTCTAACAAATTTTGGTTTCTTGCATTTGATTTGGCCTTTTCATTTTATGTTATAGGTAGTTTGAATCTTTTTTTAAGTAGCTTGAATCTTATGGAGATGTAGATAGTATGATTTTGGTGAGACTGTAAATACTCCACCTTAGAAGTTACCAATTGTAATAATCAGGTATAATTCGACAAGAATTTTCGTATTAACTTTTGGGGTTTTGGTATTTAATTCCTTTTTGTTTATACCTCGGCATATTTTTATTTTTTTTAACAAATCAAAATGATATATAATTCAAACCACAGTGATTCGGCCTGCACAAAGTGTGCTAAAGGAGAACCACCGAAAAATATTTACACAGTCAAGCTGTCTCTAAAGGAACAGCAGCAACAAAAACTGAAAATAAATTACACTTGTATACCCATACACAGAAGCGGATGTTTCCACCAATCAGTATAACTATAACAAAAGGATTTTTTATTATTAATTTTTTTCAAGAAAATAAAATAATATAAGAATTATTTATATTGGATTTTTTTTGGTAAACAAGTTTTCTTATTGGTCTCTTATCGAGCTAAAATTGGATTTTTTTTTTTTTTAAGGAACTAAAATTAGACCTTTGAAAGCTATATTTTTCTTTATTTTATATGGTAGTGTGAAAATTTAATGTGCAGGCTCGCTTCAATAAAAAATTGTTTCAAATGGCATGTGATATATCTTTGTTATTATTTTTTTTGAAGAAGCTAAAATGAATTATATTACCTCCACAAAAGAGTCCCTCCTAGCACAAGACGTACTAAAGAGAGGACAACAGAGTTAAAATCAATTTACAGAAGTTGCATGTACAAAGCGAACATTAAAAAACAGAAAAGAAACCCTTAGCCTATACCCATGATGGTAAACGGACTAAGCCACCACCCATGGTAATTGATGGAAAGAGAAGTATACTTTGCTTTCAACCACATGAAGGCAAGCGACTTGATCTTGTCGACCACCTGATAAACCGGGCATTCTTTGCCATTAAACAGCCTATTGTTTCTTACCTTCCATATTTCTCAATTTGTCGCGAACCAAATAACCTAAAGGATGGACCGGTGGCCCTTTGTGGCACCACCGCTACCGCTAAACTGATAAAAATGATCCGACACCTGAGAAGGTGCGACCATTGACAAGCCTAGCCATCTATAAATGAAATGCCAAACAGAACCAAAAAAATTACAATGTAGAAATAAGTGATTTGACGTTTCCAAAGAGCCACATCCAGACACACACTGCCTAGATGCTTGGTCAATAACACCACGATGGAACAAGTTGTCTTTTGTGGACAATCTATCTCGGAGCATGCGCCACCCAAAAAGCACCACCTTCAACGATACATCTTTATGCCACAGGGACAAAGCATCCACCGAAGACACTAACGGAGGTTGAAGAGTGAGAAATTTGTAAGCACTTCGAACATAGTAGGTATTCGTTGATTCTAGCGCCCAACGCCACCTGTCATTATTATTAACCTGCAAATTCACATTCTGAAGCAATGATATGAGATCCCCCAACAACCCCTCCTTCCAAGCAAACAACCTCCGCCTCCATCTCCAAGCCTCACCGTCCACCCCCCATCTTAAATGACACATATCGGACACTGAAGCTCCCTTAAACAACGATAAATCATATAGTCTATTGAACCTGCCCCTAAACTCCTCACCACCACACCAAACATCGGACCAAAAGAAAGTGTTCTCCCCATTGCCTACCGACCTACGCACGTGAGTTGCGAACCACTCCTCCCTACATAGAGCGGAAATATCGCGCCACCACATGGAGGCCTCCCGACCCCCTCCCAACAACCAACCTCCCTCTACGCCATACCTCGCGGACAACACCCTAAACCACATACTATCATTATCCTCCAACAACCTCCAACACCACTTCCCTAACAGTGCAACGTTAAACTCCCTAATTCTCCTTACTACTACAAACAGTATTCCAATCCACCCACGATATTTTCCTGTGGTCATCACTCCCCCCCAAAAAAAAACAATTTAAAAGAGATTCAATAGAGGATACGATACCTGACGAAGCTTTGAAGAAAGAAAGGGCATAAACAGGCAACGACGACTGGACAGATTTGAGTAAGACCAGATGGCCCCTGAGAGATAAATGTTTCGATTTCCACCCCGACAGTCTAGTTCTGATACGATTAATAAGAGCAGTCCAAAAAGATATCCGTCGGGCATTACCGCCAATAAGCATACCCAAGTACACAAACGGAATAGCACCCACTTTACAATTCAACATTGATGTCGCCTCTGATAGCCACGAGATGCAACATTAACCCCCACCAACTGGCTTTTCGAAAAATTCACTTTTAAACCCGATAAAGCTTCAAAAAGAAGAAGAATAGCTCTCATAGAACGGATATTAGCCCAGAATTTGACACCCAAAATTAAAGTGTCGTCCGCAAATTGTAAATGAGAAACAACAGTCGTGTCGCTACGCCCCACCTTATAACCCACAAACAAATCATGAACCTCCAGAAATGCCATTAACAGATGAAAACCCTCGGCCGCCAAAAGAAACAAAAACGGCAAAAGAGGATCACCCTGCCGCAGCCCCCTCCCCAATGAAAACTCATCCGTAGGAGACCCGTTTACCAAGACAGAAGCAGTAGCCGTTCTGATACACTCGTTAATCCATTTACGCCAAAGAGTTGGAAAACCCATCTTTTTCATCACCTCATCTAGATAATCGAAATCTATGGAGTCATATGCTTTTTCAAAATCAACCTTAAATAGTATCAATTCCTTCTTTGACCTGCGAGCCTCATCAACTATCTCGTTTGCCACTAGAATGCCATCAAGAATTTGGCGGCCTTTAATGAACGCTGATTGTGAATCCGATATAACAGAACCAATAACACCACAGAGTCTATTAGCAAGCACCTTAGCCAAGATTTTGTATAAACTACCCACCAACGAGATCGGTCGAAAGTCATGGAGGCATTGAGGATTATCAATCTTCGGAATTAAAGCTATAAATGTACTATTAATTCCTCTGGCCAATCTACCGTTACGATGAAACTCCCCTAAAAAGTGCATGACATCTTCCTTCAAAGTGTCCCAAAACTCCTTTATAAAACCAAAGTTAATCCCATCAGGACCTGGACTTTTGTAATTCTCGCAGTCCCATACCGCTCTCCTCACCTCATCCACCGAAAAAGGTCTGGTCAAAGCCGCCCCCTCTCCAGTGGACAAGGAACGGAAAGCTAAAGAGTCCATGCAAGGCTGTTGAAAGGGCCTCCGCTGAAAATGTGTTGAAAAACGACTGTATACCGCATTCTGAACGTAGTCAACCCCCCTCCTCCAACACCCTGTTCACGAGAAAAAAAGGTATTGAATTTCTACGTCGCCTATTAGACATAATTCCATGGAAAAACTTCGAATTTGCGTCTCCTTCCCGTAACCACTGTGCTCTTGACCGTTGCCAACAAATACTTGAATTAATACGAACCAAAGAAAACAACTCTTCCGACAACCCATGCAACTCCTCAATCTCGTCTTCACATAATAATTCTGACTCCCCTTTCAAGTCCAAGACTTCTATTTTATCCTTTAACCTCAAAATTCTAGCTGGTAAATTTTGTGCGTGACTCTGGTGCCACTCTTTTAAAGCCAATTTGATAAGTTTCAATTTTTCTTTTAGTACAAAACCGCCCCAACCATCCACATGAAACGAGTTCCATTTATTGCAAACAAAAGATTTATAACCAGGAGTAAGCGCCCAACATTTCAGCATCCGCACCGGTCTAGGACCCCAATTCTCAACGTCAACTGACAGCTCTAACGGGCAATGATCAGACACCCCACGGGACAAGGCCATCTGGAAACAATTAGGCCACATCAAGCACCATCTATCAGATAACAGAAACCTGTCTACTCGGCTCATAGAATTCCCATCCCCTCGAAACCATGTAAAGTTGCGGCCCTGGAGAGGAAGATCCACCAAAAAATTATCTTCTATAAAATTATTGTAGGTAGCACACCACCCGTATCGTGCCACACCGCCAACACTACGCCGTTCCTCCATGCACCGGACTGCATTAAAGTCACCACACAAACACACATTCATATCAGATAACATATGCAAACGGCTTGATAAATTGTTCCACAACACCTGCTGGCTCGCTGAATCACAGGGAGCATAAACATTGAACACAGTAAATTGCACACCAGTTTTCACTAAACACCCTGAAATCACCAAGACATGCTCAAAAGACATAGAGAACCACACCTCAACCTCTTTGGTATCCCACATCGTGACTATTCCACCAGAAGCCCCCACAGAGGGACGATAAGAAAAATCGACACAATCACCTCCCCACATTGATTTACACAAAATTACATCGATCACAGACAACTTTGTTTCCTGAATACAAATGATAAACAGATTTTTCTCCCTCACCAAGTGACACACCTCTCTTCTTTTCTCAAAGCTCCCTAACCCCCGAACATTCCAAGATATAATTTTCATCACAACCTATCCACACCACCAGCACCCCTGTCTCCCTACTACCCATGAACCCGGGCTATTTACCATTTTCAGCATCCCTATTGTTTTTCCGTCCCATTCCAGACAACACATAAAACATATTATTATTATCTCCTTGAAACATAAGGCCAACAATATGCGCTATATCACAGACATCCTGATTTACCGCCTTCTCATCACCATGTAACACCAACCAGTGTTTCCAATCATTATTGATGGACGATTGAGATACACTAGTAGAATCATTGGACATTACCTTAACCTTAGAAGCTTTAGAGACTGTTCTTCGTTGTTTCATAGTCCTCTGCAATGCACGAAGAACCTCTTGTCGATCTTTGTCAGAAAGTCTTGTAATGCGTTTTAAATTTTGTGCACAGTGACGTAGATGTCCACTACCTTTCTTTTTCAAAACTCGCGATGGCCCTTTTGATATTGGCTTTGCCGAACCTTTCAAACTTGGCTTCACGTTAACCTCGGATTCAGAACGCTTGTGTCTATTGGCCCATTCCAAACTCCACGGACATGATGCTTGTGGACGAGCCCTCGTCGGAGGACAAGAAGAAGTTCTCTTCACCACTCTTCGATTAACAGTAAAAAGGTTACTAACCTTGGTCCCAACCTCGGCGCTAACATCCTGGTTGGGGGGATGAGAACCCTCTTGAGATTGCGCCTCCATTGAGGCATTTTTAGAAGCAAAAATCGGTGACAACAACGACGGCTCTATACCTTGCAATTTGGAGGCAACCGAAGGCGAGGAATTAACCCGCACCGTAGCAATAGGCTTTAGAACAACAGGAGAAGGATATTGCCGTTGCTTAGGAACCGCATCCTCTTTCAACTTTTCCGACAAGTGATTCACAAAAACATCGACATCATCGCCACCTATATCTTCCCCAAGTACTTCCGGCATTTCTATAGAAACTTCATCCAAATCTTGTTCTTCATCAAGCAAACAGGCGTCCTCTCCCAAAGAATAACCCCACTCCTCAATGACCCGGAGATCGAATAACACCCCATCAACCATAATTTGAGCCTCAGTATTAATAACTTCCAAAGAAGTAATAGACAACAGAATTCTTGCATAATCAAAACGATCTCTCTCCAATGTTATGTCGTCGATTTTTAGCAGATGACCACAGTCCATTACACACAACTTAAAGAAATCATTATTCCACGCATGAAGCGACACCCCATATATATGTACCCATGCACCTCTTTCACGTATCGACACATCTTTACTCCACCTTACGGGTCTCGAAAAGAAATTGTCAAAAAATTCCGGCGCTTGCGAAAAAAGAATACTCACATCAGAATCATCAAGAGAACGTAAAAACACCTTATCTGCACCCAAAGGTATAATAACTAATTTATCAAAACCAGCATCAAAAATCCTCCGTTGTATGACAGGTATGACCTCCCCATTTACAACAGACACCACGACACCTTTATTCGCCCAACTCAAGTCATTAACAGATGACGAATACTTAGGTACAAACACCTGTTTAGAAATCATATCATGTCCGATAGCACTTCCGCCTATTGCCTTTTCCCTTTCCACCACCACAGTCCTCTCCCACATCATCGGTTTTGCACCATGCGCAACACCCTCACCCTGCATCTCAAGATTTAACCCCACCATGTTTCTTTTTTCTCCCTCAACATAAATCACTTCCTCATTCTTTCTTTTTTCTCCCTCTATGCTTTTTTCTCCCTCTCCCCTCACCCTACCCTTGCCCCGCTTCTGACCATAACGATCATAAGCAGACACCAAGGATTCGAACCAAGGCACACACACTGTTGATTAAATAACTTAACCATTTGACCAATACATCTTGATGAAACAAATTGAAATGC
>Ga0315915_1010358_pt1 | contig 10352 bp, 12 predicted proteins | sample MpolbnodulesMG_FD_207738 | JGI IMG/M metagenome (GOLD analysis project Ga0315915, IMG submission 207738) | Medicago polymorpha root nodule microbial communities from Los Angeles, California, United States - branched nodules | ecosystem: Host-associated > Plants > Roots > Nodule | place: USA... | reverse complement strand
GTATAAATATTAGGAGTAATATTTATACTGGATTGACCCACTGTGAGAATACTACATAGCATGTTATGAAATTGTCATAAGATATTCTCACAATGATAATAGTGTATATCACTCTTAGACCTGAAACCACTATGATCTCTAGATGTGGACTCAAGTGCTTTGTTGCCATTCTAATGTTGTCTGTGAAAGGATAACCATAACGTTGGTTGATGGGTACTTGATGAATCATGCTGAGGGACATGAGTGTCCTAGATGAGATTTGTCCCTCCTCATAAACAGAAGTTATATCTTTGGCCTCTAGATGAAATGCATGGCCATGCTGAACTAAGTAAATATAAGATATTGGACTTATTCGTTATTCGGTATATTTCGGAATTAAGAAATATAAATATTGATTTATACAAGGGTGACAAAATCTATGCCTTGAGATCAATATAGATATTAGGACAAAGGAGTAAGCGTACACATAAGTATTATCATGGAAAGGTTTCGTCAGATCACTTGACATTCTTGTCACTTGGGTAGCAATGATGTGTTACTAGATACCGCTCATTGTTTATAGTATTAAATATTAGATTTAATATTATTGCCAATGTGACTAGAACCTATAGGGTCACACACAAAGAACGGTCAAAAGAGAAATATATAAGTATGACTTATATAAGGGGTGCGTTTAGTAAATAACGCTAATTAGTTAGCAGAATTATTAAACTCGTTATTGGGCTTACTGAAGCCCAATAGTGACTTCTGACTTGCAGAACACACTAGGAGTTCTATAAATAGGACCCTAGTGCTGAAGTTTTTAGTTACACGTTTTGGAGAAACCCTAGCTCTCTGAAACTTATGATTCCTTGGCTAGCACCGAGTTTTGGAGGAGCACCGTTCGTGTGGACTTGCTAGAGGCTTTGCTGCTTGTTGCTTGCTTTGCTGTGACCGTGATTCCAGTTTTCAGTTTCCAACTTTCAGATTCCACACTTCGAGGTAACAATCGAATCACTGATTCATGAGTAAATTCGTAATGATCCAAGGAAAGAAAATCAAAAATTTTTTGTCTGCTGTTTTATTCTGTTACATTTGATTTTCCTTCACATTCTTATTCTCCTAATTTGAGTAACCGTAAATATAACATTTTTTTTCTTCTGTATAATGATTTATTAATGATTTTTTTTGTGAAAAAAATTGACGAGTAAGAAAAATTTGTGAAAAGGTACATTAATTTTTTATAAGCTGGAAAAGGTACATTAATTTTTTAAGTAAATTACACTCCTCTTTCCTAAGAGAAACTTGAATTACACTTCACTTCTCTCTTATGTTAAAATATACACTTCACTCATTTGAAAAGTAAAATTTATACTCCATTCCCTATAAGATGCTTGAATTACAACCCCCCGCCCTCCTTTAATTAATAATTAAATATCCACTACACTTTAATCTATTTTAACATAAATTAATTTTTTTATGATATATACGAATTTTGAACTACCATTTAAGAAAAATAAATTCATTTCTTTATAATTTAAATGTCAATGATAACTAAATTTAAATATTTTGATGTTGATTTTATAATTTAGAGTATAAAATGAACTTTTAAATAATCATGTTTTATTGTCTTTAGTAATTTTTCACATATTTTAATTTTATTTTGGGCTGTTTCATATTTAATTATAGGTTTTAAAACTATACGTTAGTGAAATTTTGAATAAAAAAATAGCAAAAAATACGTATTCAAATTTTTATTATATTAAAATATACCCGCAATACTATTTTTTCCTGAAGTGTGTTAAGTAAGGTGTAGATTTTAACATAACATGGGAGGAGAATGTAATTCAAGCTTCTCTTAAGGGAGAGGAGTGAAAAAATTTCTAATAAGTTTTGAATAAGAGGGGAGGACAGTGTATATTTTAACATAAAAGGAAAGGAGAGTGTAATTCAAGCATCTTTAAAGGGAGGAGAGTGTAATTTACTCTAATTTTTTTAATGTAAATGGGAGAATCAAAGAGCATTGAAATGAAGATATTAATTTTGTAAAATGCTTTCCATTAATTTCTTTTCGTTACAACATGACATGTGCATCATATAGGCGGAGAAAAGCAGAGAGAATCAAATTAAAGAAAGGGTGTGTTGGAAGTATGAAGATGGAGACACTAAGGTCACCATCCAGGTGATTCAATTCAAATATATCTTCAAGGAAGACTCCAAGTGCTTTGTTATATATTAACCACTTGGGAAAGAATATATAGCCAAAATGTTTTCTCGTCGTGGACCCAATTTTAACAAGCACCATCAAAACGTGGGGTTTAATCAATCAACTTCTGTTCCCTTCCTCCTACAGCATTAAGATAAAGACTAGATTTGTATGTGATAAGTCTTAGGCAAGTAATTTTATGTGAATGCAATAGCGTGTGACGATGTGAGAGCAAGAAAGTTTTGCAATGTGACAATATACGAGTATATATCATAAAGCAAAAGCAGCCAATTAGATATACAATACCTTTTTATCGTAGCAACAACCACATTATACTAGACAAAATCCATGTTGGTCGATATGACAATGTAATATGAATTTAGATAGAGGGTGAATAGATTCTCTACAAAAATTTACGCGCAGAAACAATTTTGAAGAAACTTTGCAACGATTTGACTATTTGAATGGTAATGTGAATACTATGATGATCAACCTCATCGACGCCCAAGACATTATTTGCTTGAGAGAGGGAAAAGTATGAAAAGTTTAGTTTTGAGATTATGTGATTGTGTACCTGGCGTGATAGAGGTGCCACGCTTATATAGGCATTTTGGGCGATGGATGACCTTCAAATCGTAATATCGTAGGCGATGTCGTTGTGAGACCCCGTTCCATGTTGTGATGAACCTAAATTGCTTAGTATGGGAGCCTTTGGGAGGCGTTGTTCTCGTTTGATGGTCTTGAATTAAGGGTCTTTATGACGTAAAAAGCTTATAACAGATTTGAAAATCATTGGACGACCTCGTTGTTGTGAAGATGCTTTCCTACCGGTCTTGCGTTACAAAGAAGGTTGACGAATTTCACCTAAGTAGCAGTTGGAGAGTTCTAAGTAAGGGTATACGCAATTTTGATTGTTGTCAAGTTGAAATGATCCTTTATGCCAAGATTTCGTGCCGCGTGTCCCATGATTTCGTTGATTGAAGGGATCACCTCATAGTGCTTTAATGCAGTTACCTTTTCGAGGATTATCCCCTCCCATTGGACTAATCCTTTTAAATTCAAGCAGTTATGGGACGTTGATTCCCACTCTTCTTCAATTGTATATATAGTATGAAGATTTAAGTTTTCAAGAGTTTTCATATTCAATTTTCCCTATTAGGCTCTGTTTTGTTCCACCTTTTCCCTTCTATCATTTCATAGCGCTTTTCTTCCACCATTTACTCATCTTTTTCAATGAAGGGTTTTTCTGATTCCCATAATGTTGTTGGCTCTTCAAACGCCAATGGTCTTGATTCAATTGGGTCAGGCACTGAGCCAAGTGATAATGTTAAGATGACCCATTTCCAAAGGGTGGTTCACCATGCTGCCATTGCGTTGCTATTCTTCATGAATCTGCTTCTTCTGACAATGGTGCTCTTGTGGTTCCCTTTCATTTCCCAATTTTAGGGAAGACTCTACCTTTTAAGAACTGAAAAGGGGTTTAGAATCTCATTTTGGTCATAATGTTGACTCTCACGAAGTTGTCTGTTGGATGGATCGTACTTCCTGGGTCAGGATCAATATTCCTTCACCTTTTCTAGATCTTAAGGCAACACTGGATTTTCTCGGCCTCTAACTAGTGTTCTTGGGTAGAAGAGTGAATGTGGTTTACCCCATTTATTTATAGCACTCCAAATGAAATGAAGTCGGCCTTTAGGCAAATGAGTACTTGGGAGGAAGATTGGGAGGTCAGGGTCCCTATTAGAGATAAACGTGTATGTAGCCCCTACGAGGCATGATGTCTCCTAATCTACGAGGCCTTTTTCAGGGACTTACAAGTGGTTTTTTTCTTCCCTTTAGCCCGTTTAAAGATTCACTTTTGAAAGAATTGCAAGTTGCCCAGTCTCAGTTACACTCTTCCAGCGGGGCGATGGTGAAATCCTTCCAATTTTGGTGTGAGTATAAAAACTGTGTTGTGACCTTGCAATTATTTTTGCTTTTGTTCCACATTTTTTGATGGTTTGTCTCATCTGGAGAGAAAGATCATGGATTGATCCAGTTTCGCCAAGGTCAGAAGTTCTTCGAGCTTTATGGAGAACCCATGGGTTTCTCTTTGGATAGGTATTTCCTGGTCTTTCCAATGAGTAGACCTTCCCAAAAAAGTCTATGTAACCTTCCTGACCATCCTGAGCTTGGTGATGATGCTTTAGAAGCTTTAGTAGCATGAGTGATAGGATGGCCGCTAGGGGATCAGGCTCATCTTCTACTGGGTGAAAAAGCATACTAATTTTGAAAGCGGAACCGTAGTTTTAAAAGATATCGACTTGAGTGCTGAGGAGTTGAGGGTGAATAGTGCTCTTTGTGAGATTGTGGATGACTTCAAGCTTGATATGATCCTTAATCCTAAGTACCTTATCTAGTGCATTTTTCGTCCTCAATATATTGATATAAAGTTCTTTTGGCTTTAAGGAAAACCAAAAGAGAATGAAGGTCTATCTTTAGTTAGTCATTCCTTCACTTTTTTTTAGACTCCTTCTTTCATTTTCAGATGATTTGTGGAGCTTGAATAAAGTGTGCACTCAATCGATTGTTATAAGGAGGAGCCAACTCCCGCTTTCTTAATGTCGGAGCCTATTGATGTTGATGATAGAGTATTAAGAAGAAGGTCTTTTGGGAACATTGTTGTTAGGGATGCTGTTAGGGAATCTCGAGTTAGTCGTCCTCATGTTGTGGTTCATTATGTCGGTATAGAAGATTCATTTTCCTTGTCCCTTGTCTCTAGAAGCGACTTACATTTGGGACAAGATGAAGGTTGTATTCCTTCACTCGGTCTACCTATGCCGAAAGTTGTATTTTTGTTCACCTTTCCTCATGTGCATACTCCTAGCACTGTCGTGTTTTGTGACGATTTAGCCAATCTTCTACATAAGAAGATCAACATTGCTTTCCCAATCTTCATGAAGAGGAACGTCAATAGATTTTAGATTCTTCCTTGATTCATTTGCATAGGGTTTCTTCCATTATCTCGACGACTTTTGTCTATGATACTTCAGTGTATGATGAAAGGAAACTCTTGCGAGAGAAAGTATAGAGTTTGAATGAGACTCGATGGGCTTTAAGGTTATCCATAGAGAAAACAAAGGCGGATATGACAACCTTGATTGAAGCTAAAGTCGGGAAGTTCCTATCACTTTCTTTTGCTCATAATGTGTTTGAAGTGTTGAAGAATTGTGGTCAAGAACTTTCAGAGCAAGTGGATTTACTTAAGAAGGATGTTTTAGATTTTAGAGGTCATCGAGAATTGTCCGAGAGGATGTTGAGTTTGCATTTAGTTATACGAGAGAGCAGTACCCAAATAGAGGCTCGAGAGTGTGAGCCACTAGTTACCAAGTCGGTGTTGAAGGAAGCCGAAGACTAGGCACCTCAACTTGAGAAGCTTTATAACCCGGTTGTCATGGACGTCAAAATTTCTATTTGTAATTCCATTGAAGACAGGTTGGTTCGAGTTGAGTATTGTCATCACCCTCTAAATATTTTGTGGAATTTCATCCATCCTGGTTAAAAGATTCACGACAGAAAACTTGTCATTATTGAAGACCTTCCTGGTGAGTAGCTTAGTTTTTCTCTCTACTACCATCTGTGGTCCTTGTAAATATTTTCCTTCTTTTGGAATTTAATGAATTCTGATGACTTTAAGCAAGGTGTTTTTCATGCGCCTTGGTCGTTTATAACCTGCATGTATGTTTGACCATAATTCATATTTAATTTTGAAATAGTCATACCTTTTTAGGGCGTTAGGGAATTCCTCGAGGTCCAAGTTTGGGGAATTCTCTAGGATGCCCCCTTGGTTTTTTGTCCCGTGTCACTCCCATATGGTTGGCGTTGGTCATCCATCGGACATTATTAAGAAGCATAACCGACTAAAGTTTAACTTTCATTCCCCCCTTGGGTTTTGACCGAAGATGAGGTAGACGTTTACCAGTGTGACTCCTCCACATCGGAGTGGTTACCTGTACTAGGGAGTCAGTTGTTATTGTTTCATCCCTATTATAACCTAGTCGTTTGATAATGGGGTCAACTCAGGGGGTTTGATTCTTTGACCACTACACTATAGTCTAGCCGTTTTAGGAACAAGGTCGTCTTAAGAGCCATTTTCGTTTTCTTTTGGCCTTTTTTTTAGGGTTTTGGTTTTCCCTGAAGATGATATTGCTTTAGTTATAGGTTTGTGTTTTGATGATGTCTGAATTGCTAGATTTATTTGATGATGTTCTTTTATGTTGATTAGCTTTAGCTTAGAAACTTGTTAAAGCAGCCTAGCAAACCATGTCTCATTGTGTCATGTGATTCTTTGATGTCTTGTGTGTTGTCATACATGCAAAATCCTTCCGTGAATTGCTTGATTTTATTCATGATTCATTGATACATATCAAGCATTTCTTTTATCCATTTTCCTTGTGTCACTACTTTTGAATTGAGTCAAATTTTCCTGAATAGTATCGCAATGAATCTATCCACAGTTTTCCTGAATAGTGTCGCAGTGAATCTATTCACTGTTTTCCTGAATAGATTCACAGTTTTCTTGAATCGATTTACATGTGAATCGATTCACAATATTATACCCAATGTTAATGGCGGTCTCCATTTTATCACCAGTAAGAACACATATCTTAATTCCAGCTTGAGCAAGCTTGTCAATGCATTCAGGAACCTAGAAAAACAACGAGAGGAATCATTTAGGGTGTGTTTGGATTGAGGGTTTAGGAGGGGAAGGGAGGGGAGGAACCTATGAAATATTTTTTAAAAAGTTAACATATTAACATGTAGTCATATAATACTTCAATCACATTTAATTTATTTTAGAAAAATATGTTATATAGTCCATAATTCAAAAAAGAAAATCAAACCCTCTTATCCTTTCCCCTCTTAAACCCTCAATCCAAACACACCCTTAAACTTCTGTTCCAACATCCTTGCATGAAATCCGTTCTCTCCAAACTAAACTCACCCCATTTTGGAGCCAAGAAGGATTAGATTACTTTCAATCATATCTGATGCCTCATATATCATTGTTTCCCGATCTGCGATAACTGAATTTTTTGCTCGAGAAAATTCACTATCAAAATTGATGATCTTGTTTGAGGATTTTTTTTTTGTTTTTGTGTTTTCAATTTGTTTTAATTTTTATTTAAATTTTGTAATTTAAAAATATTGTTAATTATTTTAAATCCAAGTGGATTAAAATAATCATAGTTGACATTTTTATTGTAAAAAACGATGTCATATCAGCTTTGATTGGTCAAAATTAAAGAGGGGCCTAACTTTTGCAAAGGGGGTGAAACTTGAGGGACTAAATATGCTATTTTCAAAATAGGGGGGCCAAAATCGCAAGTTTTGCAAACCATGAGGGCCAAAAGTGCATTTAAACATATATTCAATTAAACAAAAAACTCAATCAAATTAACCTTACATCTAAGAAAATCAACCAAAAATATTTACTTGTACTACCAAATTAACCTAGAAATTGTAAAGATGAACAACATTAATGCTCAAACACAATAGCTTTCCTTCAAAATGGCTAATTTCATTATTGGAATGGGTTCAAGTTTCATGTATTGTTAACATCTAAAAATGTTCTAAGTTGTTAGCAAAAAACGATCTACATTTGAGTTAAGGATGAACCAATTTATAGATAGTCGGTTAAATAACTAGTCAAAGAAAGAAATGCGCTAGTGGCCTTAAGAGCTCTTATGTCCTTTTTTATAACTAATTTGGCCTTATGACAAACATGAATAACAAATGCAACTAGAACCTAGGAAGCACAATCAGAGAAAGCATGATATGTGAATGAGGAATAGTAAAGGCCACGAAAGACAGTGGCGGAGCCCCTCATGGGCTGTGGTGGGCCATGTCCCACCCGAGAAAATTTAAAAAATATAGGTCTATTTTGCATATTTTAAACATCTTTGTGGCAATTTTAGTTTTCGGTGCTTCCATACCCCTATAAAGTGTGTACGAGATTTTTGTCACGCTTATACATGGTCGATTAGTGGAGGTTTACAAACTTTCAAATTTGTGGGGGTTTCAAACTTCCCTTATACTATTCTATCAACTAAAAAATTTCCCCAATCAATAGTTGTACCATAGAAAAACAGTTTCATAATTTATACAACTTAAATTGTGTGTCTATATATTTTAGTGGTCCACCTGAATTTTTTCTTCTTCTTCTTCCGACTCCTCCACTAACAAAAGATGAGGAGTAATGGCAAACATGGAGCACCATATACATAAATACTATTTTAGACACATTTTTGTTGATAAATATTATTTGCACATTTCATTTTAGACACTTCAATCAATCAATCAACTTATTTTACTCGCATTTTATCTATGTTTCCTTGATTTCACTCTTTAGTTATCTCTTTTATAGCTCATTATTTCTCAAAAATTCTTATATATACTTAAAATTCTTTGGAGGAGTTAAAAACCCATAATAGAAAGACAAAATTCCTTTCTCATTGTAAATGTTTGAAGTAAATGAGAATTCTTGTAAGTTATTAGCTGAATTATCGGCCAACTTTACTTTCAAGTTGAACTTCATGTACATTCCATTAACTCATTTTGATTATAAAAAAATTTCAAAACACATATTTTCAATTAAATTGAATGACCACCCACCTTTGTTTATAAAGCCAATAGATTAAGATTTGAGCCCAATTCATTGGTAATTATTACCTATAATGCAAAGGCCGCCAATTAACAAAAACCAGAAACTCTATTAAAAAAATAAAAAAACTATCAACCGAACATGCTCATTGCTCAATGGAGCCAGACAATACAATGCCAATTTCGACAAACCAATATAAAAATGAAGACATAAAATATAAAACTACACCCAAATGGTATATACATGCAAGTTCCCAATTTGGTACAACGAACTTGGAGTACAAAATCATCCATGGAGCCCTCACAAGCAAGCAAGAAGCAAAATTCAAGGCACAAATAACTGTTCAGTGGGGAACCTTCCCTACCAAGTGTCCCTACCCTAGTTTATAAGTTTATATAATATTTTTTGGTAATTTAAATTTATATAAATTTAATAAAGCCTTAGATGACCGTAATGTATCTTCTATTTATGTCTTGTTTATTAGATACACTCCACGCATCCCTTGTTCAATTATTATTTTTAAGAGGCTAGCACATGCAAAATAAAACAATAAAAGGTTAAAAATAAATTGTTAAACAATTATTTCTCTTTTTCTAAGGAAAAAAGGACAGAGAAGTTAGGCTTGCAAAAATGGATTATTTGATTTGTCAACACCGACAAAGTACGGAAGAAGAATAATGTAGATTGTAGCCACCTTGCTTTTTCTTAGCTCCGCTCTACAAATAATAAACTATTGTCTTGCACTCTTGCCATTATTGACTTGCATGAGGTTGTGATGATTGCTGAGTTTTTTTAAAGATGGTTGTGGTGATTGTTGAGTTTTTATTCTGATTACTTTTTTGGCAAAATAAAATCAGTGTCGACCTAACGGTAGAGCTATGTTTTGGATTGAACTAATGCCCATTTTCACAAGAGATTGAGTCACCATAAGTTGTTAGTTAGAATTTTGCTCTTTCCCCAGCTCAAAACACTCGCGTCCAGCATGATTTTTAAATATACTCCTGCGTGAGTTAAGTCACACAGTGTGTCTTAACTCACGCATATTATAAGCTCTGTGTGACTTAAGTCATGCACCACTGACATGTGCGCGAGTTAACTCACGCACGTTGGCCGGTGGTCAGAGCTGAAGAACAAACGTTTTTTCCACTTTGGTCAGGTTTTTAACATTCAATTTGCACGTTTTTAACCACTTTCACACGTTTTTTTTACCACATTAATGTTAGATACAAACTAGGTTGTCATTTCTACCTATAAATACCCTCACAAACTTCCACTTTTCCTCACATTATCTCCTCCCACTCTCTCCCCCTCTTTCACTTCTTCTTTTTTGCTTCTATGGTATCTAGACTCTTTATACCCCTTTTGGTATATACAAGTAGCTTTTGGGGTAGTAGTTATTGGAACAAAGGGTGTTTCACAAGTCACCTATTGAGTTTTGACAATAACAAGGTATTAAAAATCATCAATTGGATATGCTAAACAATTTGTTCAAGTGTACAAGATCCATAATCAAAGTAATATTCA
>Ga0315915_1010356_pt1 | contig 10355 bp, 5 predicted proteins | sample MpolbnodulesMG_FD_207738 | JGI IMG/M metagenome (GOLD analysis project Ga0315915, IMG submission 207738) | Medicago polymorpha root nodule microbial communities from Los Angeles, California, United States - branched nodules | ecosystem: Host-associated > Plants > Roots > Nodule | place: USA... | reverse complement strand
CACAACCACAAATATATTTGGTTTAGACACACATACAATGGAAATAAGTAAAGGGTTTATCTAACATGTGCAATATTGCACATGTTAAGATAACTAAAAGTAGTAAGTTTTTATTGAAACCAACAATTATTTAACAAAAAATTATATATTTAATACAAAATGTTCAAGTTCTAATGCAAAATTAATACCAAATCAATTTGCTCATGCATCGCACGGGTACTATACTAATATAGATCAATAGCCAAATTTTAGAGTCTTCATATTCTGTTGTTAACTAATAAAACTAACCTACCACGATTAAAAAAAACTAACCTAAATTTTAAAAAATGAAAAATATAAAATATTTTCACAAAGTAATATAACACTTACATATTTGCAGGGAAAAATATTTAAACTTTGTAAATTAATATGATATTTTAACGGTAAAGACTGACCTTAGGACAAAACTTGCCACAGAACAAATATTACCCCGCTGCTACTTGGATCCTCCTTGTCCTACGAGAACGAAGGAGGCCTCTGCTTGTTCCATCTTTTTGACACCCATGTTTACAGTGGTATATTATATTCCCTTCAAACAAAACGCTTTGCATGGATGGGATGAATTAAACGTAGGCTGGTCATTTTTATTGGGATGGGTTTCGACACTGGAGAAGGGGTAATGAACTTAAGAGAAAAGAAAATTATGCCTCAAGAAATTTGTTGAGACATGTGCTTTGAACCGCTTGCGAAATTTTCGTCATAAGACAAAGTTGACCAATTCAGCGCCACATGTATTTTTTGGATTCGAAGAAAAAGACAAAAAAAATGCTGTAACCTGTAATGTTGAAAAATCGAGTACCACATATACCAACGATAAGGTCAGTTGTTGTACCAAAAAATATATATATAGATTGCAATTAACAAGAATCAATTAGACCATATCAAATTGGAAAATGATAGATCGACCATCTTTCATTTGTACACCCTTGTACCATTGCTGAGGTGACAGTAGGGGCATTTATGTAACTTCATCTCACAACTCTGTCTTTCACCTTCTCTCTCAATTAACCGGTACAGACTTCACTCCTCCCTCTCATGTCTCCCTCCCCACCAACCACACCCTCCACACTCCGCCACCGCCGTCTCTGTTCTCCTCCTTGATCCGTCGTTCTCCTCCTTCTACCACCGTTCTCAAATCTAGACAGCACAACTCAGATCTAGAAAAAAAAACAAACAGATGATTTGAGAGAGAGAGCAGCGATGAGAGAGAGGAGTTCGACAACGGAGAACAAAAATATGTTATCTGAGAATATGGTTATGTCGCTAGCGGCGGTGACGAGGCAGAGAGTGGATGGTTGGAGAAGAAAGTGGAATGAAGGGAGAAGGAGAGAAAAGATAGTATGAGAGAAAAGTGTGAGATAAATAACTGAATTGGCAGGGTTATAGTGATCTGATGGTGGTGAAGTGGGTGGCCGGTGGTGAGAAGAGAGAAGTCAGAGAGCCAAGAGAGAGCACAGAAAAGGGGCATTTTAATTTTATTTTATTTTTACCTGGCAATGTTTGGAATATTTTATTTATTTTTTTGACATGTGGAAGTGTGTACATGGGTGGTACACCACATAAGGGTGTCTATGTATCATCACCCTATCAAATTCTATCTATTCAAGTCACCCACCACATATATCAAAGCATAACACTATTTATATCAATGCATCAAAGACAGACACCCTTCAACTTACATCCAATTTTGTAAATATTAATTAGACACAACATTAAAAAACTAATAAATTGCCCTAAACAAGGTTAAGGTGGAGACATGTTCAGGGTCTCATTTTTTTTCTTCAACAAGCCAAAATAAAATATCAATAATCTTTACAAAGGTGAAATTTCCATTTAGATCAAGGAGATTTTTGAAGAATATCTTTTTTTTCTGACAATTCAATCTTTTATTTCTTTTTCTAATTACAGTAGCTGCTGCATTAAATGATTACTGAAAAAAAGCCTACAAACATGGGATTTTTGTTAGATTTTTCAACCTTTACAATAATAAAAAGTTCTTTACAGCTGAAAATGAAAACTTGACGATAAAACAAAGGCCAAATATAAGTTATTCTGAGCCTAAAAGTTACAATTAAAAAACTTAAAAGATCTAAGTGGTACGAAAAATACTTGAATGACAATTGTTACAACTAATTAACTTAAAAGACCAAAGTGGTAAAAAAAAAAACTTAAATAACCAATTTGTTACACTTAAATAACTTAAAAAACCTCTAGTGTAATTTAGCCTAAAACATAACATCTTTTAAATTGATTTTCTACATTTGGTGGGATTCCATCTCCCTTTCCAAACTTAAAACTACAAAACTCTAAATACTGGAAGAAGCTTAGCTTTTAAGCATTGATGTTCATTCAACTGCATTTGTTGTGTGGGTCTCTTTTCCATTCCACAAGTTACAGGTACGGATTTTTCCATCTCTTCTAATTCTTCTCTCCTTTTAAAGCCTTCTTATTCTATGCAATCTATAAAAAAAATAAAAAAACTTTCATTGAAAATTCTTCATTCATATGAAATTCACAAATGTAAATCATGAAATGAATCCTGACATCTTATATTACTTTTTTGCTGCACAAAGAACAGATATTACTCTACATGAGCTAAATATGCACTCATCCATTTGCACATGTATATGTTATGACTATTGAACAAGTCCATTGTTTGAACTTAAAGATTACAGATGAACTCTTACCATGAAATCAATTGCACTTTCTGCATCCTTTGGTTGGATTTGGAATTCGGGAGAGAGATACCAATTTGATATGCCTCCAATTACACCCTTTTGAGATTCCTACACAATAATTTAGTTCATTAACAAATCAAAGACCCACTAAAAGGAAACTTGGAACATAGCACAAATAAGTTAAACATGAAATCAATTGATTTTTCTACATCTTTTGGTTGGATTTGGAATCCAAACAACAATGATTGACTCCAAATGAAATAGTGTATCCTATTTTGGCTGCAGATAAATAAAGCATATAGTCATCATCAAAATTCACTAAATTTATTATATAAATGGAACAAACATACATTTTTTTAGCCTTGAAATAGATTTATATGTATCAAACCCTTAAACCTAACATCTTAGCAACATGATTGACAGATTATAAGAATATTCTCCAAGTTCAAGCACCAGAAAAAATGCTTAATGGAAAGTTTTTCTGGCATTTATAATTAAAGATTGTAATACTATTTAATAACTGTTGGAAATTCCACCTTTATTGCAGTCCGCCCCTAGTCGCCTAAATTGCGGCCTTTGCTTAGCCTTCATTGCAGCCACCAACACCTTCATTGTGCTGGCTTTGAGGGGGTCGATTTAGTCCCACATCTGATAGATATGACTCTTGAGTAGAGTTTATAAAGAGGAGGCACTCATCACCTTACAAGCCGGTTTTGTAAGGATGAGTTAGGCCCCAAATTTCGACAATACCATATTAACTTTCCTTACTTACCTATATTTGCCAAGGTTGTTTTTTTTGTTTATTGTAGATGTTTTTATTTTGAACTTCAAAGAATCTGACAAGGGTGATGGGGATTCCAAGACACCCTTTGTACCACCCAAGAAACAAATACAGGTGTTTTCCATTTTGAAATTAATTTGTCATAAATGAATAAAAAAAATTACTAAAGTTTGACCTTTGTCTAGTTACTACATAAATATAGACTTGGCAAAAGCCACCAATAACTCATAATGTCACTAGTCATGAACAAAACAACTTAAGACAGGCTTGCTTAAATAACCAATAACAGCAAAGGAATTAGACATTCTAATGAAACAAAGTGAAGAACTCAACAGCAAAAATAGTAAACAAGTAGGGGGCTTCTTGTCACGAGCGAGAAACAGAGCATAAAACAACAAAACTCAGCATCAAAAACAAACCACGACAGAACTCAGCAGCAAAAACAATCCACAACAGAGAGGATGTGCTATGGTTGCAAAAACAACACACAGCAGCAGAGGATTTTGGTCGCAAAAACAGATTGCACATGAAGGACATGTTAACATTGGTCGCAAAAAAATATATCGTTGACTTAACAATACCATTCCTATCAAATATATATTTGTTTTTGATAAAAATTCAACAATATATATTTTTTTGTATGTTATATATTATGCCTATAAAAAATATATATAGATGATTAATGATGAACAATACTATTCCTATCTAGATTTCAACTGATGCATAAGGACATGTTAACCGTTTGGAACATAATTTCATCAGGTACGGAAACATTTACAATTTAGAATTGAAGCTCAACGAAAGTACTTACAATTGTTACTTACGAAGGCGAAGGAAACATGATTTCATCAGGCACATAAACATTTACGACTTAGAATTGAAGCTCAATAAAAGTACTTAAATTTTTACTTATGATGATGACAAAGAAAGCACTTGCCAGACATGAAGGTAAAGAAAAATTGAAACTTACATGCCAATATATCCATACAGCAATCTTACGAAGCATCAACCAAAAGTAAACTGCATGATCCGAAGTTGATGACGAGCACAACTTTTTGACTTTCAAACTAGCAGTAAAATAGTTTCCAAACTCAGGATGATGAACTGAAAGTGATATACTAAGATTCTCTCCAAGATCACTTCCAACTCCCAAGCATATCCTGCCATAGTTCAACCACAGAGAGATATATACTAAAATGATAAAATGCACTAATTCAGAAAAACAATCTCTAAAGTCATTTTTATGTATTAATTTAAGTTAACCATGTAGGCTAACCATCTAATGTTATCCATGATATGTGATGATTATTGTCATAGTATTATTGCCCAACTCATCTTTTGTTATTTATCGATGCACTCAATATTAAAGGATGAAACATAGTTTTGTTAAGAAACATGGACACCAGATAAAAGTTGCAGAGCAATTTGAAGCAGTACATAGATTTCTCAATACATAGATATAAATTATATAACAAATAATAATTTGAACCAAAGTGTCCTAAAAGCTGCATAGCAAATAGCATAATTTACATACCATAAAAGGACTGACATACAAAGCTTTAGCCACTACAATGAGGATTAAAAATAAAGGTTACTCTTTCAGCCCATGGTGTATGTGTATCTGTTACCTGCAACAAACGAAAAATGTCATTAATAGAAATGGCAAAGGAAAGTCCTGAAGTATCAAGTATTAGAATTCAAGTCACATATCTTTTCACTCAACTAAGAGAAATCCTAGAAAGAAAAGAAAGCTGAAAAAATTGCAGTCCAACACTGAATCCTAACAAAAAAAAAGAAACTGAAACTTGATAGAAGTTTTTCACCTTAGCATAAGTAACAAGTTCAGAACAGGGTTACAGAAAAAATCAGGACTTTTAGATTATTCATTCAAATATAATATATTGATCGATGAAAACTTACACATATGCTGTAGAGGGGAGAAGGAGAGCGTGATGGGGGAAGAATTGGTCAAAAGGGACTACCATCTTTCCAATCTGCATATTGGAGAGAGAGAGAGAGAGAGAGAGAGAAAACGTGGTTATTTTGGCCAAACTATACCGATCTGGGCTATGGTGGGGGAAGAAAAATTGGTTGGTTGTTATCGGCGGCGGCGGCGGCGGTTAAGGTTAGAGAGGATTAGAGAGGAGATAGATTGATTTTACCTGTTTCATACGGTTTTAAAAGGAAAAGTTACCGAAGACCAAAGACTCAAGCCTAGGCGGATCACTTTGTCGCGAGACGGTGTATGTTTAATGAATTAGAGAATATTGTAAAAGGCCACCAACCTTGAGTTACTAATTTGTTGACCAAATTGTATGTGATGATGATGGGAATGATACGTCGAAGAAAAACTAATTTTGATTGTATTCTTTTGGTTATGTGTTTTTTTTTTTTTTTGTTTTAATGGATTTTGTATTGGTTATAACAACGTTGGGTTACTAATTTTAAATATTTAATGACATTGACTGTTTTCATTAATTTAATTTGTTGGCTTAAATATTGCACTCGTCCCTGCAAATATGTCTCGTTAAGTTTTGGTCCCTATAAAAAAAAATTGTTTTTGGTCCCTGCAAAATTTTTTGTTTTTTAAAATAGTCTCTGACCCCATTTTTGTGATGATTTGTATACGTGGCACATGATGACTGGACCCATTTTCTAGTTTTTGGTCCCTACAAAATATTTTGTTTTTTAAACAGGTCCCTGCAAAAAAATTTGTTTCTGAAAATAGTCCCTGGAAGGACTATTTTAAAAAACAAAAAATTTTGCAGGGATCAAAAACAAAATTTTTATTTTACAGGGACCAAAACTTAAACGAGGCATATTTATAGGGACGAGTACCATATTTAAGCCATTCTTATATAATAAATAATAGTTATTATATTGTTTTTTTTTTCTATACTCAATAGTTCTACATTACAAATTGTCTATTATTTCATTTATAATTTGATGTACCGTTGTGGATGAAAGTTTTTTGGGACTTAATTGGTGTTTCCAAAAGTTGAAAAGACTTTGGTGTTACTTTTGTTTTATTTAGTTATTTGTATTAAAAACTTAAGGGTTATGCAATATCTTTAAATTATATGTCACTATTTGTCAAAGGTTGGAATATTTATTTTGGTTATGATAACACCTTATTTCACTAAGAAGTCCATTATGTGTTTGTTTTGGTCGTAATTGTAGTCGTACTTTCTAAACACACGTCAAAAGATTATATATCAGCGTTGTTGATGAAATCAGCTTATTTATCATAATAGTGCATTATACGAGCAATGTTTAGAAAGACATTTAGTGAAATAATTTGGTAAAGCTGATATAGAGATATTTGCCCGTGTGTTGCACAGGTGAAATTCCTAGTTACTTACGCACATGGTGTTGGAATATTTTATTATTTTAGTATATTACAATATCATTATGTTGGACAAATATCATAATAATAATTATATTAGTTATTTATCAATTGTGAGCCTTAATTGATTAGTGATCATTTTAAGTAATAAGGCTATTATATTTCCAATTAGATAATTAATTAAATATTTAATTAATTGATATGGACTCAATGAGTGGATGTACCCATTAACGGAATAATGGGAAACCCTAATGGTCATCCAATATAAAAGAGGCTATGGTCCTCAATACACCGTACTGTAAACTCTCTCTTCTCCCCATCTGAATAGAACTTGAGGCATAAAGGTACCGGTTGAGGAATAACCAAATCAGCCGCCGCTAACCTTGTTGTTTGTTTCAGCTCACATCTCTCTGTTTATGGTTGTTGTTGAGAGGACTGCCATGAAAGCTCTATCCAGGTATTCCTAATACCCTAATTCTTAGTATCCTTGATGAATCAAACATGTCGTAGATCCGATCATAATCATGTTCAATGTTTTTTTGCTTGCACTATAGATTCATAATTGTAGAATTGTTGAACATGTTTTATGAAATCTCATATTATTAAGACCTAAATTTCTAACAAGTGGTATCAGATTGGGATTTGTGTTGTGAATATATTTATGTACGGGTTTATGTTGTTTTTTCCCCCAATTTTCGGGAACCCTAAATTACTGAGTACCTTTCTATATGTTTATCTGGTTACCACACATCCTTTGTGTTCGGTTTTCATTAAAAACATCAAAAGATTTATTTGGATTCAATATTATTTTATTTATTGATAATCGATTGATTTTAGGGCCGTCGGTTTTTTTTTTCTTTCTTTTCATTATCTTATTGATACTGTTGATCATGTGAGCTTAATTTGGAAAATAATTTCACCATTTGGGCAATTAAACTCAAGAGAAATAAAGATCTCTGAAGTAACATTTGATCTGAAAATAATTATCAACATGACTGAAGCCAATGTCTTGTTTAAAGTCAAATAACATAGATATGGTTGTATACGGTCTATCTAGCATGACTTCATGCACAAATTGCAGTCACATATATCTATACATGCATAAACATTTTTTGGTTTTTGTGGTGGTCGGATTCGAACCCCGGACCTTACATATATTATGCATTGTTCATACCAACTGAGCTAAGTTCACGAGGATTTTTTTTTTTTTTTTTATGGGATTTGAATGTAGCATTGGGTTTACAATTTTGGTGCTATATTTTATTTCCCAAATTTTGTTTGGTGACTATATATGTGTTGAAACTGAAGTTACAGAGGAGTGGCCACCATAGCATACGTTTTAATTTCGTGGCAGTGGATTAGTTTATTAACAAATTGTTGAGTTATGGATCTTTTGGGATTTTAATTTTAATTTATTATGGACTATTTTTTCAAACTTTCAATTGAAATCATTCGGATCAATTTTCATAAAGTTTGGTGTATTGCTATATATTTAGTCAATGTTATAGTGAATACATGTATGTTTTGAAAATTAAGGATTTTTTTTTATATGAACTTGGGATTTTATTTTGATTTTGGTGATTTGATTTTATATCAAATCTTTTGGTTAATATGATTTTCAAATATCATTATCATATCTTGCAGCTTAATTTCTATTTGAAATTAGTTTTGATTCATAAAGATTTTGTACATAAAATTTATTTTAAAAAGTAGGCACATAAAGATTAAAATATATTTGTGATATATTTGTTGCCTTTTAATAATGAATCCCAAAATATTGTGAACGTTTTTTTTTTGTACATAAGGTAAGAATTTGGTTCTTTAAAGTTTGAGAAATAATAATTCTAGTTTTGTTTGTTTATTTATAAACATAAAGTATATTTCCTTATTTAGTGGCAAGAATTTTGTTTGTTTGAGAAATAATTGAGTCTAGAGTTATTCATTATTTTATTTAAAGAATGAATTGGTATATGTGAATTGGTGTATATAAGATTCAATTTTCTTTTGCTTTGAAATTGAATATTTTTCTTATAACATGATTATGATGTTAGAGTTTATTGTTATTAAGTTTTCTACAACAATATTTTGTCTTATCATACATTTTGAATATATTTCATGCTATGTTTGTTGTTGCTTTTATGCGATATATGTAAATGTATTGTCATACACACATTGGTGTGATTTGTGACTTGTGTAACAGCCCGATTTTCACTCGATTTAATTTTAATTGTTTTTATGTCTGTTTAATTATGCTCGTATGTGATTAATTACCTATGTGTGTATTTTAATGGGTTTTCGTGTTAGAAGGGTATTTTGGTCTTTTGCGAGTAAGGTTAAATTAGTAATTTCATGGTGAGAGTTATCTTTATTATTGCAAGTGAGAACCATTATTTTTACTAAGTTACTATTCGGTGGTGATAATTAGTTTTGGACCGGTAATTATTTGATACTTATAACCGTGAGTGAATAGAAATTTTGGGAGTTAGTTTATAAGGGTTTTGAGCCCATTAGACCTTAAGGGTTAAGCCCAATAGTGTAGATACTATTTAAGCCTTAGTCTTTAAGAGAATTGGGGTTCACAGTCATTTTACAAAATTTTGAGAAGAGGTGGAGAGAGAAAGGGACAAGAGGAAGAGAAGAGGGTTGTAGAGAAAAGCTTGAAGAACCAAGAGGAGCTAGGGATTCTCGGAGCTTAATTGAAGCTTTTGCTAGGATTATTGCTTATTGAGGTAAGGGGGTTAGATTTCATTCATAATCTCTTAGTTGTAATCTCTTTTCTAATTCTTTGCATAAGTGCTTATTTGGGATAAGTGATTATTGTGAGTTTAATTGGTGAAATTCGTGCTTAGGTTTTGATGTAATGTTTGGGTATGTGAATTTGATGATAATTAAGTTGTTGATGATGAAATTACATGCTCAAGTTATATATATATATATATGTATGTATGTATACTTTGTGTTTTGCTCAAAATTGGTGAAGTATGATGCTCTTGTTGATGGATTGTTGATGAATTCATTTCTAATTGCTGTTGTTGTTGTTATGAGATGTTGTTGTTGATGATTGGAACCTTGGGTAATCATAATCATAGAGTTGTGGTGTGTCGTTGTGTGGTTTTTGAAAGTTTTACATAAAAGGGGTCAAATGGTGATTTGTGATAGAATGATGTTTTGATTCAAGTTTTATATGGATTTGAGTGCCTTTTAATGTTCATAAACGTTTAGACAAACTTTGGGGACGAACTTGGGGTCAAGGGGATCAAAATTGAGGTTTGAAGGTGAGAAAAACCACAAGAAGGGGGGTTGAATTGTGTTTTTGGAAACTTCTTCTTTTACGTTCTAGATAACTGTCCTCAGGTTCAAAGTTTGAAGTAGTTCAGAGTCTGAGTGAGTTCAGAGTCTATGTGCAGTGGATAATGTAAAGAACAGAAGAAGAAAGAACACAAGCAATTATACAGGTTCCTTCCACAAACCGGAAGTAGTTCTGTCCTCCTTGCACTTCCAAGGAGAGTTC
>Ga0315915_1010354_pt1 | contig 10358 bp, 3 predicted proteins | sample MpolbnodulesMG_FD_207738 | JGI IMG/M metagenome (GOLD analysis project Ga0315915, IMG submission 207738) | Medicago polymorpha root nodule microbial communities from Los Angeles, California, United States - branched nodules | ecosystem: Host-associated > Plants > Roots > Nodule | place: USA... | reverse complement strand
TGAACACTTCCTTCTCTTGACAGTGGAGGGATTACAGGCTGCTGTATTCTCAGCCCATATGGCCTGGTGAGCCTAGCCCATTGAACCATCATTTTTATTTTTTTTGGCTTTTTCTTAATCAAGTTAACGAAGGGAACTGCATCAGATTCTTGAAATAATTGTGTTAAATAAAGTTGTATAGTATATAAAGTTTAGTAAATTGGAAAAGTTTTGGGTTACTTATTGTGTCCAAAAAAAATTCACTGCCATACTAAATACCATACTAAATACCTAGGTAAATATTATTTGTCAGTTGACGGAAAAACAAAAAAAACGTGCACAAAGTTGATGGAGAAAAAATTTATGCAGTCATTCTTCTATTTACTTTTATCTGCCCACCCCCAAAAGCTTGATAGCACTACTTAAAAATCGTGCAAGACATCATTGATGATTGCGATGAGAAAAAATTTATGCAGTCATTCTTCTATTTACTTTTATCTGCCCACCCCCAAAAGCTTGATAGCACTACTTAAAAATCGTGCAAGACATCATTGATGATTGCGGTGGGTTCCTGTCCTGGTGGTCGAATTTCACAACCTCTCTTTATTGTTTGTAGATTGTAATATGAGACAATGACTTGATCAATGTTAGTTGGTAAAAACAAAAGAAAACATCTACATGTCTTAAAATTCAAAGTTTAGCTCTTATATATATTTCCTATTATTATTGTCGAACTAGCATTCAGATTACCATCTCAAATTCTCAATTGTAAAGATGATGATTGCAACTTTCTACTATTGGAGAACGACTTCAATTGGCTTTGGACAATTTTCAAGTACCGGCCTAGGGCGTCATATAGTAGAACTCGACACAAACTAGCTGTGGAGCAATAGGTCTTGTTTGTATCAGTAGAAAACATATGTCTCAAAGTTCAACTCATATCAATCGTAAAGATGATGATTGCTATCTACTTCTGGAAAATTGCTTCTTCAATTGTCTTTGGTGGCTTATGTTTATGAGCTTTGTATATGATGACAATACTCTATGGAAGATATTATTCGGTCATGTTATATATATATATATATATCATCCTTTAGGTACACAGTTTTTAACAATCCACATAAACCACTTAATATCCGATCCGTAAAATTCTCATACCGAATCTTTCACCGGTGCTGCAGCAGCAGCCGTTTGGTTTCGATTGGCTTTGTTTTATAACTTACACGGGGTATTTTCAACAGTTTGTATGAGAGTGAACAGTTTTGGATAGGAGAAGAGCAATTTTCTAGTTTGTATATGTCATATGTGTCTCAACTCTCAACGCTTTGAACATCGAAACCAAGTTCCGTGTAGATAATAACAGAATTCCTTTGAACAGTCATGCAAAATATTTGTTTTCAACATGTTTACTTTTGTTCTCGTAATATAATATGCTTCAAGTTCAATCCAATTCTTATCTTTTCCTGTATATTTATGATCAATCCTTATCTTTACCGACGTATTTGTGAACACATATTAAATCCAAAAAGGCTGCACAAACACCTTATGAACAAATTGTCAAGGTCAATTCTATAACCATTTTGTTAACTAAAAAAAATTAACATGTATGCTTCTGAAACAAGAACACTATTGCGTGATATCGTAAAATTTGACAAAATCTTATCCCTACAAATTTGGACAATATAATACACAAGTCAAATCATGGACCGTTCAACAACTTATGAGATATCTTTAATAAAAAAACCCATAAGGTTGCTACCAAAAACTACTATAAATACACTATTCATTGCAATGCATTATATATCACAAATACAAGAATTGCAAAAGGAAAGAAAAAGGCACAGAAAAAAATGTCTGATGAATGCAAAGGTAAGGTGTTATAATATAATATGTTTAAATTAAATGGTTTGTGAAATTTTAATTATAATTTGATGGTTGAATTAATCAATATTGTGTTCTCAGGTAAGAGCTCATGGCCAGAGTTGGTTGGAGTGGAAGGAAAGGTAGCAGAAGCTACAATTCAGAGGGAGAATCCATTGGTGAATGCCGTCATTGTGCCAGAAGGATCTTTTGTCACCGCCGACTTCCGCTGTGACAGGGTTAGGGTTTGGGTTGATAAAGATGGAATTGTCTATCAGGTTCCAATAATTGGATAGAAAGTGTCATGGAATTGAACTTGAATATATGCTCCAAGTTATAAATTTAATGTTTCAATAAGGAGCTAGTTTCTTTCTAATTGTATACTACTATATGTTATTTAAACATACATGTTCTGCATTGCAATTTGCAAATGCATATATAAACAATTTGTTTTTCATTTTCTTTGCCAAGAAAATATATATGACACCGTACAAATATTGTCTAATAATATACAATTTCATTTCATCTCTTTTAGTTTTTGGTCCCTCTAATTTTAAAAAAAAATGGAATTTTGGTTTGCGATTTAAAAAATGATTTTTTTTTTTGAAGAAGCTAATTAAAAAATGATTTTTTGGTTCTCCAATTTTACATTTCCTGAATTTTCCACCCTCGTCTCATTTTAGGGTCATTTTTGTTGATGTTATCTATTCGTTAGTGACGCGGCCGAGCTTATATAGTTACATCAACAAATGTAATATCTAATTATAAATGTTCACTGCTAAAATTAGCAAGAGACTTCAAACTACTCAAGCACAACTGCAAGAGATTTCCTATGCTCCTGAACACAATCAAGAGACTTCATATACTCAAGCACAACTGCAAGAGACTTCTATTCAAACAGAATTACAAAGAAAAATGTTTGAGGTTGAACACTTGATATACAATTAGTGGTGTTCACAATACAAATCAGATACAGACTCTTAAGACTCTAGAATTTCTAAGATATGAGAGTTGTTAAGAAATTCTAAGTGAACTTTTGATGCAGAACAATTTCAGCAGAGTTTTGGCGCTTGTAAATTGTTGTTGAGTCTCTTTTTCCATTCTCTAAGTCTTCACTCCTTTATATAGAGGTGTGAAAGAGACGTTGTGAAATTGCCAGCACATCAAAATAGAGTCGTTTAAAGCTTTGATCAATCACCAATGATCTTTTGCCTGATATGGTTATTGTCCTATGAAGGATCAATTTCAAATCCATTCCAAGTCTGAAGGAACATCGTTGCAGGCATAGCTTTTTTTCTTGTCTTGTAGCAGAGACAAAAACAGAGTAATGGAGGTAGTGGTTGTACACTTCGTACAATTGTACTTTGTCAACACTCTTTAAAGAACAAGCCTCCAATGCCTTCAAATCCTTTCAAAATAGTTGTTGCTTCACTCTTCTGGTCTTCTGCAATGCTTAGACGAGATTAAATCCATTGAACAACCTTTGAAGCTTTAAGTCTTGCATCTCCTGATGAACTTCAGCTTCTGGTGATCTTGCTTCTGATGACGTCATCACTTCAGGAGCACTTCTCTTCAGTTACTTCAAGCTTCCTTTTTGTTGATTCCAATGCTCTCTTTTGTTCTTCTAGAACCTATTTAAGATATCAAATTTTTGTCTATGGTCCTGTACACTTGAACAAATATTAGCATATCCAATTGACAATTTTTAATACCTTGTTATCATCAAAACTCTTAAAGGGTAATGTTAAACACATTTTGTTCCAACAATATTACCTTCGATATGACCCGTGCTATCGCTATTATGTTAGTCAAATTATGTTCCTAATTTCAATGATAATCGCATTTATTTTTCATTCCAATTAAAAGATCAAAATCTATGATAATTAATATTATGAATTTAATTAGAACAATTATGACATTCAACTAAACTATTTTGTTACATGTTACTGTCAAATATTACCTTCGATATGACCTGTGCGATAGCACGAGTCGATGGTCTAGTTACATTTACTTTACACACTAATGGCTTTCTTAAAATCACTACTAATTTTATAGATGTTGAAGAGTCCACTAAAAGGATTGTACTGAAATTTCATTAATAATGCATTCATGACCCAAATGCGATGTTTAAATCATAACTCAAGTTCTATACGGACTAATGGATTCCATCCAATGGGAAATGAAAGCTAAAACCTTTATCTACATCTTTCATGAATAAACCTAAATCCAATTCGGTACAGAGAAGGGTGGAAAGATTGGTTTCCCTGAACCTAGGCAGATCGCATGACCGTGCAGACCCCTGTGTAGTATTTAGAACATAACTCACGTTGTGGACGACTTCTTGAGGTGAGACCAAAGACATTGGAAATCTAACATACATACCTACAACTTTCGTGTTTACACCAAAACCCAGTTCAAAACGGAAAATGGTTAAAAGAAACAATTTTTATATGTTAAGTTGGGCTAACAAAATCGGGGGCCGAATTTCCAAAATCGGGGCCCGATTTTTATCAAATCAAAACACTTATATTTTGAACCAAAATTGGTGACCGATTTCCCAAATCAGGCCCCGATTTTGGCTGATAGACAATTGACCAAAAACAGTCCAAAATTGCGTTTTCTTTCAATTAATCACTTTTAACTCACTTAACTCAATCCCAACACACCCCAATTGTCCCTAATTATCACTCTAGGTTTACCATACTGTTTGGGCATTAATTCCCTCTTAACCTATCCAATTTTACACTCGTTCAGGGTCATGTTCTTAACTCTAATCTCTAAACTAGGTTCCCTTAACAAAACTCTTTTAACAACAATTTTACATCCGTTCATCATGATTTTTAGTGAAACTCTTCCTCATAACAACAATCATAACTTTAAAATTAATTAACCCCAACAACGCCCTCATCACCATCATAACAACACTCCCACTATAACCTCTTTACAGTCCCACAACAGAATATTAAACCCTAGAGATGAAGAGATTCTCCCCCTTACCTCGAATCCGTAGAAACCTTCGGTTTGCCTCGATGTTGCTGCACTAGGGTTCCGCTTCTCTCCCTCTGTTTTCTTCTCCCTTTTCTTTGATTAGCAAAACTCATTTTTAATCCCTAATATTCCTATTATATTTCGGCTCACTATTCGCTATAATTGTCTTCCTTTCCTACGCACTACTCTTTTACTTCTCCCCTCCCCCACTTATTATAATCTTAGTTTCTACACCCACGACTCTTTATATATTTTGTTAGGACACTCCTCCTTGTCCCTTTTAATTTTCTCAAACAACCTCTCACTCCACATCATTATTTCTATTTTCTCAACAATAAAATAATACTCAAGCACAAGAGCAATCAACAATAATATTAATCAAAACTCCAGCTATTAAACATCATTGAATTAATTAAAAATAGAAAATTAGGGTGTTACACTCACTATTTTACCCCAAGAAGATTGATCACTTTTTACCCCAAGAGGGAGAGAATAAATTAGTGAATTGTATGAATTCTATTAATAAAATGAGATATTGTTATATGCATCAATTTTGTTCATTCCATTTTATTTTATATTTGCTTTTATTTTCTAATTTTGTATTTAATGAATAATATCGAATCAATATTTATTTTAAGTGCATAAATAAATTAGAATAAAGTAAATAAAATAATTTAGAATAAAGTAAATAAAATAATTTGAATATAGTAAATAAAATAATTTAGAATAAAGTAAATAAAATAATTTGAATATAGTACATAAATTTTTAAAAAGTAGCCACTATGTGCCACTTAACTCAGCGTGAATTAGAATAAAATTTGTGTATTGACTAAATTCGATTAAAGTTACGTATTAAAAGAAATTGAAAAAAGGCCTAATGGAAAATAATTTAGTGCATAGGTTTTGTATGCACTAAATGCAATCAAAAAAGGCTTAATTGCAGTTTTAGCCTCCTAACTTTCCCAAAGTTGCGATTTTGACCCCCTAAGAAAAAAAACTACAAAACAGTCCCCTAAGTTTTGCAACTGTAGCAGTTTTGGCCCCCCAAGGCCAAAATAAAATAAAAAAATAACACGTGGCACCTCACTTAGGGTGTCACGTCAGCGTAGACCGAGTCAATACCAACTTTGAAAAACAGTAAAAAATATGTGTAAAACTCAATAAAACCAAGGTTGAATAACCGACCAAAGTCCAAAAAACGTGTTCTTGAGTTGTGACCACCTGCCAAACTGGCGTGAGTTAACTCACGCTAGTGTTAACCTGGGCGTGTGTTAACTCACGCTAGTGTTAAACCTTGCGTGTGTTAAGTTACGCTACTGTGGCCGGTTGTTCATGCATTTTAATGCCTTGTAAATGGTTTTTACACGTTTTTGTTAATTTTTTGCATTTATTTTATGATTGCGTATTGAATAAATAAATTAGAAATTCTTATCTTTTTAAATGAGAACAATTAGTCTGGATATAGATTATACATAACTGAAACTCTCACTTCCATATATCTTTCTACTTTAAAAATCTATTATAAATGAAAAATGATAGATACAGTGATAAAATTTATCAAGAAAATTTCAAGACAGTGTATTGGTTAACACTTTTCCTTAATTACACACCATTACCTCCCTTAATTTCCGCCAAATAACAAGTTTAATTGGCTGAGACTTTTTCTTGATAAATTCTTGATGAAAACTCTCTAGATAAATAGCAATGCTCATTATAAATATGAATCATTAGTTTAACATCATTTAAAACTATATTGCCTTACGTAAATCAGTTAGTTGAGTAACAAAAACTGTAACAAACAACATCACATAAATAACTCCCCGGTGAAGATCTCAATGCTTTGATCCCGGTCTATAACGAAGAAGATCTTGATCATATGATGTTTGAGTATGATCGTATGTTTCGCAATTCACCAAAGCCTGCAAGGTTGAGGGTCTTCCTCTTCCCTGTCCATGTTCACAACAACAAGGCATCTTCTGATTCTTTGCCTTCTGCTATCAAGCTCAAACAATTTTTCGTCAACTCGCTCAATTCCGTTCATGTTCCTCCTTCAGAAGATTCATCTCCTCCTACTACACCTCCACCTCCGCCATCGACGAGGAGTGAGATTGAATTCCCGAAGACTTCTCCGGATTTTGCGATTAAGGATACGGTTACAAAAACTAAGATGAAGCAATTTCAAGGACTGCATATCGTGAATGATGAATTTGAAGATATTCTAAAACTATTTTTGAAGCGTAATTTTTCCAAGAAGAAGGAATTTCATGGACTACACGTCGTAAACGATGAATTCGAAAATATTCTAAAACTGTTTTGGCATTGTAATTTTTTGATGTCCGGTGTAGTTCACTAATGTGTTTGAGTATAGTCAATTGCATGGATTCAAATGATTTGTCTTCTATATTTCGTCTCTGATATTGATACGCAGTGCGTAGTCATTAGCAATTTGAATTTGGTTGACAAAGTTATGTGATTGTATGTCAGCATATGTTTCAGAAGTTCTATATGAAATTCTTTGTTGTTGGGGAGTGTCTATTGGTCCTCTTATACGTATAATTCTATTGGAACTCCTTATTCTTGTGATTAAGGTACAATTTTCATTGATATGATGTTGTAGTTAATTAATTTGATGATTCATTGTAAAAGTATGTAATTTCATTGATCAACTTGATTTCAACTTGATGATTTCTCTGGTCAATTTCATTGTAAAAGAAAAATGCTAACCTACTGTCAACACTGATTTTGTATCCCACTTCCAAAAGAAAAATTGGTGAAAAAGGAAACAAAATTTTGATTGATTAGTAAATTACATATATTAATTGTGGACAAAGTTTGCAATTATCTGACTCAGTTCATAATAGTAGTTAACACTTATTCTTTGATTTCCAATTTATTTTTTCTGCAATATACTTTTGAGGCTAAGAATAAAAAAAAATTGAGAAAAAGGGAGACCAAGGAAAATTTTAAGATAAATAATCAAGAGAGACACATAAGTATCTAAATTTTATGGCATGGTATGAGAGGTGGACTATAACTTGATTATCATTGTAGTATGTTTAAGGCCATATAATCAGGACTGACCATATGCAAGTGCAACAAGGCCCTTGGCACAGGGTCTCAAACCTTGTACCTACGGCTAAAATCAATCACTAAATGTCCTATATCCGTAGGTAAAAGTGTGATAAACAACAATTTTGCTGTCAATTATGCATTATCCATAGGTAAATGGCTATTTGCCTGTAGGTAAAAGTCATGTTTAAACCATCACTCATATATTTAACTACAACTTATTTGTTTGTCCTTATAAGTGGTGTTAGATTTTTTTTCAATTATTTTTAAATGAAAAATTGTCAAGATTATAACGAGGCCACCAAATTGTCAGAGACGGCCCTGCATATAATGTAAGAGGTTAATTTTTATGCCGTACAATACCAGAGTTCTTAAAATATTTTCACATATATTTGTTGCTAACATTTGATAATCCATTAGGAGCCCAAAGGAAAAACTTTGGAATTGATTTCTCCAGATGCATCGTGGATCACAACTACACTCTGCAGTACCATGTGAATGATGGTAAACACTTAACTTTTTCTAATACTTAAAATTCTCTGCTTAAATATATAAGTAATAGTTTAAATAGTAATTTTAACCATAGAAAAATAGGCATTTACCTATGAATAATACAAATTGACAGCAAAATTGTTGTTTTTCAGACTTTTACCTACGGAAAAGAACATTTAATGACGGATTTTGACCGTAGTACAAGTTTTTTTTTTCGATTTTTTCAAATTTTGAGGCCCCTCTAGTAGTGATGGAAAATGGAATTTTTAAAACTAGAAAGTAGAAATTCACATTTACAGTTCTTCAATACTCTCGTTAATACCCTATCTGCCTTCTTAACATGGTATCCTGCTTCACTTCCTCAACCTTCCAATCCTTCTCCTATTGTTGAGTGGGAGAAACCACCAGTGTTGTTTTGTTGAGTACGAGATGACAACTGCTTCACTTCCTCAACCCTCGAACACAGAGTGTGAGTAACGAGCTTGCTGACTCATGTTGTTTGAGAGATGATATTAGTAAAATCTTGGGTCTGGCCTAAGTCAAATTGAGATTTGCAAGTTTAGTAAACCTATCGGTTCGGTACATCATTTTCTTAGATATCAAAGTTAAAAACTAATAATTGAATCAATCCACTTCAGTTTCCATTGGTTTGGTTGAGTGTTTGTCCTAACCGAAAAAGATTGGATAATTTTTGGTTTGGTTTTTTCGAGTTTATCGATTGTGTCTGAACCGCATACACCACTAACTAGGGCATGAAGGGCAAATCAATTTTTTTCTAAACCTACAAGATTCTCTAGAACTAGAACAGATAAGAGTAGTTTAAACCAAAAGAATGAGAATAAAAAATTCTATGCTGTCGGGGAAGAAAGATTGGAGGAAACTGGATAAAATAGTTAGATGAGAGATAATTGATTATTTTAAAAAAATTGGACAATAAAATTAGGTAGAAAATTAATGACCGTTATTTGTGTACAATCATGAATACATTAGAAAAATCGAAATAGTTTTTTTTATTGACTCTGTTGTATACAAAATTCAACACTAAAAAAAATCTCTCAATGGATATCAAAATTAGGCTTAAATAAATATATTTTTTATCCTTTATCTTGTATTAAAAATTGGTTTTGGATTTTTTTTGTAAAGTCGTTTTAGTTTTTTTTAAAATCATTTTAATCCTTGGTCTTTTTAAAAATGTGATATTTAGCGCCTGTTTGAAACACTTCCCAAAAACTCTTTTTTAGTTTTTAAAAACTTGTTTGCTAAATTATTTTTAAAATTACGGTTTTGGAAACTGTTTTGAATTTTTTAGTTTTGGGGACTGAAAAACTAAAACATGTAAAAGATAACTATTGTGAGAAGAGGACTTGTATATTTCAAAAACTGAAAACGAAAACTATTTTAAACAGATTTTCATTTGTTTTGGTGTGTTAAAAGCATAGTTTTGAAAACCGGATCGGACCGGCCGGTCCGACCAAGAACCGGTGGGGTGACCGGTTCGAGTTGCTTGACGGATCGGCCATGTAATCAAACCGGCCTGAACCGGTGTGACTCGGCCAAACCCGGTGAAAACCGGTGAACCGGCAGGTTTGACAAACCGGACCGGTTTTATGTGAAGCAGAAATTAATAATATTAATTTTGCCAAAAAATGGCTGCAGTGGGTGTTGAACTCGCGTCTCATGAATTGTAATAGGATGACTTAACCACTGCACCATGAACATCTTTTGTTATTAGATTGCGTTTTATACTTTATATGTAATATCTGGGCAGTTTTTTTTAGGGGAAACTAAGCACATTTTTTTTTATGGAACTTAGCACACTCTTATCATTTAAATTTTTTTTTTTTTGAAGAAACTTAACTTTTAAATATTATCGCACATCTCAGATATTGCAATAAACATTTTTTTACTTGATTACTATTGTCTTTTCAACATACTTTTGCTTTTTTTTTTTTTTTTTGGGGTTTTACTTT